>Ga0209255_1000034_pt1 | contig 21932 bp, 21 predicted proteins | sample WorMetvaBAHAMAS2_FD_187394 | JGI IMG/M metagenome (GOLD analysis project Ga0209255, IMG submission 187394) | Marine gutless worms symbiont microbial communities from Max Planck institute for Marine Microbiology, Germany - Olavius vacuus... | ecosystem: Host-associated > Annelida > Digestive...
CTTGTCCTGGAGGAGTTCGCCGTAGACCCAGCGGGTAGCGCGGTCAATCGCGGCAAAGAGGTACTGCCGATGGTCCTCATCCGGCATTTGGGGCAGATACTTGACGTCCACATGGACGAAGCCGGGGTCATACGCCTTGAAGGGCTTCACCGGCATCTTGGCGCCGTCCTCCTGGGGCATCAGCGTTTGAGGTTAGACACGCCGTGGCGGCGCAGACAGCGGTCCAGGCCAGAGCGCGAGACCTCGTGGATGACGCGGGTCACCGCCAGCAAGTCATCCAGGGGCAGCGGGAGGGTCTCACGCAACGCCACCACCACCGCCTCCTGGGCCGTGCTGAGCGTGGCGTGGAGCCGATGGGGGCGGTGCGAGGCATCTTCCACCCCCTCGCGTTGGCGCCATTTCGCAACCGTGTGACGGTTGAGGTAGTAAGCCTCGGCCAGTTCCCGGTCGCTCACCGACTCGGGCTGAGACTGTAATTCCAGGCGGATGGCCGGTGTGGTACGGGCGTTCTTGTGCAACTGGATGTTCATGGTGGATGATTGCTATACTCAAAGCGTGATGATGTCGGACCTGTCAAACGCCGTCGCCCCGCGGCTCGACTTCCTTCACGCTCCCCTCAATTCCCTCCTCGGCCAGCAGGCGTAAGACCTCTCTCGCTTGCAATAGAGGATAGCTCATCTTCGGTATATAATCATACGGGATCTGACATCTGGAGCTATCCCGCTACATCGTTCTCAATCCGGTTCGCGCCCGCCTGGTACGCACGGCCGGGGACTGGCCCTGGAGCAATTATCGGACTACGGCCGGCATCAGCGAAGCGCCGGATTGGCTGGAGACCGACTGGATACTGGCCGCGTTTGCCGAGCGCAAGCAGGAGGCGCAGACAGCGTATCGGCGATTTGTCGCCGAGGGTACCGATCAGCCTTCCCCCTGGGAGGAACTCAAGAATCAGATCTATCTGGGCTCTGACGCCTTTGTGGATGAGATGCAGCGTAAATTTGGATGGAAACCGGCGCTTAAGCGAAATCTCAAAAACCCAACGGCGTCCGGTGGCTCGGCCATTGAGTTGGTATTTTGAGAAATACCCGGATCGAGATACTGCAATCTTCGAAGCCTTTGCCGGTGGGGGCTACAACATGCGGGAGATCGGCGATCATGTGGGGATGCACTACTCTAAGGATCAGTAGAATTATCAGTCTGATCGAGAGGGCACAGGTCAAGACCTGACCCCTTCGCTCGCTTCGCTCTCAAACTCGACCCGTTTCCAGGTATCTCAACCATGAACGAACCTCACTACGAAGAAGTCGCCGCCGGTATCTATCGTATCGAGACCGGCTTGTATCGCCCTGGCCTGGCCGCCTGCTATCTGGTGCGCGCAGGTGATCGCCTGGCGTTCGTGGAGACGGGTACCGCGCGCTCGGTGCCCCGAATGCTGGCCCTGGTCTCCACCCTCGGACTCACGCCGGAGGCTGTCGACTATATCATCCCCACCCATGTGCACCTGGACCACGCCGGCGGCGCCGGTAACCTCATGGCCCGTTGCCCCAATGCCCGGCTGGTAATTCACCCCAAGGGTGCGGACCACATGATCGATCCCTCCAAATTGGTGGCCGGGGCCACTGCCGTTTATGGAGCGGAGAACTTCGCGCACCATTTCGATACCCTGACGCCGATTCCTGCGGAGCGTGTCATAGTGGCGGAGGACTCCATGGTGATCGATCTCGACGGACGTCCGCTGACCTTCATCGACACGCCGGGCCATGCCAACCACCATGGCTGTATCTTCGACGAGCACACCCGGAGCTGGTTTACGGGTGATACCTTCGGCATCGCCTACCCGGAGCTCCGCACACCCGGCGGCCCCTTCCTGTTTGCCCCCACCACCCCCGTCGCCTTCGACCCCGATGTCTGGCAGAAAAGCCTGGACCGGCTTATGGGCTACAATCCACAGGCCGTCTATCTGACCCACTACGGACGCCTCGATGATCCCCAGGCGTTGGAAGACGAGCTACGCCGGAGTATCCGTGACCTCGCCGAGCTGGCGTTGGCGGAAGAAGGCAATGAGCAGGCAGGGCGTAGCGAACGGTTACAGGAAGGCGTCACGGAGCAGCTGCTTAGCCGCGCCCGGCGCCAGGGCTGTGTACTGGACGAGTCCCGAATCCGCGCAGTCCTGGATGTCGATATCGCCCTCAATGCCCAGGGATTGGAGGTATGGTTGGCACGGCGGGCCAAGCCGGTAGCCGGAAACGCGAATACCTGAACTCGCCTCGGCGAACCTGTAGGTACCGAGTCTCCTACAAGATAAGCAGATGATTTCAAAACTGATAAAGAAGCAACGGCCTTTCTGGCTGGGCGGGATGTTTGTCGGGATCGCGGAGATCCTCTATACATCCACTCGGACCATTACGACTTCATCGTCGTCACCACCGGCTTTGCCCAGATGTACGCGGCGAGCGAGCAGCTCTTGGGTCTGGACTGGGTCGGCCGGGTTTACGAGCCCGGCATCCACTGGACCATTATCGGCGCCCTGCTCGGGGCCCGGCTCGTTGGTCTCGGCGAAGGGAAGGTGCGCAGCTGGGTGCGCTATGACAAGCGAATGCTCGGGCTCGCCTTCGTCGGCGACCTGCTGTTCTCATTCGGCACCCGGCTTGCCGCAGGATGTACGACCCATCACTTTTGTCGGCGGGATCCCCGCCATGAGCATCGCCTCCTGGGTCGTGCTGCTGAGCGGGATCCCCTTTGCGTTCCTGGCCTTCCGATTCGCGCTCCGGGCCGGGTTGGGAGACTACTTCCGACACCAGGAGACCAAGGCGATCGCGACCCATTGCTACTGCCACGCTACTGCCACCCCGATCACCATAATCCCGGTTACGACCCCGACTACAACCCGTGGCGTGACCCGGCCCGCTTGCTCATGAACGGGATACTGATCGTCTTTCTCGGGGTGCCGCTGGTCCTGGCCGTTTTCGGGGATACCATTCAGGACGCGGTGAGTCAGATCGGCTGATCGGAAGTGATCTGGCTGGCGGTTCCGGGGATTTTACTCGGCGTGGGTATCGCCAAATGCGGCTTCGGTACCGAGTGCTCCGTGATGGCGTTCGAGTCGGTCTTCATGAAACAGGAGACCTACCGCGGCAAAGGCGTTCCACTCTGCACCTTCCGCACGTTCCGCAGCATGTTGCCACTCCAGGGATTCATGGCCGCCATCGTGCTGTTCAACCTCTACATCCTGGGTGCCTGGGTGCCTGGCTGTCGGGTACAGGCAGCATCCCGAATGCGGCGGGGGAGCAGGGATTGTATTGGGGCCACCTCGTGGGGGGACCCCTGCTCGCCGTGGGCGCCGTATTCATGGCCGGCTGCGAGGTGCGCACCTACGCCCGCCTCGGACTCGGGTACATGACGGCCCTGGCGGCGCTGCCCGGATTCTTTATCGGCTACATACCCTACACCTTGTTCCAGGAGCGGATCGACGGCCTGCTGCTGGCGGACGGCCTGACCGACTACATCACGGTCGCGGAATGGGCCGCCTACACCCTCGGGGACAGCGAGGAGGCCTGGAGTATCGCCTACAGCTTGGTGCTCATCGGCATCTTGGTCCTGAGCTTCGATGTCGGTCGGCGTTTCCTCGGAGTTGGGTTCAAGGAGATCATGCTCAAGAACACCGATGATCTGGTGTATAAACTCGAGCTGGGTAGCCCGTAGATGTCGCAAAATCCCATCCGAACCTCCCGTCATCCTTTCCTCATGAATCGGACACGGGTTCGAAACAAGGCACGAGTATCCTTTCTATGATTTGGTTTGTTCCGAGGATACGCAATGGGATTGAGTGCGTCGGTGTCGCCCATCAAGCATGGCAACCGCCTGTTCGTGGAGCTTGCCCGCGGAGCGGACGATGTCCGGGAGGCCCAGGCCCTACGCTACCGGATCTTCGGCGAGGAGCGGGGGGTGACCTTGAAGGGTGGCGAGACCAGCCTCCTCACCGATCGGAACGCGGCTCTTATCGGGCATTTCTACTCGGAGGATGAGTTTGATCTGAGGGCCGTTCGGGCACTGCCGGGCCGGATGCTGGAGGTAGGCCGTACCTGTATCGCCGCCGAGTACCGCCAGGGTGCTGCGATCGCAGTACTCTGGTTCGGTCTGGCCGGTTTTGTCAATCTGCACGGATACGATTACCTGTTCGGCTGCGCCAGTCTGCCGTTGGGGGAACAGGACATGCAGGCGGCAGCAATCATGAACCGCCTGCGCCATCAGGCCATGGCGGCCCCCGAGATCCGGGTGACGCCGCGGATCCCTTTACGGGCCTCTCCAGTACCGAACGATGTGCTGGATGCCCCCTTCCCCCGCGCCTCAAGGCTTACGTGCGTTTGGGTGCCAAGGCGTGTGGCGAGCCTTACCGCGATGCGGATTTCGGGGTCGCCGACGTGTTGATGCTGCTCGCTATGAACGCGCTCGATCCCGCCTATTCCCGTCATTTCACGGAACGCGCCGGCCGGCCCTGACAGCATGCCGAGTTTCAAGTCCTGGTGGCGATTGCTGCGTGTCAGCGAGCACCTGCTTACGGGCGTGGTGATCGTCCTGGTCGTCGCCATAGGGCGACGTTTCGGGTTGCGGGCGAAGTGGCTCCCGCGAGTGGTGCGGTAGTGGTATGCGCACCTTTGTCGCGCGCTCGGTGTGCAGGTGACGGGGGAGTTCGTTCCCAACGCACTGCTGGTGGCAAATCATGTCTCCTGGCTGGACATTCCAGTGCTGGGCTTCCAGGCACGGATCGATTTTCTGTCCAAGGCGGACATCAAGGCTTGGCCCCTGATCGGCTGGATGGCGCAGATAATCGGCACCCTCTTCATTGTCCGCGGTGCTAACCAGACGGACGTTCTCATCCCCGAGATCGGTGAACGTGTGCAAAGGGGTAGACACCTGGTGATCTTCCCCGAAGGCACTACTACCGATGGTTCCCGGCTGTACCGCTTTTATCCGCGGTTGCTCGCTGCCGGCCAGCTCCCTGGGGTATTGGTTCAGCCAGTCGCCCTGCGCTACGGCTCCAACGCCGCCCCGGACCCAGTCGCCCCTTTCGTCGGCGATGATGCTCTGCTGCCCCACTTGGTGCGGTTAGCGCGCCATCCGGGTTTGCGGGTGCATATCCGGGTACTTCCGCCACTGGACGGCAGCGCGCTTTCACGTCAGCATATCTCCGAATACTGTCACCGTGCCATCGGTGCGGCACTCGGCCTGGAGACCGCCGGCGCGGATACGTCCCCGGACGTTCGGGAGGCGGCGCGACCATTTGTCTCCTCGACGACCCCGTTGTCGAAGCCGCTTGAACGGTAAAACTCGGATCATGGACAGCGTCCCAGCCAAAGTCCTCCGAACCGGAAAAGATAAATCGCGGCCCCCCGACCCTCCCCTTCACCCCGATCAGCTGCCGGCCGAAGCCGCAGAGCCGGTTACCCGAGAGCCCGATGGAGGGTGTCGCAACAGCCTCTCTCCCGCCGGGAGAGGGGTTGGGGAGAGGGGGTCAAAGGGCGGAAATCGGTGCCTTCTGCGACACCCTCCCCGATGGCGAGCGGCATGAAACGCTGGTACCGAGTCTGCCCATTCCGAGTTACCCCGGTCTGCGCTTCGGTCTACCGGTCTATCGGCGCCTGCGGCGAATGTGGCGCGAGACACCCCCGGATGCTCTCTATATCGCCACCCAAGGGCCACTCGGTCACGTGGCTCTCGAAGCCGCCCGCGCCAACGACATTCCCACATTGACCGGCTTCCACACCCGGTTTCACACCTATAGCGGGCACTATCGGCTCGGCGTACTGGAGCGGTGGATCGTCGCGGCCTTACGCCGTTTCCACAATCGCTCGGGCGCCACACTGGTCCCTACCGGGAAGCTCCGCACCGAGCTTACGGACCTGGGCTTTCGCAACGTCCATGTCCTCAGCCGAGGCGTGGATACGGAGCTGTTCGATCCGGGACGGCGTCGGGAGGAACTCAGGCGCGACTGGGGTTGTCGCCGCGGGGGACTGGTCGTGCTCTATGTCGGTCGGCTGGCGGCGGAAAAGAATCTGGCGCTGGTGTTTGATGCCTTTGAAGAGATCGCAGCCGGGACCCCCGATGCCAGGCTGGTTCTGGTAGGCGATGGACCCGAGTTCGAGCGCCTCCGCCACGCCCATCCCGAGGTGCTGCTGACCGGTGCCAAGGTCGGCGTGGCGCTCGCTGAACATTATGCATCCGGCAATCTGTTCCTGTTCCCGAGCCTGACCGAGACCTTCGTCAATGTCGTGCCCGAGGCCATGGCGAGCAGTCTTGCGATGATCGCGTTCGACTATGGCGTCGACGGCATCCACATCCGCAATTGGGAGAACGGTGTCACGCTGCCCATGGGAGATGCCGCTGCCTTCCGGGAGGCCGCCGGGAAGGCCGACGGCGACGCCGCAAGGCTTCGCAGCATGGGCGAAGGGGCCCAAAGTACCGCCGCAGGTATGCGCTGGGAAGGTGTTATCGGGGATCTGGAGGAACGACTGGTCAAGGTGATCGATTGCCATCGAAAGGAGCATCGACATGAGACCCTGGCTACAGCACCTGAATGAGATCGAAGCCCCATCTGCCGGGCCTGGAGTCAGGCGTTACGGCATGACAAGGTCCAACGGCCGTTCGCCGTTGTCAGTCGGATGGGCGATGGCGTCTTCTGGTATAGCCTGATCGCCGTTATGTCCCTGGTCGACGGCCGGGACGGATTATATGCCGGCCTGCACATACTGCTGACGGGAGGGGTAGTGCTGGCGATCTATAAGATGCTCAAGGGGACGACGCGGCGCGAGCACCCCTACCATTGGGCGACCGGAATTACCGCCGCGGTTCCCCCATTGGATCGTTACAGCTTTCCATCCGGCCACACGCTGCATGCAGTCATGCTTTACAGTCGTGGCGCTGCATTACTACCCCCAGCTGGCCTGGGTCCTGGTGCCTTTCACCCTTTTGGTCACAAGCTCCCGGGTAGTCCTCGGTCTGCACTATCCAAGCGATGTCCTGGCGGCCGTGGGCATCGGGTTTGCGTTGGGCTATGCGGGAATCCTGCTCTTGCCTTGACCTCCAAACGCAAAGCGAGATCCGCGCGGGGGCCGGCAGCAGGTTGGGCGACCCGAAGGTAGGTTGCATCAAGACGCCGGCACGGCGCCACCGGAGTCGGGTCGGTTAGGCAAAGGCGCGCTGCTGAGCCGGTGATCGAGCCCATGGCCGCTATCGCGCCGTGCCCAACAGGTCGGTCTATCTCTGGTTTTCCGAGTAAGGTGCCGCCATGCGCATCCCGATGATCTCCAACGTCTATTTCCCGCGGATCAACGGCGTATCCACATCGATCCAAACCTTTGCCACCGAGTTTTCGGAGCAGGGGCACCAGGTCACGCTGATCGCACCCGACTATGGTCCGGCGCTGCAACAGAGGAGCTGGGCGTTGCGCAAAGGTCCCTCTTGTTCCCACGGTCACTCTCCGCGCCGGTCAGACCGGCGGTGAACCGGAAGCTTTCGAAATCATCCGCATTGCCGCGCGTCGGCTTCCGCCGGATCCGGAGGACCGCCTCCTGCGCATGGGCCGAATCCGTGCGCTTACCCCACGACTGGCGCAACCGGGCTATGACCTGGTCCATATCCAAACCCCTTTTATCGCCCATTACGCGGGGCTGAGATTGGCACGCCGGCTGAAGATCCCGGTCGTCGAAAGCTACCACACCTTCTTCGAGCAATATGTGGACAAATACATTACCTTTCTGCCCCCGTCCTGGTTGCGCCTGGCGGCACGGCGTATTTCCGCCGCCCAGTGTCGCGACCTGGACGCGCTCGTGGTCCTGTCGCGGGTGATGCAATCCATACTCGAGGCCTACGGGGTAAAGACACCAACCACGGTCATTCCCACCGGTATCGAACTCGAGCAATTCAGTCAGGGTGACGGCGGACGCTTCAGACGCCGTCACGGAACCCCGGCGGACCGGCCGGTGCTGATTCACATCGGGCGCCTGGCCTTCGAGAAGAATGTGGACTTTCTCTTACGCGTGCTGGTACGGGTCAGGCGCGAGATCCCGCATGTACTACTCGTCATTGCCGGCGAGGGGCCGGCACGTCGCAGCTTGGAAACCATGGGCGTGGAACTGGGCCTGCATGAACAGCTCCTGTTCGTGGGTTATCTGAGCCGCGACGGTGACCTGGAGGATTGTTACTGCGCCGGTGACGGATTTGTCTTTTCCTCCCGCACCAAGACCCAGGGCCTGGTGCTTCCGGAGGCCATGGCCCTCGGCGTACCCGTGGTCTCGACTGCCGTTATGGGTACCCGAGAGGTCCTCGACGGCGGTGAAGGGTGCCTGATTACCGCCGATGACGAGGCCGATTTCGCCGCCGAGACAGTGCGCCTGCTTTCCGATCCGAATCTGCGCGCAAGACTCAGTGAGCAGGCCCGCGCCTACGCCCGGACCTGGTCCGCCCCGATCCTCGCCTGCTACCGGATGCTCAGTCTGGGTAAACAATCCGGTCGTGCTTGAGGTTTGAGATGAGGGCGTGGAGCAACTGAGGTTGAACACGCCGTAACCCGACAGGTGATCTACGGATTCGCCAGCCTGCCTTGTCGAGCTAGGGCGCGTTCGACCTCGCTTACACCGGCCAACCTTCGGAGGGCGCGCCTAACCCGACCTACGGGCTTAATTTTCATGATAAGTTGGCTCAATTGAGAACGCCTCCTAGTACGCCGTTTCACTCCATTTTGCATTTGCAAGGGACGGCCTCCGTGCCGTTCCGCAGGCCGTTCGGAACGCCACGGAGGGCGTTCCCTACCGCAAAATCATGTGAAACGGGGTACTAGCCACCTAAAAAATTTACCACCACAGAACGATCCTAATCGAAGACCACACGGTCGCCATTGCCGAGCATCAGCGGACTTGCGGAGCCGTACCGGCCGGAACCATGCACGACCGGATAGCCGAGCGCGATCATCTTTTCCACCGCCGGCACGCCGGTGCAGTGATTGGCGGCGATCTTGCGGAAGCCGAATCGCCCCAGATCGGCGATCATTCGCTCCTGCTCGGGAGACAGCGATGGGCTGAAGGGGGCAATGTGGAGACCCCCGTAAAGACCGTACAAGGTCGGCTCGGTTGCGATATGGGTAAGCGCGTAATCCGCCAGGGTAGTGACCGTCTGATGGCAGCAGCCGGTAACACAAACGGTTCCCTTGTCCTGAACCCGGAAATACAGTGACTGTTCGCCCCTGATGCCGAGCAGGATGGGAAGGTCGAAGGCCACCGCCACACAGCCGGGGTACAGGACCGTCGGCTCGTCCGGGGGGGTGACGAGAATGAGGCCGGTATGCCGGACAGGCGGCGCCCTACCCGCGGCGGTCGGTGCCGAACGCTCACCGCGGATAAACGCCAGTGCCTCCTCGGTGAAGCCGGATGGTACGCGCAGGGGAAGGCCCGGACAGTGACGCAGGACGGCTTGCAGCCCCCACAGGTGATCCAGGTGTTCATGGGACAGGAACAGAAACTCGATCTCGCCCCGCGCCAACATGCCGTCCACGCCGGTTGCCTCGAAACGGCCTTGCATATAGGTCTCGTCCCACCCGCAATCGAGGAGAAACTTGTGGCGTGCCCCCGTCAGCAGCTCGACCTCGATGAGGGCGGCGCTGCCCGCGGCATTGTTCGCCTGCCAAGGCTTATTCCACTGACTGGCGTCAGCCCCCCCGCCCTTGATATCCGCCAGCAGCCGGTCCGTGTCATGCCAGCCGATTTCCGAGATACAGGTGACGGTTACCGAACGACATATGCCCAGGTTGTCTTTATCATCTTTTTTCGTCATCGATCCACTACCATTCTACGGACAAAAAATTTACCAATTTGCATGATCGTCATCACCCTTACTTGTACTTGGAACTGCACCAAGTATACTATTTCCTTTTCCGGACGCTATCGTGAAGGCGGAGCATCGAGGCGTCGAAGACAATCGGTCATCTTGGCGTCGGCGGTAATACCTGTATGCCCGATGCGGAGCAGCCGGCGTCGTGGACGAAGGAAACTCTCAGGGTACCCTAATCCAATCTCAATGCCATTAAGTCAAGCGTTACCGGTCAGCGAAAAAGAGGAAAAACGACGAATCACGCGAATCCTCGCGAATGGATTCGCACGATTTGTGGGGACCTTGAAAAATCCCATGCTCAATACTTTGTCATGGTGATGCTCATAAATCGCGCTTTTCGAATGCCTTGATTATCATGGAGTTACGCACACGGACATAAGGGCACCTTGAAAAATTCAAGGTGCCCTTATGTATTTGGCAATCATCTTCTGCGCCGCGAATCTGTACTTCTTTTCGTTAGGGAAATTCCGCTATCTGGACATCATCCATTACCGGGATAATTTGATTTCCAAACTGGCATACTAGCCGGTAATCCTGTGGGCGATGGCGATAGCAACCTGGTTGGTCCTGTAGCTATGCTTTTTCGATCCAGGGGTAGTACCCCATTTCACATGATTTTGTGGTAGGAACGTCCTCCGTGGTGTTCCGAACGCCCTGCGGAACGGCACGGAGGCCGTCCCCTACAAACGATTCGACCCCCACTGCTTTTGCCATCCCTGCCGGAATGACGGGGTAGGGGTCGGCAGACTTTATCACTTGAAATTCAGCCACTACCGATCCAGTATATCGGAGACCTGCCCAGGGCGTGAGCTGCCACCTCGACCTCGGGTTGCGCCGTGTCCTTGCGCCTAACCCGACCTACGCTCTTGCGCTCGGGCGACGGCTCGATATCCGATGTCGTTCCGGTAGTAGGCGTCCTTCCAGTCGATCTCGTGCACCAGGGCGTAAGCGTTGGCCTGGGCCGCGCCGACCCCGTCACCGAGGGCGGTTGCGCACAGAACGCGGCCGCCATTGGTTACCACTTCGCCGTCGGACAGGTCGGTGCCGGCATGGAACAGTTTGCGGTCGGGGAGCCCCGCCGCTGTCTCCAGACCCCTGATCGGGTGTCCCTTCTCGTAGGCGTCCGGGTAGCCGCCCGCCACCATGACCACCCCCAGCGCGGCCTGTGGATCCCACGTCGCCTCGATCCGATCGAGCCGCCCGGCGAGGGCCGCCAGGCACAGTTCCACCAGATCGGTGCGCAGACGCATGAGGATGGGCTGGGTCTCGGGATCACCGAGGCGGCAGTTGTATTCCAGGACCTTGGGGGTACCGTCCGATCCTATCATCAGGCCCGCGTACAGAAAACCCGTGTAGGGCAACCCTTCGGATGCAAGCCCGGTGACGGTGGGTCGGATCACCTCCTCCATAATCCGGGCGTGGATCTCGGGGGTGACGACGGGCGCGGGCGAATAGGCCCCCATGCCGCCGGTATTGGGACCCCGGTCTCCAGCGTCCCGGGCCTTGTGGTCCTGGGAGCTCGCCATGGGGAGTATCCGGCCGCCGCCGACGATCGCGATGAAGCTTGCCTCTTCGCCCTGCAGGTACTCTTCGATGACGATCCGGCTGCCCGCCGCGCCGAAGCGCCCGCCGCTCAGCATATCCCGGACCGCTCGCTCCGCGGTGGCGAGGTCCTCCGCCAGGATCACACCTTTGCCCGCGGCGAGGCCGTCCGCCTTGACGACAATGGGCGCGCCCACTTCCCGCAGGTAGGAGAGGGCGGGCTCCGGCTCGGTGAAGGTGCGATAAGCCGCGGTCGGGATGCCCCGGCGGGCGAGGAAGTCCTTGGTAAATGTCTTGGAACCCTCGATCTGCGCGGCCTTGCCGGTGGGGCCGAAGCAGGGCAGGTCGGCGGCCTGGAAGGCATCGACCACGCCCGCCACCAGTGGTACTTCAGGGCCTACGATGGTAAGTCCGATGGCATTTCGCCGGGCGTAGGCGACCAGTCCCGCGATGTCATCGGATGCGATATCCAGGTTTTGCACGCCCGACTCCATGGCGGTGCCGCCGTTTCCAGGCGCCACCAAGACCGCTTCCACCCGGGGCGACTGGGCCACCTTCCAGGCCAAGGCGTGTTCGCGCCCGCCATTACCGATGATCAGAACTTGCATGTCATTAATCTTCCCAAAAGAAACGACGAATCGCGCGATTCGTCGTTTTCTCTTCCGCATCCTGATCGACCATGGCAAGCGGTCAACGGCTAACTTAACGGCATTGACGCCCAAACCGGTCGCTGAGGCGGCCAAAAGATTTCCAGGTCGAGGCTCACGGCCTCGAACGGTGGTGCGGTAACCCGATCGGCATCGGCAAAACGGCCGGTCTCGATCCAGGTGCCGGCCTCGAATCGGTAGGCCTCCAGCGTGCGCTTAGCCGGATCGATCAGCCATATGTACCGCACCTCATTAGGCATACAGCGGCATCTTGATCTCACGATCCCTACCCGTCGTGGACGGAGACAAGATCTCGCAGATCCAGTCAGGAACCACCTCGAAGCGCTGATCTTCCGGAAAGTAGGGCATCCGCTCCCGTCGCCAACCGGCCAGATCCGGTACCGCCACCTCCACATTTCGCACGAAGTGGATCTCCGGTTCATCAATGATCCACCAGCCGCCAGGGCCTTCGTTACCTTTACGAAAGGGGCCGATCAATTCAGCACCGAGCATAGAGCCGACGTTCACATGGGCTCCGGAAGGCCGCGGGTGAGTATGCAGCTGCCCATTCAGGATCTCCCCGGTCACCCCTTCAGGCAGGGCCTCCAGGGACTCGTAGAGGGTAGGTTGAAGTGCCGGTTGCATTTTCTTGTCCCCATCTCCCGAACGTACCTGCAAGCGTGACCTTCGCCGCTTCGGATTGGGAGCGACCGCAAATCAAAGCACCGTCGCCGCGCTGCGGGTGGAACACCGCCCCGGCGATTCCCGGCAAACACCGCGGCAATCATGGGCACCGCTTGGTTCCAAGCAGAGCGCCTCTTCTCCTGCTCCGTTGCATGCTAGGGGCAGCCTACCACGGATAGGCGTAGACCCCTGCATACATGAAATAGTGCCTCAGCAGGTAGCCGCCAGTGAGCACGAAGATGGACGCGGCAATGATGGGTACATGGCTGGTCCAACCCTTGATGACCCCTTTGAGCTCCAGGAAGAAGGGGACGATGAGACCGAATCCGATAAAGCCGATCAGCCAACCCATGTCGGTGAACAGAAGCTCCCACGACCGCAACGCCGATTCGGGTCCCCGCTGCAGATAGAAGAAGAAGGAGAAGATGATCACCAGCTCGACCGAGATCAGCACCAGGTCGATGCGCTCATAGAGTACCCGGATGTGATCGTCCTCCGCCTCGTGGAGGATGGTGTACATGATCAGCAGCAGGAAGGCCATGGCGGTGGAGAAGGCGGAGACCGTGAACAGCAGCGGGACCCCCGGATTCGCCCACAGGGCCACAGCCGGGAAGGACTGCAACAACAGGCCCGTATAGACAGCGATCCCCACTCCGTTGATGATCGCCAGCCAGCCGAAGAACTTGCGGTGTTTTTCCTCGATGTCGCCCAGCTTGACCACGAGGGACCAGTTCAGGATGCTCTTGAGCACCGGGGTTCTCTGGAGCAGGGGGGTCACCCGGGCATAGGGAATCGCGTAGAGCACGCCCCAGACCATCATCCAGAGGATGAATTGGGTACCCCAGGCGATCCAGGCCGTCGGCTGGTTGAACATGGCCAGGGGATTGAAGATATGGATCGCGGCCATGTGATCCAGCAAGTGCCAGAACAGTATGGCGGAGCCCAGAGACAGCAGCACGACCCCGGAACCCGCTCCCCAGAGCACCAGGTTGCGATGGGCCTTGAGATACATGTCGGTGAGGAAGGTCACCGCCAGAACCGCCGCGCCGAGTCCTCCGGTATACAGGTAGACGGCGAACCACCAGGTCCAGATATTCTGGGTCTCGTAGGTGATGTTGACTTCCATCTCTCAGCCCCTCCACTTCGTATCTTCAATGTAATAGACATTGGGCTTGGTGCCGATATGGGGCATCGGCGGCTGGGCCGCCCCGCTCGCGACCATCTGGGCAACCGGGTCGTTCGGGTTGTCCAGGTCGCCGAACATCCGCGACAAGCCCACGCAGGTCTCCACGCAGGCGGGCTTCTGCCCCTGCTCGACCAGGTGGTCGCAGAAGGAACACTTGTCCACGCTGGGACTGGTGCGGCGGTAATCCGAGCCGTAAAACTCCTTGCCCTGGTCGACGTCTGCGTAGGTGACATCGATCCGGGCGTCATAGGGACAGGCCAAGGCGCAGGCCTGGCAGCCCATGCACAGGTCCTCGTCGACCATGACGATGCCGTTGGCCTTTTTGTAGGTCGCCCCGGTGGGACAGACGCTCATGCAGGGCGGGTTGTCACAGTGGTTGCACAGGCGCGGGAAGAAGCGGCGGCGCGCGGTGGCGCCCATCCCGCCCTCCTCGTCGTGGACATAGGTGCGCCACTTCTCGGCGTTCCACACGGGCGTCTGATTCTCCATGGCGCAGGCGGCCATGCAGGCGTTGCAGCCCACGCAGGTGTTGAGGTCGATGACCATTGCGTATTTCGTCATGTTTTATCTCTCCATCCCGATTCCCACAGGGGTCAGGCGCGGGCCACTTTGAGGGTGAATTCCTGGGATCTGAAGCCGGCCACCACGGGCTCGACCTGACGGGGGATGAGCTTGCCGATGGCGGTGCCGTCCCCGGCGGTCCGGGTCAAGGCCTTATTCTCCGCCCCGAAGGAGGAGTGGATGAACAGAGTGTCCTTGTGCACCAGGCGGGTGAGGTGGGCGCGGCCCATGACCTCCTGACCGGACGTGGTGTTGGTGAGCCGGATCGGGTCGCCGCTCCCGATGCCCAGCTTTCCGGCCCGCTCCGGATGGATCCAGACCCCATTGTAGATATCGCGCTTGATCTGGTTGATACCGAACAGCACCGGATTGTTGCTGTTGGTGGAGGCATGGGAGACGGTGGGGGTCTTACCGTAGGTGAAGAAGAACTCGTCTTCTCCCAACGACTTGCCGTCCGGCACCTCGGGGGCGATCCAGCCGGCCAGCACATGGAAGTTGTCCTGGGTGTGACCGTCGTCGCGCAGAGAACGCATCAGGGGGCTGAAGAACTCCACCCGGCCGCTGTCGGTGGGCACCGGCAGCTTACGCGGCATGGCCTGATGGGCAAGGATCTCGCGCTTATCCATCTCGGGGTAGACACCCTTCTCGCGCAGCACCTGGTCGATGTGCTCGGGAGTGGTCTTACCACGCTCGGCGTAGAGATCGAAGGACGCCTTACGGCAGGCGGCGGCGAAGGCCCCTTTCCCTTTCCTGTCTCGATGCGTCTTATTGGTCTCGGCATAGGCCTCCATGATGTCCTTGGCCTTCATCCCCGTGAGCTGCTCTATCGTCTGAATGAAACCTTCCTTGTTGCCGCTGATGATCTCGGTCAGATTGAGCAGGATGTCCGCCATCTCCTCGGTGTCGTAGAGAGGCTCGATGGCCGCGTAACGGGTGGTCAGGGCCAGGTCCTGATTCACGCCGTTGCCGTAGAGCGTGGGCTCGTCGCGCTCCAGGTAGGTGCTGTTGGGCAAGATCACATCCGCGTAGGGGACCGTGTCCGAAGGCAACACGTCCACGGCGATGACCAGCTCCACGTTCTCGTGGCTCAGGACCTCTTTCCAGTAGCTATCCGGATAATAATGACGCACCGGATTCGCGGCATTGATGATGAAGGCGCGGGTCTTGTAGGGTTCGCCCCGGAAATAGAGCTTACCCTGTACCGACTCGATCAGCCCGGTGTCGGACATTATCGGCAGGGCGACGCTGGGACGGCCGGCCGCCTTTTCCTGCTCGCTGAAGGCCCAGGACCAGCCGGGCCTGCCGTGCTTGAAGAATTGGTCGCCCTTGTTGGAGACCACATTGATGACCAGCTTGGCAAAACCCCAGCCGGCCATGGTCACCAAGGGCGCGCCCATCTCGTGGCCCTGGGCCATGGTGTGGTACATGTGGACCGCCTTGTGGTGCAGCTCGCCAGAGTTCATCCAGCCGCCCACGCTGTCGATACCACCGGTGAGCGCCTGGATCATGGCCTGCACCCGGCGCAGCATCAGCACGTTGCCGTAGCGGGCGCCGTGCCAACCCGGATCCACGATGGCCGGTCGGGTGATGCCGAACTCGCGGGAGATGCGGGCGATGTCCGCGGCCGGCACGCCGGTGAGCTCCGCCGCCCACTCCGGGGTGTACTCGGCGAGCGCATCGAGCTGGGCCTCGAACACCGTCTGGACCGGCCTGCCGTCGACCTCGACGGGTTCCGACAGCTCGAGGGCGGGGAGGATGCTGTTGCCCTCGCTGTCCCTGAAATTGTTATTGCTGAATTTCTCCAGCACGCGGACATCGGCGGAGTTCTCCACCACTACCATGGGGCGGCCCTCCTCGTCCGCGACCATCCGCAGCTCGCCCTGGTCGTCCTTATAGGCGAGGAACGGCATGTTGGTGTAACGCTGGAGGAACTGGGCGTCATAGAGGTTCTCCTCCATCATGATCCGCATCAGGGCCAGCATGAAGGCCAGATCGGTCCCCGGACGGATCCGGACCCACTCGTCCGCCTTGGCCGCGGTCTCGGAGCAGCGCGGGTCGAGCACGACCACCTTGGCGCCGTTCTTGATGCCTTGCGCGAAGCGCACCATGCGGCAGGTGGAGACCGCCCCGATGGAGGCGTTGTTGGCCACGAACAGGATGTACTTGGCGTTATCGAAATCCGGCAGGACCTCGTCGTGGATGTTGAAGTTGCCGGTAACCACATCCGTGCCCACGTGCCCGGTAGCCACGCAGTGTTGCATGGGCGCGGCGACGATATTGGGCACCTGATTGGCCATGGCGAAGGGCACGGCCCAGTTCATGTAGAAGACACACGAGGTCCAGCCGCCCACCATGGTCCATTCCCAGGGCTGGATCTTGGCCGCTTTCTGCTTATCGGCGATGTATTTCCAGGCCTCCTCCCAGCTCGCCTCGCGGAATTTGTACTCGCCGCGCTTACTGCCCTCGACCCGAATCAAGGGCGTCTTGAGGCGGTCCGTATCATAGGTCTGGCGGAAACCCGCCTGACCACGGGCACAGATCTTGCCGCGGTTGAGCGTGGAATTGGGGTTGCCGTCGATCTTGGCGATCCGCTTGTCGCCGTCCTTAGTGCGGGTGATGACCTTCAGGTTGCACAGCGACGAGCAGAAGTTGCAGATGCTATAGGTCACTTCCTCCTGCTCATCGTCCTTGGCGACGGCCTTGCCGACCATGCCGCCGAGGGGAGAAATGGGAGAGAGCAGGCTGAGCCCGGCGGTGCCATAACCGGTGGTTTTCAGGAACGCACGGCGGGAAAGGCGTGGTATCTTCCAACCCATGGGGGATCCTCCTTTCTGGTTGATGCTGCCCCGGTGCTATAACGACCGGGATCTTTATAAGGAGACCAAAGCAGAAACCCTTCCGAGGGATTCGCCGGCCCGACGCTCATCTGCTCGGGTACCCTGCCGTCCATTGGTGGACGGCAGGGTACGCACAGGCAAACACGGCATTTCGAGCGTCTTCATTTTTATTACGGACGGTGAGGCATCCTGGTTCCGCACAGCTTCCGAGGTATCCACGCGTGCCCTGGTTACGGCATCCCGGGGCGATCGGAGACTGGCTCCGACGCGTGCAAGAATATTAATCTATGTTATTTGTAGGCCTTAAGTCACTGACCAGCGTCAATAGATCGGCTGTCTTGCGAGAATGAATCCTCCTGGCATCTGAGAACGCCCCCTCGTACCTGGTTTCGATTGATGGAGACCTTGAAAAATCCCATGCTCAATACTTTTCATGGTGATGCTCATAAATCGCGCTTTTCGAATGCCTTGATTATCATGGAGTTACGCACACGGACATAATGGGGCTTCCTTGTTCTGCAAAGACACCTTGAATTTTTCAAGGTGTCCTGATACTGCTGGTTCATAGTATCTGCCGGCTAGCATGCTTGGCTCACCCGCTCCAGTGCGTGAACCAGCAATATCTATCGAAGCTATGTATGAGCACATAGTTTCATCCTATTTTACAGTCCCATGCGGTTCGAACAGACAGGCAACGATTGCTCCACCCTGCTGAGCCGATTGGGAGGAAACCGCGAGATGGGCGACTCACAAAAATATCCGTGTGTGGAGACGCACGTGCAGGTAATCCGCCGGCTCGCCGACGGTGAGCTCCACTCCGGCGCAGACCTGGCGCGGGCCCTGGGCATCAGCCGAACGGCGGTCTGGAAGGCAGTACACAAGGTGGGTGAGATGCTGGGTCTGGAAGTCCGCTCGGTGCGCGGGCGCGGCTATCGCCTGGCGGCGCCCCTGGAGCTGCTCGATGCCGAACGCATCCTGGCCGCGATCCCGCATCAGGCCCGGCACCGGATCGAGCGGTTGGAGGTCTACGACGATATCGACTCGACCAACAGCCACCTGATGCGCGAGGCGCAACAGGGCGCGCCGTCGGGCACCCTGTGTCTCGCCGAACGCCAGCGGGCCGGACGCGGGAGGCGCGGCAGGACCTGGATCTCCCCCTTCGGCACCAACATCTACCTCTCCCTGCTGTGGCGCTACCCCTTCGGACCGGCGGTACTCGGCGGCCTGAGTCTGGCCGCGGGCACCGCGGTAGCCGGCGTCCTGGAGGCGGAAGGCGTATCCGACATCGGCCTCAAGTGGCCCAACGACGTCCTGTGGCGCCGCCGTAAGCTCGCGGGCCTGCTCCTGGAAGTGGCGGGCGAGGCCCAAGGCCCGAGCCTAGTGGTACTCGGCTTGGGGTTGAACACCCGTCTTCCCGCGACCCAGGCCGCCGCGATCGATCAACCCTGGGCGGACCTGGATTCCGTCGCCGGGCTCGACACCATCGGCCGCAACCGGCTCGCGGCCCGACTGGCGGAACGCCTCACCGCCGCCATGGTGGGTTACGGCAGCGATGGGCTCGGCCCCTTCCTCCCGGAGTGGGAGCGTTTCGACCGCTACCGCGGCGAACCGGTCGAAATCCACCTGGCCGACCAGCGCTTTTCAGGCATCCATGCCGGGGTGACATCCCAAGGCGCCCTGTGCCTGGACATGGACGGCAACATCCGAACTTTCCAGGCCGGTGAAGTCAGCCTGCGGCCCAATGCTATCAAGTAAGCCTCGAAGCCCCGCTCCCGGCAAGGGTGTCGCAAAAGTAGCGCTGGCGTCTCGCCTGCATGGTTTGGGCTGGAAGCTCCGCGCCGCGGAGAGCATCAGGCCGGTGTCACCATTCGCACACACGACGGGAATCAAACCTGCCAGCTGTCCGGCGTTATCCGGTGCGGCCCGGAAGGCGTCTGCTCTGACCCTTACCGACAGCTGGTCATGGGGTCCGTAAGCCGCCCGGAAGACGGCGGTCCCAGCCGGCCCGGGACCGCCGCATCCTGTCGGCCCCTGGGACTACCGACATTTCGTTGGCCTTTCCGGCTATCAGGTAAAACCTGCAATGCCGAGTTGCCGATCCAACTGGTCATCAGTCAAGCTTACCACGCGAATCTTCACGATATGGATTCGCGCCGATTCACGCGATTCGTCGTTTCTGTGAAAATCTCAGTAATCTGCGGACACAAAAGACAATGTGACCTTTATGGACCTCCTCATCGACATCGGCAACACCAATCTCAAGTGGACCCGCGGTGAATCCGGCTCGCTGGAAGCGATGCGGACCGTCCGCCACCATGGCAGTCTCCCGATCGACCTGCACGCGGCCTGGGAACAGCTGACACCCCCGAGGCGAATCCTCGTCGGCAACGTCGGCGGTGCCGAGATGGCCAGGGCCCTGGAACGGGTCTGTCGTTCCTACTGGGACCGAGATCCCCTGTTCGCCACCCCCGAACCGCAGGCCCATGGCGTCACCATCGCCTATGAATGCCCGGAGCGGCTCGGCGTCGACCGCTGGCTAGCCCTGATTGCCGCCCATCGGATCTGCCAAGGCCCGATCCTCGTCGTCAACGCGGGTACCGCCATCACCTACGACCTGCTGCTCGGGGATGGCAGCCATCTGGGTGGGCTCATCACGCCGGGAATCGAGATGATGCGCGATAGGTTAATCGCCGGCACCCGGATCCCTCGCGCCGAGCCGGAAGAGCTCGCGGTCCCCTGGACCACGGATACGGGTGCCGCCATTGCCGTAGGCTCGATCCAGGCCCCGGCCGCGCTGGCCGAACGGCTATTCCACCGGCTGACCGAACAGGCCGGTAAGCCACCCCAGTGCATCCTCTCGGGGGGCGATGCGGAACGCCTGATCCCCGCCCTGCACCTCCCGCTTCGACACAGACCCGACCTCGTGCTCCAGGGCCTGGCCCTGCTAGTGTAGGATTCAGTTGTCGGTTGTTAGTTGTCAGGGGCGGTCCCTGTAGGGTGGGCTGTGCCCACCGACCGGGCTTCGGTCACCAGCGACCAGTGGCCGGACTCCAGCGCATCGATGCGGTTCGCGGCCTGCCTGTGCCTTCTGTCTGCCGTACCGGCCTGTCTGCGTGCCTGCCTGTGCGTCCCTGGGGCAGTAGGCAGGCGCTCACCACACCATCGATGCAGTAGGAAATGACAACCGATAGCCGGCGACTACAAACCGGAAACGACGCGTCAGTGCAAAGAAATCGATACGCGCCTGCCCCGTGTCCTGGTAGTCCGAACCATTGTGTCGTCTTCCGGGTTCCCATAGAATCGAGGCATCGGTGCCGTTTCCACGGGCGGCTTCGAAGGGTGCGCCTCGACCCATCGCTGCACGAGCAGGCGAGGCCGGCCGGATGTAGATGTAGACGCATCGCGCCTCGGATCATGCTGGCGTAGCTCAGTTGGTAGAGCAGCTGATTTGTAATCAGCCGGTCGTAGGTTCGAATCCTATCGCCAGCTCCAACAAAACCAAGGGGTTACGAGAAATCGTAACCCCTCTTTTTTTGCCCATTATACACACATGGCGTACTTCTGAACGAGAAAGCGCGCTGCCGTGAAGCTGCATTGGCCACGGTGATCGGCGCGCCGTCACCTGACACCGGGTGGCCGTCGTGTCGCCCTGTCCTTACCCGACCTATGGGTTTCGGAGAAAGGGTTGGAGCGGGTTAGGGTGAGGGGGGACCAGTGGCTTTGGAGGCTGTCCGAAAAAAGGCTGTAGGCCGGAGTCGGGAGTAGGCTGGAATGAAAGAAACCTTGAAAGCAGGCATCAAAATGGCATCGAGCTTATCTCGAAGGGAACCCACCAACGCTTTGTCATCATTAAAGAGAAATTCGATTCGAAAGCCGAAGAGAAAAGAAAATTCTCACCTGCGAATGGTCGCTGAATGGTAGTGGTCAAGGTTTGAATGGAAACAGCGCCACTCGCAGTGTGTTGGGCATGCCACAAGTAGCACCCCCTCTCTCTCTCCGAGGACAATGCCATTAACCTGGTTCCGTGTCAGGTCCCGTGTGATTATATGGGCACCTTGAAAAATTCAAGGTGCCCTATAGCAATCACCCACCATGAACATCCAGTTGCACAAGAACGCCCGTACCACACCGGCCATCCGCCTGGAATTACAGTCTCAGCCCGAGTCGGTGAGCGACCGGGAACTGGCCGAGGCTTACCACCTCAATCGTCACACGGTTGCGAAATGGCGCCAACGCGAGGGGGTGGAAGATGCCTCGCACCGCCCCCAGCGGCTCCACGCCACGCTCAGCGCGGCCTAGGAAGCGGTGGTGGTGGCGTTGCGTGAGACCCTCCTGCTGTCCCTGGATGACCTGCTGGCGGTGACCCGTGAGTTCATCCATCCCGAAGTGTCGCGCTCCGGCCTGGATCGTTGTCTGCGCCGCCATGGGGTTTCTAACCTCAAGGCGCTGATGCCCCAGGAGGAGCTAAGACGCCGGTGAAGCCCTTCAAGGCGTATGATCCCGGCTTCGTCCATGTGGACGTCAAGTATCTGCCCCAAATGCCGGATGAGGATCACCGGCAGTACCTCTTTGCCGCGATTGACCGCGCTACCC
>Ga0209255_1000035_pt1 | contig 21704 bp, 25 predicted proteins | sample WorMetvaBAHAMAS2_FD_187394 | JGI IMG/M metagenome (GOLD analysis project Ga0209255, IMG submission 187394) | Marine gutless worms symbiont microbial communities from Max Planck institute for Marine Microbiology, Germany - Olavius vacuus... | ecosystem: Host-associated > Annelida > Digestive...
GGGCCGGCACTTCTGGGCCAGGGGCTACTTCTGCACGACCAGCGGCAACGTCACCGACGACATCATGCTTCAGTATATCGAGCAGCACGCCGACAAACCTGCCGGCGTCAGCCGGTAGTGGTTTAGCCTGGTTTATTCATCAGGCTGGTTGTCGATTGGGGGCGGCATGATGCAGCCGCTGGATTGCCGTGCTGGGTCGTAGCGCTGGCATTCGGGCGCGGACGACGGGGTTTGTCGGTTACCGGTTTGGGGTGACGGGGCCTTTGGCGATGTGTCTGTCACGGTGCCTGCTGGCAGGGTGCAGGCCTATCGATGAGACGCCGGAGGGTCTCGACGAGGATCGTCTTGTCAGGGCACGCGGATGCGAAGGCGACGCGGATGCGGGCTGCGGTCTCGACGACGCGGGTCTGCAGGGTCGTGAACTCGGCGCGCCTGATGGGCGCGGCTTCGGGGATGGCCTGGCGCACGGTCCACAAGAGCCAGTAGGCGGCGGTGTGCAGGATCAGCCTGACCTGGTTGGCGAGCGCCGAAGTGCAGAAGGTGCGGTCGCTCATGAGCTGGGTCTTGTGGAGCTTGATGAGGTTCTCGGCCTGGCCGCGGGCGCAGTAGTCGAACTCGTAGAGTCGCTCGGGGGGTGGAGCCGGCGAGCGAGGTCACGACGGCGCGGATGTCGAGGCCGAGGGTGGTGACCTCGATGCGGGCGATGACGGGGCGAGCGTGCTCCTTCCAGCTTGCGGCGGCATACCGGGTCTCGCAATGGCTCCGGTGGACTGGCAGGCCCGCCGCGGCACGCACGACGGCGCAAGCATCGGCAGTGGCGGCGATGACCGGGTCGCGCGCCGCGCTGAGCGCAATGAGGGGCGCAGGTTTGCCCGGCGCCAGCCGGGCGGCCGAGCTCAGCGGGGCAAGTGCGCCCTCGGCGTCGCCCAGCGCCAGCCGCAGGCGCCCGGCCAAGAGCAGCACATCGACGTCGTCGCCGGGGGCCGGAAACGCCTGGCCGAGCAACCTTGTACCCTGCTGCGGCAGCCCCAGCAGCAACAGCGCCGTCGTCAGCGACAGCAGCATCGTGCGTTCGCCGGGCCCGGGCGCGACGCCCTCCGGCCAGTCCGGCAGGCCCTCGGCGGCCATGCGCTCTGCTTCCCCGGTGTCCTTGCGGCGCAGGAGCGAGACGAAGTACCGGTTCAGGTTGAGCAGCCGGACCCGCGGCGCGCCGCCGGCGGCGAGCGCGCGTTTCAGCGTCGCCTGCGCCTCGGGTTCCTGGCCCTGCCGGAGCAGGATCGAGGAGAGCTCACCCAGCAAGACCGGATCCTCGGGCGATCCCCGGAGCAGCGTCTCGAAAGCCGTCCGCGCTGCCGCTAGGTCGCCGGCCCGGAGCAGGGCGGCGGCTTTTTGCAGACCCGGTCGATCCTCGTCCTGTGCCATGGTCCCTCCGGCGACCTCCGGAGTTCGCGCCTGCCCGGGCGCGGATGCCGGGCCAGCGGGGCAGTCGTGAGCCGATCCACTCCTTTGTCAAGCGCAGTGCCCTTCTCGGCTAGCGGGATAATTCGGCGATCCGGCCTTTCGGCGGTTGCGTTTCCTTCGGTTCGGTCTAATCTCCGCGCCGGACCGCCCGACGACCCACCTCGCGGCGACGCCGGGCGCATGACAAGATTACGACCAAATTGGAAAGAACCCCGCCGATGACCGAGCTGCAGCCGCTGCGCGGCGTGATCGCCCCGACCCTGACCCCGTTCAACGACGACCTCTCGATCGCCGAGGATCTCTATATCTCCCATGCCAAGCGCTGCCTCGCCGATGGTTGTGTCGGGCTCGCCCCCTTCGGCACCACCTCGGAGGCGCTGTCTGTCGGCATGGACGAGCGCATGGACATGCTGGAGAAGCTGGTGGCCGCCGGCATCGCGCCCGCCAAGCTGATCCCCGGCACCGGCCTGACCAGCCTGCCCGACACCATCCGGCTGGCCAGGCACGCGGTCGAGCTCGGTTGTGCCGGGACCCTGGTGCTGCCGCCGTTCTACTTCAAGGACGTGCCGGATCAGGGGCTGCACGACTATTTCAGCCGTCTGGTAGAGGGCGTCGCCGACGACCGGCTCAGGGTCTATCTCTACCACATCCCCCAGGTCTCCGGCGTCGGCATCCCGGTGCCGCTGGTGCGGCGGCTGCACCAGGACTACCCCGGCACCATCGTCGGCATCAAGGACAGCTCCGGGGTGTGGGAGAACACCGCCGGGCTGCTCGGGATCGAGGGGCTGGTGGTCTATCCGGGCTCGGAGCTGCCGCTGATCGAGGCGCTGGACCTCGGTGCCGCCGGCTGCATCTCGGCCACCGCCAACATCAACGCCGGCGGCATCGGCGGGGTGATCCGCACCTACGACGCCGGCGACCGAGACGGGGCGGCGAAACTGCATGAGACGGTCAAGGCGTTCCGCCTCTCGGTGCAGGGCTATGCCCCGATCCCGGCGCAGAAGCGGCTGCTGGCCCTGGCCTCCGGCGATGCGCGCTGGGCCAATACCCGCCCGCCGCTGCTGCCGGCGAGCGTCGAGGACGGCCGGGCGCTGGCGGAGAAGCTGGCCGACAGCTTCGGCTTCCGTCTCGCCGCATGACTGATCGCATGACCGGCTGGCTGAACATCCGCCGCCCCGACGACTGGCACCTGCACCTGCGCGACGGGGCGATGCTGGCCGGGGTGATCGGCTCGAGCGCCGACCATATCGGCCGGGCGATCATCATGCCCAATCTGGTGCCGCCGGTGGTGACCGGGGCGGATGCTGCGGCCTATCGCGACCGCATCCTTGCGGCCCTGCCCGAGGGCTCGGCGTTCGAGCCGCTGATGACCCTATATCTGACCGAGGACACCGACCCTGAAGACGTCGCCGCCGCGGCTGCCTCCGGGCTGGTCACCGCGGTCAAGCTCTATCCTGCCGGGGCGACCACCAACTCGGCCTCCGGCGTGCGCGACTTCGGCAGGGTACGCGGCGCGCTGGAGCGGATGGCCGAGATCGGCCTGCCGCTCTGCGTCCATGGCGAGGTGACCGACCCCTCCGTCGACATCTTCGACCGCGAGGCGGTGTTCATAGACAAGGTGCTCGACCCGATCCGCCGCCGCACGCCGGGGCTGAAGGTGGTGCTGGAGCACGTCACCACCAAGGACGGTGTTGACTATGTGCTAAGCGCCGCGAGCGGCCTCGCCGGGACGCTCACCACCCATCACCTGATCATCAACCGCAATCACATCCTGGTCGGCGGCATCAGGCCGCACTACTACTGCCTGCCGATCGCCAAGCGCGAGACCCACCGGCTGGTGCTGCGTGCGGCGGCGGTCTCCGGCGATCCGCGGTTCTTCTCCGGCACCGACAGCGCCCCGCACGCCCAGCACCTCAAGGAATGCGGCTGCGGCTGCGCCGGCTGCTTCACCGCGCCGAACTCGATCGCCTGCCTGGCGCATGTGTTCGAGGAGGAGGGGGCGCTCGACCGGCTCGAGGGTTTTGTCGCCCTGCACGGCGCCGCGTTCTACGGCATGGCCGTGAACGAGGACCGGATCACGCTGGTCAAGCAGGCCGGTCCCGTGGCATATCCTGCCAAGATCGAGACCGGCGCCGGTCCGGTGGTGGTGTTCGAACCGGGCTTCCCGCTCTACTGGCGGATTGAGCGGTAAGCTGGGAGGACCCCTCACCTGTCCTCTCCCCTTTCAGGGGAGAGGGACGAAAACCCGACGGCGCCGCTAGCGTCCCTTCCCCCTGCAAGGGAGAAGGACAGGATGGGGGTCTGCGACGCCGGCCAGTGGCGACCCAGATGGAATTGAGGAGCGACGCATGATCCAGATCGGCTTCCCCGACCGCGAACTCATGGGCCAGCAGGTCGCCCGCATGCTGATCGAGATCGGGGCAGTGCACTTCCGCCCCGACCCGCCCTACATGCTGACCTCCGGCCTGGCGAGCCCGGTCTATATCGACTGCCGCAAGCTGATCTCCTACCCGCGCATACGCTCGGTGGCGATGGACTTCGCCTGCTCGGTGCTGGTGCAGGACGCCGGCTACGAGCAGTTCGACGCGGTGGCGGGCGGCGAGACCGCCGGCATCCCATTCGCCGCCTGGATCGCCGAGCGACTCGGCCTGCCGATGCAGTATGTGCGCAAGAAGCCGAAGGGCTTCGGCCGCGGCGCCCGCATCGAGGGCGACATCGCCGAGGGCCAGCGGCTGCTCCTGGTCGAGGACCTGACCACCGATGGCGGCTCCAAGGTGAGCTTCGTCAACGCCCTGCGCGAGGCCGGGGCAGTGTGCGAGCACACCATCGTGGTGTTCTACTATGACATCTTCCCCGAGGTGCCGGCCAAGCTGGCCGAGCAGGGAATCACCCTCCACCACCTCGCCACCTGGCGCGACGTGCTCGCCGAGGCCCGGCGCGGGGCGTATTTCGACCCAGCGACCATGGACGAGGTGGAGAAGTTCCTCGACAAGCCGCTGGACTGGTCGGCTGCCCACGGCGGCAAGGGCGAGATTTCGATCTGAGGCCGCGGTAGGGCGGACAGGCCTCTCCGCCCTACCGACCCTCCCCCTTGCCGCGCCTCGGCGCCAACCCCATATCCGCTCCACGCGGGTGCTGCCTGGCGGGCCCGCTGATGACGTCGCTTTGAACGAGGACGCGCGCCCATGTCACGGATTTCCTTCGCCTCGCAGCCCTTCATGCTCGGCTTCGAGCCGCCGACCGCCTGGTCGAGCTCACGCTCAAGACCGGGTCTGACAGCTATCCGCCCTTCAACATCGAGCAGAACGGCGAGGAGGACTACCGCATCACCCTGGCGGTCGCCGGGTTTGCCGAAGCAGACCTCTCGATCACCGTCGAAGAGCAACAGCTGATCATCCGCGGCAAGCAGGCGGCGGAGGAGGGCGAGCGGGTGTTCCTGCACCGCGGCATCGCCGCGCGGCCGTTCCAGCGCAGCTTCGTGCTCGCCGAGCATGTCGAGGTCGAGGCCGCCGGCCTGGAGAACGGCCTGCAGCATATCGACCTCAAGCGGCGCAAGCCGGAGCCGGTGGTGCGCAGCATCAAGATAGGCGCCGCCGAATGAGAAGCCAGGAGGCGCGAAAGCGATGACAGACAATCCCTTCCTCAGGCCGAGCGACCAGCCGATCGTCTATGTCCGCGAAGTGACGCCGGAGGAGTTGCCGGACGAGCTCCGCGGCACCCCGCAACGGTTCTTTGCCTTGCATGACGAGGCGGGCAACCGGCTGGCGGTGGTCCGGGACCGGCGCCAGGCGATCGCGCTGGCCAAGCGCAACGACCTCACCCCGGTGAGCGTGCATTGAAACGCAGGCAAAGTCGGCCGGATCCCGATCCGCCCGACCGACGCGGTCGGCCCCCGGCGAAGCTCACGCCGCCCGCGAGGCCATCGGCTCGGTGATCAGCGCGTAGAGCGCCGCCGGGTCGGAGGTCTTGCGCAGCTTCTTGCGCAGCTCCGCGTCGCGCAAGAGTCGCGACACCAGGGCCAGCGCCCGCAGGTGATCGGTCTTGGATTCCTCGGGTGCCAGAAGCACGAACAGAAGATACACCCCGTGGCCGTCCGCGGCCTCGAAATCGGCCGGCTTCTCGAGCCGGGCAAACAGGCCGGTGACCGACGTCAGCCCCGGCAGGCGGGCGTGGGGGATCGCGACCCCGCCGCCCATGGCCGTCGATCCGAGCTTCTCGCGAGCCAGCAGCCCTTCGACCACGAGCCTGGTCTCCAGCCCGTAGGCGTCGCGTGCCTTGACGCCGATTTCCTGCAGGATTTGCTTCTTGCTGCCTGCCTTTACGGCGGGGAGGATCGCGTCACGCGCGATCAGATCGGCCAGTTCCATTGCAACCTTCCGTTGGTTCTGCCCGTTGGTTCCGCTCTCCTGCCGCCACGCGACACCCCGATCGGTCAGTCTTGCGGCAGGTTCGCCGGATCTATCCAGCCCACATTGCCATCGTCGCGCTGGTAGACGACATTGATCCTGCCGTTGGCATCGTTCCGGAACATCAGGAACGGCACGTCGGTCAGCTCCATCTGCATCACGGCTTCGCCGACGGTCAGGGATTTGATGCCGGTGGTCATCTCGGCGATGATCACCGGCTGCATGTTGTTGCTCTCCTCGGCGTCGGCCTCCTCGTCATGGCCGCGCAGCACATAGGACTGGGCCTCCATCATCTCGATCGGGTCCTGGCGGGCCTGATGATGGTCCTTCAGCCGGCGCTTGTAGCGGCGCAGCTGCTTCTCGATCCGGTCGGTGGCCTGGTCGAAGGCGGCATAAATGTCATTGGCGATCGCGTGGGCCTGTGCGCTCAGCCCGGTAGACAGATGGACCATGGCGTCGCATTTGTACTCGTGCCCGTTGCGCGAGAAGGTCACGTTGGCATCGACCGGGCGGTCGAAATACTTGCCGACCGCGCCGACCAGATTGAACTCGACATGGTTGCGAAGCGCGTCGCCCACGTCGATCTGCTTGCCCGAGATCTTGATCTGCATCCTGTCTCCAAACGCTCTGAAGGAGGGGCGGAACGGCCGTCCGGCCTTCGCGTCGTTGTTGGGAGCGAGGGGCACCCTTCCCCCGCTTCCAAAGAGGTGGGAACCTAGGCAGCGGTCTCAGCACTGTCAATATGGCAGTGATTGGCTCGGTCGCAGAGGGGGGCGAGCGGTCAAGTCTTCACAACTCCGGCGTAAGCGCCTTCATCCGGCGGCGCTCGACCGAGGAGGGAATCCCCAGCGCCTTGCGGTACTTGGCCACGGTGCGTCGCGCGATATCGATGCCATCCTTATGCAAACGCTCGACAATCACGCCGTCGGACAGAATCCGGCGCGGTGGCTCGGTGTCGACCATGGTGCGAATTCGCTGCCGCACCGCCTCGGCCGAGAGCCCCTCGGCGCCGACCGGATTGGTGAAGAAGAACTTCAGCTCGAGGAGCCCGCGCTCGGTCGCCATGTACTTGTTTCTGGTGACCCGGCTGACGGCCGATTCGTGCATGCCCAGCGCGTCGGCGACCATGCGCAGGGTCAGGGGCTTGAGCCCGCTGATGCCCTCGGCGAAGAAACCGTCCTGCTGGCGGACGATCTCGGTGGTGACGGCAAGGATGTTGCGGGCGCGCTGGTCGAGGCTGTGCTTCAGCCAGCTGGCGTTGGCGCGGCAGTCGGTCACGAAGCTGCGTACCTCGCCGCCGCCAGCCGCCAGCCGCGCTGCATATCGGTCGTCGATCAGCAGCCGGGGCAGGGTCTCCGGATTGAGCTCGATCTCCCAGCCGCCACCCAGCTGGCCGCCCGGCGCCCGGCGCAGCAGCACGTCGGCAATGACGGACTGGGCAGGGGCGGCCGCGAAAGCGGCGCCGGGGCGCGGGTCGAGCGCCCTGAGCTCGATCAGCATGTCGGCGAGGTCTTCCTCGTCGACGCCGCAGAGCTGCCGCAGCCGACGCCGGTCGCCGAGCTGAAGCAGCGCCAGGTTGTCCAGCAGCCGGCGCATTGCCGGATCGAGCCGATCCCGCTCCGCCAGTTGCAGGGCAAGGCATTCGGCAAGATCGCGGGCGCCGACCCCGGTGGGCTCGCAGCCTTGCACTAGGGCCAGCGCCGCCTCCATTGCGGCGGCGGCACCGAAGCGGTCGCCGAGCTCAGGCAAAGCGCTGCGCAGGTAGCCGTGTTCGTCCAGCTCCTCGACGATCGCCCGGGCTAGGGCGAGGGTCTGCGGCTCGGCCCGGCTGTGCCCGAGCTGGGCAAGCAGATGGCTGCGCAGGCTGGTCGGATGGTCCGGCTGCTGGTCGAGGTCAAAATCGGCGGCGTCGAAGGCGAGATTGCCCCCCGCGCCGACGCCGACCCAGAACTCGGCGCCCCCGGGCTCTCCCCCCCTGTCGCTGTCGTAGAGGTTCTCCGCCCCGGTGTCGAATGTGTCGGCTGCCAGCGCCGGATCGCCCTCGGCAGTGAGGCGCCCGTCCAGCGGGGCCTCCCGGTCGACTGCCCGCGTGGCCTCGCAGGCGGGATCCTCCGGCGCGCCCTCCTCGCTGTCGCCATCGGCGAGGCGCAGCAGCGGGTTGCTCTCCAGCTCCTGCTCGACGAAGTCGCGCAGCTCCAGGTTCGACATCTGCAGAAGCCGGATCGCCTGCTGCAACTGGGGCGTCATCACCAGTTGCTGGCTCTGCTTCAGGTCCAGTCGAACGCCAAGTGCCATCGGTTGCCGGTCCCCATTCCGCCGTGCCAGACTGCGGTCGCGGGGGTTATGGCCCGGTTACTAGATCCGGAACCCCTCGCCCAGGTAGACGCGGCGGACATTGGCATCCCGCACCACCTCGGCCGGGGTGCCGCTCATCAGCACGGCACCATCATGCAAGATGTATGCCCGGTCAATGATCTCTAATGTCTCACGCACGTTGTGGTCGGTGATCAGCACCCCGATGCCGCGGTCCTTGAGATGCGCGACCAGGGTACGGATGTCGGCCACGGCGATCGGGTCGATGCCGGCGAACGGCTCGTCGAGCAGGATGAAGGCCGGGTCGGTGGCGAGACAACGGGCGATCTCCACCCGCCGTCGCTCGCCGCCCGAGAGCGCCGGCGCCGGCGTGCGGCGCAGATGGGCGATCGAGAACTCGCTGAGAAGCTCGTCGAGCCGATGCGCCCGGGTCACCTGGTCGGGATCGACCAGCTCCAGCACCGCTCCGATGTTGTCCTTGACCGAGAGGCCGCGGAAGATCGATGCCTCCTGCGGCAGATAGCCGAGGCCGAGGCGGGCGCGGAGGTACATCGGCAGCGGCGTCAGGTCGATGCCGTCGATCGAGATCGAGCCGCTGTCCGCCGGCACCAGGCCGATGATCATGTAGAAGCAGGTGGTCTTGCCGGCGCCGTTGGGGCCCAGCAGCCCGACCGCTTCGCCCCGGTGCAGCTCCAGCGACACGTCGCGGACCACGGGGCGGCGGCGGTAGCTCTTGCCGAGCCCACGGGCCACCAGCCCTTCCTGCCGCTGTTGCGGCGCCTCGTGGACCGCAGTCTCCGCCGGCTTGTCCATCTGGGCGCTGTCAGTTCTTCGGCGCCGGGGTGAAAACGCTCTTCACCCGGCTGCTGCCCGCGACACCGCCCTCGATCCGACCGGTGCCGGCGTTGAGATCGATGACCAGCGATTCGCCCGAGATCGCGTTGTCGCCTTGGGTCAGCACCACGGCGCCGCCCATCCGGATCGTGCCGCCGGCGACGTCGTACTCGGCCCAGGCGCCCTGCGCCGTCTCGGCGCCGTTGGAGAGGAAGACGTTGCCCTCGGCGCGCATGTGCTGGATCGCCCCGGTGTCGCCGCCGGACTGCTCGGATTCGTAGGTCACCTCCAGGCGGTCGGCGGTCAGCCGCAACGTGCCCTGGAGCGCGTCGATATTGCCTTCGAAGACGGCCAGGCTCTCGGCCTGCCGGACTTCCAGCGCGTCGGCGGCAATCTCGATCGGGGCGCTGGAATCGTGCTTGAAGCTGCCGAAGGGCCCCTTGTCCTGGGCTGCTGCCGGGATCGTCGCCATGGTGACGGCGGTCAGCGCCGCCAGCGCAATCGTCTGAAGTCTTCTACCCAACACAGCTGTCTCCCGATTGCTGCCGCGGCGAGGCGGTTACTCTTCGGCCGGCTTCATCGCGGGAATGAACACCAGCCTGACCCGGTTTTCAAACCAAATCTGCCCGCCCGGACTGCCCGCAGCGCCGGTCCCCTTTCCGGTTGCGGCGCGAAAACTGCCGGCCTCGATGGTGCCGCGCGGACCCGAGCCCCGCACCGGGCCGGCGGCATGCGCGGTTTCGGCATCGAGATCGAAGGTGATCTGTTCGGTCTCGAAATGGTAGCCGTCGGAGCTGTCGATCACCACGCCGCCTTGCAGCAGCAAGGTCTTCTCGTCGCGCCGCAGCCGGCCGGTGGCGGCCCGCGCCGAGATGGTGCGGCCGTCGCGCATCTCGATCTCGCCCTCGGGCCGCTCCAGGTCGACGAGGCGCGGCAGCGCCTGGTCGGGCAACGCCCATTCGGCGCGGATCGCGAACGGCTCGCCGCGCTCGGTGACCCCGGCGAAGCGCGGATTGTCCAGCTTCAGACCCGCGCCCAGCGTCGCCAGTTCTTCCGGTGTGAAGATATCGGTCAGCTCGCCTTCGTCGTGGCCGCTGAGGAAGATCGTGACGACCAGCGCCAGCGCCGCCAGCGGCAGCAACACCTTGGCCCAGGCGACGATGCGGGAATAGGCGCGCACCTGGCGCCCCTTCCGCCGCTGCAACCGGGCCCGCTCGGCGCGGCCGGCGCTCTGGTCGTTGCCGGGGCCGCGCATCGCCGCCTCAGATGCCGCCGCCGGCGACCTGGCCGGCGGTGTCGCCCGTCAGGTCGACCCCGGCGCGCAGGCAGTCGTGCAGGTGCAGGATGCCCAGCGGCGGGGTCGGGGCATCGTCCTCGGTCACGAACAGGCAGGTGATCTTATGCGCGTTCATCAGGCCCAGGGCTTCCTGGGCCAGGCGGTCCGGGCGGATGGTGCGCGGGCCCCGGGTGGCGACGTCGCAGGCGGTCTGATCCAACAGCCCGGCCATGTGCCTGCGCAGGTCGCCATCGGTGATGATCCCGGTCAGGCGGCCTCGGCCGTCGGTGGTGCCGACCACGCCGTAGCCCTTGTTGGTCATCACCAGCAGCGCGTCCGGCATCGCCGCATCCTCGGGCACCAGCGGGATCGCCTCGCCGGTCGCTATCAGCTGCGCCACGGTGACCAGGTGGGCGCCGAGTCGGCCGCCGGGATGGAAATCGGCGAAGCGCTCGGGGGTGAAGTCGCGCCGCTCCATCAGCGCCACCGCCAGCGCGTCGCCGAGCGCCATGCTCAGGATCGTCGAGGTCGTCGGCGTCAGGCCGACGGCGCAGATCTCCGGCGTTTGCGGCAGCACCAGGGCGATGTCGGCCGCCTTGAGCAGGGTCGATGTCGGCCGGCTGGAGACGCCGATCAGCGGGATCGAGAACCGCCGCGTATGGGCGACGATGTCGGCCAGCTCGCGGGTTTCGCCCGAATGCGACACCGCTAGCACGACGTCGTCGCGGGTCACCATGCCGAGATCGCCGTGGCTCTCCTCGGCCGGGTGGACGAACTGCGCCGGGGTGCCGGTTGCGGCCATGGTGGCGGCGATCTTGCGCGCCACGTGGCCCGACTTGCCCATCCCCGAGACGATCACCCGGCCGCGCGCCGACAGCATCAGCTCCACCGCATCGGCGAAGGCGTCGCCGAGCTGGGAGGCGAGCAGCGTCAGCGCTTGCGCCTCGGCGGTCATGACCCGACGGCCTGTGATGATCGCACGGATGCGGTCAAACTGGGTCCCGGGCGCGGGTCCGGGATCGGTCCTGCCGTCAATCCCGGCGTCGATCCCAACGTCCATCTCGGCGACAATCGCCACGGCAAGCTCCCTCCGACGCCGCCCTGCGGGGCGGGTCAGTGCTCGAAAATATCCGCCTCCGGCCAACCCGCCAGATCGAGCATCGCCCGGTCGGGAAGGAAGCGGAAACAGGCCTCGGCCAGCGCGGTGCGTCCCTCGCGGTCGAGGCGGGTCTCCAACGCCTCCTTTAGCCGATGCAGGTATAGAACGTCTGAAGCGGCGTATTCCAGCTGTGCGGCGCTCAGCTCCTCCTCTCCCCAGTCCGAGCTCTGCTGCTGCTTCGAGATGTCGATGCCGACCAGCTCATGGCAGAGATTGCGCAGCCCGTGCCGGTCGGTCGAGGTGCGGCAGAGCTTGGAGGCGATCTTGGTGCACCAGACCGGGCGCGCCACCGCGCCGAAAGCATGCGCCATCACGGCGATGTCGAAGCGGCCGAAATGGAACATCTTCAGGGTCTTGCGGTCGCGCAGCAGCCGGGCGAGGTTCGGCGCGCGCTTCTGGCCCTTGGCGATCTGCACCAAATGCGCGGTGCCGTCGCCGCCGGAGAGCTGCACCATGCAGAGCCGGTCGCGATGCGGGTTCAACCCCATGGTCTCGGTGTCGATCGCCACCACCGGTCCGAGGTCGAGACCGTGGGGCAGATCGTTCTGGTGCAGGGTGATTGTCATGCTCGTTCCTTGTTGCCCGCCTCACGCCATTGTAGCGGGCCGAGTCGGGCAGGGAAAGGCCGGACAGGAGGGGATTGGTGCCCAGGAGAAGACTCGAACTTCCACGACCATACGGCCACTAGCACCTGAAGCTAGCGCGTCTACCAATTCCGCCACCTGGGCACGGGATCGGCACGCCTTGCGGCGCGACGGCTGATCTAGCGACGCCGAGGGGGGCTGTCAATGGGGCGCGGGGCGGGAACCGGGCTCGATCACGAAGAATTCCCGCTGCCCGCCTCGCTGTAACGAGGCGCATTGCCCTATTGCCCGCGGCACGCACCCGCCCTAAACCTGTGCCACCGATCGGCTCGCGCTGAGGAGGCTCTGCCATGCCTGCCATTCCCCCTCTGGTCACCATCATCGGCGGCTCCGGCTTCATTGGCCGCCACATCGCCCAGCGCATGGCGCGGCGGGGCTGGCGGGTGCGGGTGGCGGTGCGCCGCCCCAACGAGGCGCTGTTCGTCAAGCCCTATGGCGAGGTCGGCCAGGTCGAGCCGGTCCAGTGCAACATTCGCGACGAGGCCTCGACCCGGGCCGTGATCCGCGGCGCCGATGCGGTGGTCAACTGCGTCGGGTTGCTCTCCGAGTGGGGCCGCAACACCTTCGATGCCTGCCAGGCCGAGGGAGCCGGCCGCGCCGCACGGATCGCCGCCGAGGAGGGGGTGGAGCATTTCGTCCAGCTCTCCGCCATCGGCGCCGACGTGGCGGGCGAGTCGGCCTATGCCCGGAGCAAGGCGGGCGGCGAATCCGCGGTGGTGGCGGCCTTCCCCGGCGCGGTGATCCTGCGCCCTTCGGTGGTGTTCGGCGCCGATGACGGCTTATTCAACCGCTTCGCCACCATGGCCCAGTTCATGCCGCTGGTGCTGCCGCTGGTCGGCGCCGAGACCAGGTTCCAGCCGGTCTGGGTCGAGGACGTGGCCGAGGCCGCCGCCAAGGCCGCCTGCGGCGAGGCCGTACCGGGGGTCTACGAGCTTGGCGGCCCGGCGGTCTGCACCCTGCGCGAGGCGGTCGAACTGATGCTGAAGGTGACCCGCCGCCGCCGGTTGGTGATCGACGTTCCGTTCTGGGCCGCCCGGATCAAAGCCTGGTTCCTGCAGATGCTGCCGAACCCGCTGCTGACGGTGGACCAGGTCAAGCTGCTGCAGCACGACAACGTGGTCTCGGAGGGGGCGAAGACGCTGGCCGATCTCAGCATCCAGCCGACCGCCGCCGAGGGGGTGGTCGAGAGCTACCTCTACGCCTTCCGCCCGCAGGGCCAGTACACCCAGCTGACCGAGAACGGCAGCGAGGCCTGAGCCCCATCGCCGATGGCCCGCCCCCGATGCCCCGGGCTCGACCCGGGGCCTTGCGCCATGCGCGTCACAGATACGCCAGCGCCAGCAGGCCCGCTCCCAGCGCCAGACGGTAGAGCACGAAGGGCAGCATGGTCCAGTCGCGGCGGAACATGCGCATCATCACCGTCAGCGCCGCCAATGCGGCGAGGAACGAGAGCGCCGCCCCGAGCCCCAGCTCGGGGGTCAACGCCAGTTTGCCGTCGCGGATCAGGCCTAGGGTCTCCAGCCCGCCCGCCGCCAGGATCACCGGCATCGCCATCAGAAGCGACAACCGCGCCGCCTCGGTGCGCTCGAAGCCGAGCAGGCGGGCCATGGTCATGGTGATGCCCGAGCGGCTGGTCCCGGGAACCAGCGCCAGGGCCTGCATCAGCCCCATCTCCACCGCGTCGCGCAGCCGCCAGTCGCCGCCATAGCGATCCTGCGAGCCGACCCGGTCGGCGTACCAGAGCAGCAGCCCGCCGAGCAGCGTCGTCCAGCCGACGACCTCCAGTGCCCGCAGGGCATCGACGGCGCCGGTGAGCTTCAGCGCCAGCCCCGCCGCCATCGCCGGCAGGGTGGCCAGGGCGACGAGCCAGAACAGCCGTGCCGCCGCGGTCCGGATCCGCCACCGCAGGATATCCACCAGCCCGGCGACCAGCCGCCCGGCATCGCGGCGGAAATAGAGGCACACCGCGGCGAGCGTCCCCAGATGCACCGCCACATCCATGGTCACGCCCTGGTCCGGCCGCCCGGTCAGCAGCGGCCACAGCACCAGATGCCCCGACGAGGAAATCGGCAGGAACTCGGTGATTCCCTGGATCAGCGACAGGGCGAAGATGTCGGAGAGAGCCATGCGACAGCCCATGCGGTGAGAGTCTGGCAGCACTCCTAGGCGAAATCCTCGGCGTTGGAAACCGGGTCGTGCTCCGATTGCTAGAGCGGGGAGGGTTAAATGTCAACGCAACTGACATTGTTTGGCTGATGTTTGGGCAGAAATTTCTCCTGTGGTCTGAAATACATGAAAGAATGGCAATAATACTGACTTTATTTTCCCGCTCGCATTCGGTTACCCACGCCTGCAAGTGAGCGACTCATTGACCGCATGCCGGGGCTAGCTGCGCTCCTCGCCCGGCCCACACCCAACGGAACAGGCCGGATGGCTCAGAAGATGCTGAAATTCGTCTCGCTCGGCTGCGAGATGCCCGAGAAACGCGCCGCCACCGAGCGGGCGCTCGACTTCGGCGAGATCTACCAGGAGTTCGCCGCCGCCAAGGCCGCCGAGCAGGCCTCGCGCTGCTCGCAATGCGGGGTGCCGTTCTGCCAGAGCCACTGCCCGCTGCACAACAACATCCCCGACTGGCTGAAGCTGACCGCCGAGGGCCGCCTTCGCGAGGCCTACGAGCTGAGCCAGGCCACCAACACCTTCCCCGAGATCTGCGGCCGGATCTGTCCGCAAGACCGGCTCTGCGAGGGCAATTGCGTCATCGAGCAGTCGGGCCATGGCACGGTGACCATCGGCGCGGTGGAAAAATACTTGACCGACACCGCCTGGGAGCAGGGCTGGGTGGCGCCGATCGCGCCGGCGGCGGAGCGGGCCGAATCGGTCGGCATCGTCGGCGCCGGCCCGGCCGGGCTGGCCGCCGCGGATCGGCTGCGGAGGATGGGATTCCAAGTCACCGTCTACGGCCGCCACGACCGCGCCGGCGGGCTGATGACCTACGGCATCCCCGGCTTCAAGCTGGAGAAGGGCACGGTCCTGCGCCGCAACGCCGAGCTCGAGGCGGCGGGGGTAAGGATGGTGCGCAACTGCAATGTCGGCGAGACGATCTCCTTCGCCGAGCTCCGTGAGACCCATGACGCGGTGCTGATCGCCACCGGGGTCTACAAGAGCCGCGACATCGGCGGGCCAGGCGCCGGGCTGCCCGGGATCGTCCAGGCGCTCGACTACCTGACCGCGTCGAACCGCAAGAGCTTCGGTGACCGGGTAGCGGCTTTCTACACCGGCGAGCTCAACGCCGCCGGCAAGCGGGTGGTGGTGATTGGCGGCGGCGATACGGCGATGGACTGCGTGCGCACCGCCGTGCACCAGGGCGCGACCTCGGTCAAATGCCTCTACCGCCGCGACCGCGCCAACATGCCGGGCTCGATGCGCGAGGTCGCCAATGCCGAGGAAGAGGGGGTCGAATTCGTCTGGCTGACCGCGCCCCGAGGATTCACGGGGGCTTCACCGGCGAGGCCTCAGTCACCGGCGTCAAGGCGGCGAGGATGCGCCTCGGCCCGCCCGACGCCACCGGCCGCCAGGCGCCGGAGCCGGTGCCGGGCTCGGACTACACCGAGCCCTGCGACCTGGCGATCAAGGCGCTCGGCTTCGAGCCCGAGGAGCTGGTGCGACTCTGGGGCGTGGAGGGGCTGGAGATCACCGGCTGGGGCACGGTGAAGGCCGATTTTCGCACCCACGAGACCTCGCTGCCCGGGGTCTACGCGGCCGGCGACATCGTCCGCGGCGCCTCGTTGGTGGTGTGGGCGATCCGCGACGGCCGCGAGGCCGCGGACGCGATCGCCGAAAGGCTGAACGCGGCAGCCAATGTGGCGGCGGAGTGACGACACGCGCCATGCCCGGCGATGACCGGGGTGAGATAAGGAGAAACAACGATGCCAAGCAATACCGGCGGATGCCTTTGCGGCGCGGTGCGGTTCACCGCGGATTGGATTCGGTACCAGATCGTCGCCTGCCATTGCGGCCAGTGCCGGCGCTGGGCCGGCGGGCCGTTCCTGCCGGTGGCCACCAAGGGCGTGCACTTCGAGGGCGAGGAGAACCTCGGCCGCTACCGCTCCTCCGACTGGGCCGAGCGGGGGTTCTGCAAGAAATGCGGCTCCAGCCTGTTCTACCGCCGCCTCGACAGCGACGCCTACATGATGTCGGCCGGCTGCCTCGACGACCAGTCGGGGCTCGAGTTCGCCCGCCAGGTGTTCATCGACGAGAAGCCGGGGTTCTACGACTTCGCCCAGAAGACCGAGACCTACACCGGCGCGGATTTCTTCGCCCGCAACCCGCAGTTCAAGGGAGGCTGAGCCATGACCATGACCGGACAATGCCTGTGCGGCGCCGTAAAGTTTACCGCCGAGGGCGTGCCGCACGACGTCGCCGCGTGCCATTGCAACATGTGCCGGCGCTGGGCTGGAGGCCCTTTCTTCGCCGTCGAGGCCGAGGCGGTGAGATTCTACGGCAAGGAGGACCTCGGGCGCTACCGTTCCTCGAATTGGGCCGAGCGCGGCTTCTGCAAGGCCTGCGGCTCGAACCTGTTCTACCGGGTGATCGACACCGACCAGTACCTGATGGCGCCTGGCACCTTCGACGACCAGTCCGGGTTCAGGATGGCGATGCAGGTCTTCATCGACGAGAAGCCCGCCTACTACACCTTCGCCGACGAGACCAAGATGATGACCGGTGCCGAGGTCTTCGCTATGTATGCCCCAAAGGAGGGCGGGTGACACCATGCGCCGCTCCCCCATCTACCAAGGTTGGGTCGCCCGCCACGAAGCCGAGGCCCGACGCCTCGCCCGCGACGGCATGTACCTGCCCGAGACCGAACACGCCTCCTGCGGCGCCGGGCTGATCGCCGCCATTGACGGCGAGCCGTGGCGCGCGGTGGTCGAGGACGGCATCGCCGCGCTGAAGGCGGTCTGGCACCGCGGCGCCGTCGCCGCCGACGGCAAGACCGGCGACGGCGCCGGGATTCTCGTGCAGATCCCGATCGCCTTCTTCTGGGACCAGATCCGGCGCACCGGCCACGAGCCGCGCGACGAATTGCTCGCCGCCGGCCAGGTGTTCCTGCCGCGCACCAACTTCTCCGCCCAGGAGAGCTGCCGCACCATCGTCGAGACCGAGGTGCTGCGGATGGGCTACTACATCTACGGCCGGCGCCAGGTGCCGGTGAACATCGCCGTCCTGGGCGAGAAGGCCGCCGCCACCCGCCCGGCGATCGAACAGATCCTGATCTCCAACACCAAGTGGGCCGACGAGGAAACCTTCGAGCGCGAGCTCTACGTCATCCGCCGGCGGATCGAGACGGCGGTGACCCAAGCCAATATCGCCGGCTTCTACATCTGCTCGCTGAGCTGTCGCTCGGTGATCTACAAGGGCATGATGCTGGCCGAGCAGGTGGCCGAGTTCTACCCCGACCTCAAGGACGAGCGCTTCGTCTCGGCCTATGCCATCTACCACCAGCGCTACTCCACCAACACCTTCCCGCAATGGTGGCTGGCGCAGCCCTTCCGCATGCTGGCCCACAATGGCGAGATCAACACGCTCAGGGGCAACGTCAACTGGATGCGGAGCCACGAGATCCGCATGGCGTCGAGCTTCCTCGGCGAGCTGGCCGAGGACATCAAACCGATCATCCCTGGCGGGTCGTCGGATTCGGCGGCCTTGGATTCGGTGTTCGAGGTGATGGTGCGGGCCGGGCGCAACGCGCCGATGGCCAAGACCATGCTGGAGCCGGAGGCATGGTCGAACGATGCCGCCATGCCGGAGGCGTGGCGGGCGATGTACGGCTATTCGACCGCGGTGATGGAGCCCTAGGACGGGCCGGCGGCGCTGGCCATGACCGACGGGCGCTGGGTCTGCGCTGGGCTCGACCGCAACGGGCTGAGGCCCATGCGCTATGTCGTCACCGCCGACGGGCTGGTGATCGCCGGCTCCGAGGTCGGTATGGTGCCGGTCGACGAGGCCGATATCCTCGAGAAGGGTCGGCTCGGCCCCGGTCAGATGCTGGCCATCGATCTCCAGGCGGGGCGGCTGCTCCACGACGCCGAGATCAAGGACGAGATCGCCGCCGCGCAGCCCTATGCCGAGTGGCTGGAAAGGGTCACCGAGATCACCGACGAGATCGGGGGCCAGCCCGAGCCGCGGCGCTTTGCCGGCGAGGCGCTGCGCCGGCGCCAGATCTCGGCCGGCTACTCGATCGAGGAGCTGGAGACTATTCTTCATCCCATGGCCGAGGACGCCAAGGAAGCGGTCGGCTCGATGGGCGACGACACGCCCGCCGCAGTGCTCTCCGACCAGTACAGGCCGCTCAGCCACTTCTTCCGGCAGAACTTCAGCCAGGTCACCAACCCGCCGATCGACTCGCTTCGCGAGCACCGGGTGATGACCCTGAAGACCCGGTTCGGCAACCTCAAGAACGTGCTCGACCAGGATTCGAGTCAGACCGAGATCATCACCCTGGAGAGCCCGGTGGTCTCGAACGGCCAGTTCCAGCGCCTAGTCGAGGCCTTCGAGGACAGCTACCGGGTGATCCACTGCGTGTTCCCCGCCGACAGCGGCCCGGGCACCCTGCGCCAGTCGCTGATGCGGGTGCGGCAGGAGGCCGAGGAGGCGGTGCGCGCCGGGGCCGGCCACATCGTCCTCACCGACGAGACCGCGGATGCCGACAACATCGCCACGCCGATGATCCTGGCGACCTCGGCGGCGCATAGCTGGCTGGTGGCGCGCGGGCTGCGCACCTTCTGCTCGCTCAACGTGCGCTCGGCTGAATGCATCGATCCGCACTACTTCGCGGTGCTGATCGGGGTCGGCGCCACCACCGTCAACGCCTGGCTGGCACAGGAATCTATCCTCGACCGGGTGGAACGGGGACTGTTGGACGGGATCTCCGCCGAGCAGGCGGTCGCCAGCTTCCGCACCGCCATCGACTGGGGCCTCCTGAAGATCATGTCGAAGATGGGGATCTCGGTGATCTCGTCCTATCGCGGCGGCTGCAACTTCGAGGCGGTGGGTCTGAGCCGGGCGCTGGTCGCCGAGTTCTTCCCCGGCATGCCGTCGCGGATCTCCGGCATCGGCACCCTCGGTATCGAGGCGAAACTGCGCGGCATCCATGCCAGGGGCTGGAGCGACGGCGCCGACATCATCCCGATCGGCGGCTTCTACAAGGCGCGGCGGGGCGGTGAGGCGCATGCCTGGGGCGCCCAGTTGATGCACGCGATGCAGGCGGCGGTGAACGGGAACTCCTATGCGCTGTGGAAGAAGTTCAGCGCAGGGCTGCGGGCGCAGCAGCCGATTCACCTGCGCGATCTCCTGGACTTCAAGCCGCTCGGGCCGGCGGTGCCGCTGGACGAGGTCGAGTCGATCACCTCGATCCGCAAGCGCTTCGTCACCCCCGGCATGTCGCTGGGGGCGCTCAGCCCCGAGGCGCACAAGGCGCTGAACGTTGCGATGAACCGGATCGGCGCCAAGTTCGGATTCAGGCGAGGGCGGCGAGGACCCGAAACACTATCACCCGGAGCCGAACGGCGACAATCCGTCGGCCAAGATCAAGCAGGTCGCCTCGGGCCGGTTCGGCGTCACCGCCGAGTACCTGAACCAGTGCACCGAGCTGGAGATCAAGATCGCCCAAGGCGCCAAGCCCGGCGAGGGCGGCCAGCTGCCCGGCTTCAAGGTCACCGAGATGATCGCCCGGCTCCGGCACTCGACCCCCGGGGTGACCCTGATCTCGCCGCCGCCGCATCACGACATCTACTCGATCGAGGACCTGGCGCAGCTGATCTACGACCTGAAGCAGATCAACCCGGACGCCAAGGTCTGCGTCAAGCTGGTGGCGGCCTCCGGCGTCGGCACCATCGCCGCCGGAGTGGCCAAGGCCAAGGCCGACGTGATCCTGATCTCGGGTCACAACGGCGGTACCGGCGCCAGCCCGCAGACCTCGATCAAGTTCGTCGGACTGCCGTGGGAGATGGGGCTCTCGGAGGCGCATCAAGTGCTGGCGCTGAACGACCTGCGCTCGCGGGTGACGTTGCGCACCGACGGCGGCCTCAGGACAGGGCGCGACATCGTCGTCGCGGCGATGATCGGGGCCGAGGAATACGGCGTCGGCACCGCGGCGCTGATCGCCATGGGCTGCATCATGGTGCGCCAGTGCCAGTCGAACACCTGCCCGGTGGGGGTCTGCACTCAGGACCCGGCATTGCGCGAGAAGTTCACCGGCACCGCCGACAAGATGATCAACCTGTTCAGCCTGCTGGCCGAGGAGGTGCGCGAGATCCTCGCCTCGCTCGGGGCGCGGTCGATCGACGAGGTGCTGGGCCAGGCCGACCTTCTGACCCAGGTCAGCCGCGGCGCGGCGCATCTCGACGACCTCGACCTCAACCCGATGCTGGTGCGGGTCGACGAGGGCGACGTGGTCGAATGCGACCGCGACCGGCCGCGCACGCCGGTCCCGGATACCCTCGACGCCCAGATCGTCGCCGACGCCGGGCCGTTCTTCAAGGACGGCGAGAAGATGCAGCTCGACTACACGGTGCAGAACACGCTGAGATCCATCGGCACCCGGGTCTCCAGCCACATCGTGCGGCGCTTCGGCATGGCGAACGACCTGCAGGAGGGGCATCTGACGGTGCGGCTGAACGGCTCCTGCGGCCAGTCGCTCGGCGCCTTCGCGGCGCCGGGTTTGAAGCTGGAGGTGCTCGGCGATGCCAACGACTATGTAGGCAAGGGGCTTTCGGGCGGGGTGATCACCCTGCGCCCGCCCTTGAGTTCGCCGCTGGTCGCCGCCGACAACACCATCATCGGCAACACCGTGCTCTACGGTGCCACCGCGGGCCGGCTCTTCGCCAACGGCCAGGCCGGCGAGCGCTTCGCGGTGCGCAACTCGGGCGCCCTGGTGGTGGTCGAGGGCTGCGACTCGAACGGCTGCGAATACATGACTGGCGGGGTGGCGGTGATCCTCGGCCCGGTGGGCGAAAATTTCGCCGCCGGCATGACCGGGGGCATGGCCTATGTTTACGACCCCGTAGGCGCGCTCCCGGCCAAGACCAACCACGAGACCGTGGTGCTGGGCCGGATCGAGGCGGCCTATTGGGCGGAGGAGCTGCTGGGGCTGGTGCGCGAGCACGCGGCCCAGACCGGCAGCGTCAAGGCCACCGAGATCCTGCGCCATTGGGAGGAGGAGCTGTCCAGGTTCTGGCAGATCTGCCCGAAGGAGATGCTCGGCCGCCTGCCGCGGCCGCTGAGCGACCGGACGGCGGAAGCCATGGCTTGAGGATCGAGGATTTGCTGGGCGGGTGGCAGACCCCCATCCTGTCCTTCCCCCTTCCAGAGGGAGGTAGGGGAATCGCATATGGCGGATTTTGGGTTGCGGTTGTTGGTGAAAGGGGTTCTTTGGTGGGGCAGTTCGAACCATTTGAGGGCTGCCGATGTCGTGTCTTGCGCCGCCTTTTCCGATCTCAGCGATCCCCGTGCGCCGAATGCGGGCCACCGGCCGGGTGACGTAATGGTGATGATGGTCGCCGCGGCGCTGTGCGGCCAGACCAGCGCCACCAACATCGCGCTGTTTGCCAAGC
>Ga0209255_1000036_pt1 | contig 21696 bp, 22 predicted proteins | sample WorMetvaBAHAMAS2_FD_187394 | JGI IMG/M metagenome (GOLD analysis project Ga0209255, IMG submission 187394) | Marine gutless worms symbiont microbial communities from Max Planck institute for Marine Microbiology, Germany - Olavius vacuus... | ecosystem: Host-associated > Annelida > Digestive...
GCTCCGCCGAGGCCGCGATCGGCCGTGCGCCGGTGACCGAACTGCAGCCTCATCCGAATGCCACAAAAGCCGATCCGCCGCTCACAGCACCGGGATCAGCGGTCACAACCGGCGCGCAACAGCGTCATGCTCCTCGGCTCCGCCCGATCTGAGGTCACCGCCATCCCTCCCCCCGGCGCCAGTTCCCCATAGGGAAGCCTGAACCACACCGCACCACCCCCGCGATTTCGTGCCTTGGCGCTTCTCGGACGCCGGTCAACACCGCGCGCATCTCAACCGATGCGACGCGGCGTCCGACAAACCTGCACAGATCGGGGTGCTGACGGCGACGACCTTCATCTTCAGGCGGTTTCATGCGCGAGCAGGTCTGCATCTACATGTGCCCTTGGCCGCGCATCCAGGGCGCCATGCTCGACGAGAACTCGCTGATTGTCACCTACAAGGACTGGCGCGGCGAGCCGCGCGGCAGGCACCGCAAGAAGGCGGGCGCCGACGAGCTCGGCGACTGCATCGACTGCAATGCCTGCGTGGCCGTGTGCCCGACGGGCGTCGACATCCGCGACGGCCCGCAGCTTGGCTGCATCACCTGAGCGTTCTGCATCGACGCCTGCGACGAGATGATGAAGAAAGTCGGCAAGCCGCGTGGGCTGATCGACTATTGCACGTTCCTCGACGAGCGGCTGGAGCGCGCCGGCGCGCATCCCATCCCGGTGTGGAAGCGGGTGGTCCGGCCGCGGACGATGGTCTACGCGACGTTGTGGTGCGCCATAGGCATCGGCCTCGTGGTGGCGTTGTTCATGCGCGATTCCATCGGCCTCACGGTGCGCCACGACCGCAACCCGGTCTTCGTGACCCTCAGCGACGGCACGATCCGCAACGGCTATGAGGTGAAGGTCCAGAACATGGAGACCGAGCCGCACCGGTTCCGTCTCTCGGCCAAGGCCGATCCGGAGCTGCGCCTCGACATCCAGGGCTTGGAGATGAACACCCTGGAGATCGCCGCCGACACGTCGAAAAAGCTGCGCGTGTTCCTGCTCGCCCGCCCGTGGTTCACCATGACCGAGCGGACCCCGGTTCGGCTCTGGGTCGAGAATCTGGATACGCGCGAGCGCACGTATTATGATACCCACTTCCAGGGGCCTGAGAGATGAGGGCTGATGCAATGGCATCGAATGGGCGACCGCTGACCGGGCGCAAGGTGCTGCTGATCGCCGTGGCTTCCTTCGCCGTGGTGATCGCGGCCAATCTGGCGATGATGTTTGCGGCGACCGGCACCTTTCCGGGGCTGGTGGTGAAGAACTCCTATGTTGCCAGCCAGAAATGGGCCGCCAAGACCGAGGCCCAAAGGGCGCTGGGCTGGCACGCAGCGGCGGAGTATGTCGACGGCACTCTGGTCGTGACCATGACCGGGAACGACGGCGCCGCGGTTCGAGGCCTCAGCGTGACCGCGGTGATCGGCCGGCCCGCCAGCACCCGCGAAGATCGACGGTTCGAACTGGCGGAAAGCGCCGCGGGCTACTCGGTGCAGCTGAATCTCGCGCCGGGGGTCTGGCGCATCGCCATCGCCGGTTCGGACGGCGAGGGCCGGTCCTACGAAGCCGAGGCCGAGCTCTACGTCAAGACGCCCTCCTGATGCGCGACAGTGCGGAGATACCGGCTCCCGGCGGCTGTTGCGCCGCCGGACTGGCCGCCTCGGCGGCCGCGGAACGGATGACCGGAGAGGTCGCCGCCCCGTCTTTGGGGCAGGGCGCTGAGCGCTGGGCGCGCCCGGTCGAGGGCGGTGCGGCCTGCGTCGACCTGATGGTCCCGGGCATCCGCTGCGCCGCCTGCATGAGCGCGATCGAGACCGGGCTCGGCAAGCTCGACGGCGTCGGCTCCGCCCGGGTCAATCTCAGCCTGCGCCGGGTGCGGGTGCTGTTTGACCCCGTGACCGGGTCGGTGGAAACGGTGCTGGCCCGCCTCGGCGAGCTCGGCTACGAGGCCCGGCCCTACGACGCCGCGGCGATGGTCGAGATCTAGCGCGACAGCGTCGGCCGCGACCTGCTGGCGCGGCTGGCGGTGGCGGGCTTTGCGGCGATGAACGTGATGCTGCTGTCGGTCTCGGTCTGGTCCGGAGCCGAGGCGGCGACGCGCGATCTGATGCACTGGATCTCGGCCCTGATCGCCCTGCCGGCGATGGCCTTCTCCGGCATGCCCTTCTTCCTCTCGGCCCTGGCGGCGCTGTCGGCGCGGCGGCTGAACATGGATGTGCCGATCTCGCTGGCGGTCTGCCTCGCCGCCGGAACTTCGCTCTACGAGACCGCTCACGGCGGCGAGCACGCCTATTTCGACGCCGGGATCACGCTGATCTTCTTCCTCCTGATCGGGCGCTATCTCGATCACCGCACCCGCGTCCTCGCGCGCTCGGCGGCGGTCGAGATGACCTCGCTCGCGGCCCGTGCGGCCACGGTGATCGGCGACGACGGCGAGCGCTGGACGGTGCCGATCTAGGAGCTGGCGGTCGGTGCGTTGGTCGAAGTGGCGCCGGGAGAGCGGATCCCGGCCGACGGCTCCGTCGAGAGCGGGGCCAGTGACTTGGACCGCTCCATGGTCACCGGCGAGACCAATCCCGAGCCGGTGGGGCCGGGGGCGCAGGTGCACGCCGGGATGCTGAATCTTTCCGGACCGCTGCGGGTGCGGGTCACCGCCACCGGCGAGGCGACGCTGCTGGCCGAGATCGCACGGATGGTCGAAAGCGCCGAGCGCGGCAAGACCGCCTATGACCGCTGGGCCGATCAGGCGGCGCGGATCTACGCGCCGGGGGTGCACCTGGTCTCGGCGGCGGCGTTCGTCGGTTGGCTGTGGACGACCGGCGACTGGCGCCTGGCGGTGACCATAGCCTCGGCGGTGCTGATCATCACCTGCCCCTGCGCCCTCGGGCTGGCAGTGCCGGCGGTGCATGCGGTGGCCGGCGGGCGGCTGTTCCGGCGCGGCATCTTCCTGAAAGACGGCGGCGCGCTGGAGCGCCTGGCGCGGGCCGACATGGTGGTGTTCGACAAGACCGGGACGCTGACCGAGGGCCGCCCGGCGCTGTCCGCGGGGCCGGCGGACGGCGATCCGGCTTGGGGCGTCGCGGCAGCGCTGGCGGCGGCCTCGCGCCATCCCCTGTCGCGGGCGCTGGCAGAGGCGGCGGAGGCGAAGGGCGTGGCCCCAGCCCCGGTCGCCGAGCTGCGCGAGGAGCCGGGCTTCGGGGTCGAGGGGACGCTCGACGGCCAGATGGTCCGGTTCGGCCGGGCGGAATGGGTCGGCGCCGAGCTCAGTGACACAACCGCTGTCTGGCTGCGCATCGGCGAGGCGGCGCCGGTCCTGTTCCTGTTCGAGGACAGCCTGCGCAGCGACGCCGCCGAAGTCTGCGCCGCGCTCAAAATCCTGGGCCTGTAGCTGGCGCTGTTCTCCGGCGACGCGGAGGCGCCGGTGGCGCGGGTGGCGGCAGCGACCGGCATCGCCGACGCCCGCGCCGGCATGACCCCGGCGGACAAGCTGGAGGCGCTGGCGGGTGCCGGCCGGCGGGTGCTGATGGTCGGCAATGGCATCAACGATGCACCGGCGCTTGCGGTGGCCCATGCCTCGATGTCGCCGGCGGCGGCCTCGGATGTGAGCCGCGCGGCGGCGGGTCTGGTGTTCACCGGCGAACGGCTTGAGCCGGTGCTGTTCGGGCTCGGCACCGCGCGAATGGCGCGCTCGCGCGCCTTGGAGAACTTCGGCCTCGCGGCGGCCTATAACGCGGTGGCGATCCCGCTGGCGATAGCCGGGATGGTGACGCCGCTGATCGCGGCGCTGGCGATGTTCGGCTCGTCGATCGTGGTGACGCTGAAAGCGCTCAGGCTCAGGGGGGGCAAAATGACCGTTCTCGGCATCCTGATCCCGATATCGGTCGGGCTCGGCCTCCTTGGCCTTGTGGCCTTCCTCTGGGCGCTGAAGAACAACCAGTACGAGGACTTGGAGGGCGACCAGGCGCGGGTGCTGTTCAACGAGAAGGACAGCCCGGACGAGTGAGGGGCCGGGCCCCTTGGTCGGTCAGGCGCGCTGCTGCCCCAGGAGTTCCCCGGCGACCTCGATAAACTCGGCCATCTCGGCCGGGTCGGGCTCTTGGCCGGTGAAGCTCACCAGGTATGGTTTCAGCATCGCGAACCGGGTTTTGAAGGGCTCGTTCTCCACCAGCGCGTAGTAGCTGATCTGCATGAAATAGATGATCCGGGCGCGGGAGAAGGCGTCTGCAGCCTCGTATCCGTGGCGCAGGAACATGTCGCGAATGGCGACAACCCGGGTTTCGTCGGCGGCGTCGAGCCGCGCGCGCACTTGCGCCGAGCGCCGTGCCCATTCGCGCACCGCGAAGTCGAGCCGGGGGTCGAACTGCCTGGGATCGATGAAGCACTCGAAGAGATGCATCACCGCCCGGCAGATGTTCCCGGCCGGTCGCGCCGCGTGGTCGAGGACGGCGCGGGTGTTCCGGTCCTCCCAGCGCGCCAGCAGCTGGTCCAGGAGATCCTTTCGGCTGCGGAAATACCAGTAGAACGACGAGCGCGAGACCCCGAGCTGGTTGGCCAGGGTCAACACCTTCACCTGGCTGACCCCGCGCTCGACCAGAACCTCGGCGGCGACGTCCAGCCAGTCCTCGCGGGTGACTTTGACGTTGCCTTTTGGGGAGCTGTCCGGGGTCGCGTCCATGCCGACGATCGTACAGATTCTGGACAATGGTGTCTAGACGGCCCCGCCAGCTTTGCGTAGGCTTTCGCCCGGCATTTGTGGACTCGCAACAGGGAGGCGGCGATGAAATCGCAGTATCGTGTCGTGGTCATAGGAGGCGGCGTGGTCGGCGCCTCGGTGCTCTACCACCTGGCTAAGTTCGGCTGGACCGACGTGGCGCTGGTCGAGCGCAGCGTACTGACCGCGGGGTCGTCCTGGCATGCTGCCGGCGGGGTTCATGCGCTGAACGCCGACCCCAACATGGCGGCGCTGCAGGCCTACACCATCGACTTGCTTAGCGAGGTCGAGAAGGAGTCCGGCCAGAACATCGACCTGCACATGACCGGCGGCATCACCGTCGCCTCGGCCCCGGCGCGCTGGGAGTGGCTGCAGGCCGCCTACCGGGTGTTCCAGACCATCGGCATCGAGGACTGCCATCTGATGACCCCGGCCGAGATCAAGGAGCGCTGCCCGATCATCGACACCACCGGCGTGCTCGGTGGGCTGTGGGCCGACCGCGAGGGCTATATCGACACCACCGGCGTGGTGCACGCCTATGCCCGCGCCGCCCGCCAGCGCGGCGCCGAGGTGATCGAGCACAACAAGGTCGAGGCCCTGCACCAGCGCGCCGACGGCAGCTGGGACGTGATCACCGAGAAGGGCCGAATCCACGCCGAGCACGTGGTCAATGCCGGCGGGCTCTGGGCCAAGCAGGTCGGGCGTATGGCCGGGCTGGAGCTGCCGGTCTCGCCGCTGATGCACCACTACCTGGTCACCGAGTCGATCCCGGAGCTCGACGAGCTCGACTTCGAGGTGCCGATGACCGTCGACCTCGAAGGCTTCACCTATATGCGGCAGTGGCAGAAGAGGATCCTGATCGGCATCTACGAGATCGACCACAAGCACTGGATGATCGACGGGGCACCTTGGAGCTACGGCATCGAGCTCTTGCAGGAGGAGCCGGACCGCATTTCCAACGAGCTGGAGATGGCGTTCAACCGCTACCCGGTGCTGAACCATGTCGGGGTCAAGACCTGGGTCAACGGCGCCTTCACCTTCTCGCCCGACGGCAACCCGCTGGTCGGGCCAGTTCGGGGAGTGAAGAACTACTGGCTCGCCTGCGCGGTGATGGCCGGCTTCCTGCAGGGCGGCGGGGTCGGCAAGACCTTGGCCGAGTGGATGATCCACGGGCAGACCGAGGCCGATGCCTGGCCGATGGACAACGCTCGCTACGGCGATTTCTGCTCCAACCGCGAATACATCCGCCAGACCACCGGCCAGTTCTACTCGCGCCGCTTCGTGATGACCTACCCGAACGAGCAGCTCTGGGCCGGGCGGCCGCTGAAGAAGGCGCCGGCCTACGACGCCATGGCCGCCGAGGGCGCCCGCTACGGCTGCTCCTGGGGGCTGGAGGTGCCGATCTACTTCGCGCCCGAGGGCTTCGAGGAGCCGCCGACCCTGAAGCGCTCCAACGCCCACGACATCGTCGGCGCCGAATGCCGGCATGTGCGCGAGAATGTCGGTCTCATCGACATCTCCGGCTTCGCCCGCTACGAGGTGACCGGCCCCCGGGCCGAGGCTTGGCTCGACCGCGTCATGGCCGGCCTGCTGCCGGGGCCGGGCCGGGCGCGGCTGTCGCCGATGCTGGCGCCCGACGGGCGGCTGAAGGGCGATCTGACGGTGTTCAACTGGGGTGACGGCACCTGGTGGATCATGGGCTCCTACTACCTGCGCGCCTGGCACACGCGCTGGTTCGAGGACCACATCGAGGACGGCGTCACCGTGCGTGACATCGCCGACGCCACGGTCGGCTTTAGCATCGTCGGCCCCAACTCGCGCGAGATGCTGGCGAGCCTCACCCATCAGGACGTCTCGGATGAGGCGCTGCCCTTCATGGGCTGCACCACGCTCGATGTCGGGCTGACCCGGGCCAGGGTGGGCCGGATGTCGGTCTGCGGTGAGCTGGGGTTCGAGCTCAACTGCTCCGCGGCCGACCACATCACCCTCTACCGGACGCTCAAGGCGGCGGGGGCCGAGTTCGGGGCGGTCGATTTCGGCTTCAACGCGATGCTGTCGCTGCGGCTGGAGAAGAGCTTCGGCATCTGGTCGAAGGAGTTCACCCAAGCCTATACCCCGGGCGAGATCGGGATGGGCCGCTGGATCGCCTGGGACAAGCCGGACTTCACCGGCCGCGACGCGGCGCTGGCCGAGCGCGAGGCGGGCGCGCAGCGCCGGCTGGTGACCCTGGAGGTCGACTCGCCCGACGCCGATGCCAGCGGCTACGAGCCGGTCTGGAGTGATGGCCGCCGGGTCGGCTTCGTCACCTCCGGCGCCTACGGCCATTGCGTGGAGAAGTCGCTGACGATGGCGCTGGTCGAGCCGGAGCTGGCCGCGCCGGGGACCGAGCTCGCCACCCATATCGTCGGCGTCGAGCGGGCGGCGCGAGTGATAGACCCCTCGCCCTGGGACCCGAGCGGGGCGCGGATGCGGGGCTAGGCGCACGGCCTGCGGGACGCCGGATTCTGGGTCCCGCGGGACCTTCTCACAGTGAGAAGGTATTTAAGCTATTGTAATTAAATAACAATCGAAGAATACCTGCTGTGAGCGCTCATCGCCTGGCCGCCCTCGCGGCGCATTCGTTCGTTCATTCACCGCAGACGCAAGGACGGGAAGGCCATGGGGCAAGCGGATAGGGATCGACCGAGGCGCCGGCGGCGGGGCGAGGCGGCACCCGCCACAGTCCGCGAGGTCAGTTACCACCCGATCCACAACCGCCTGCCGCACCCGGAGGTGTTCTCGGCCGACCAGGTGGCGGCGATCCACAACACCGCGCTCAGGGTGCTGGAGGAGCTGGGCATCCGGGTCCTGCATGCGGACGGCCGGCAGCGCTTCCGTGCCGCCGGGGCCCTGGTCGACGACGACAGCCAGATGGTGCGCATCGGCCGCGACCTGGTGGCCGAGGCACTGCGGACCGCCCCGGCTGCATTCACCGTCGCGGCCTCACGGCCCGAGCGCGCGATCCCCGTGGGCAGCAACAGCCTGTTCTTCGGCGTTGGCGCCGGCTGCCCTAACATTACCGATCTGGTGCGCGGCCGCCGGCCGGGCCGGCTCTCCGACTTCGTCGAGACCGTCAAGCTGCAGCAGAGCTTCGAGATCCTGCCCAAGCTCGGCCCGGCTATCGAGCCGCAGGACGTGCCGATCCATCTGCGCCATCTGGAGACGATGCAGGTGCAGCTGACTCTGTCCGACAAGTTGCCCTTCGTCTATTGCCGCGGGCAGGGGCAGGTGCTCGACAGCTTCGCCATGCTGCGGATCGCCCATGGGCTGGACGAGGCGGCGTTCCGGGACCAGGCGCGCGCCTTCACGGTGATCAACACCAACTCGCCGCGCCAGCTCGACGCGCCGATGACCCAGGGGCTGATCGACTTCGCCGACTGGGGCCAGCCGACGATTATCACCCCGTTCTGCCTGCTCGGGGCCATGGCGCCGATCACCGTCGCCGGAGCGCTGACGCTGAGCCATGCCGAGGCGCTGGCCGGGATCGCCCTGGCGCAGCTGGTGCGGCCGGGCGCGCCGGTGGTCTACGGCTCCTTCGCCTCGAATGTGGACATGAAGTCGGGCGCGCCGGCCTTCGGCACCCCGGAGCACATCCAGTCGAACTTCGGCGCCGGGCAGCTGGCGCGCCATGTCGGCCTGCCCTGGCGCTCGGCCGCCGGCACCGCCTCGAACGCCCCCGACGTGCAGGCCGCCTGCGAGACCCAGCTGGCGCTCTGGGGCTGCGTCCTCGCCGGCGCCAACATGATCTACCATGCCTGCGGCTGGCTGGAGGGTGGGCTGACGCATTCGCTGGACAAGTTCGTCACCGATATCGAGGCGATGCAGACGATCGCCGAGATCATGCAGCCGGTCGCCTGCGGCGCCGACGAGATCGGTTTCGACGCCATCGCCGAGGTCGCCCCCGGCGGCCACTTCTTCTCGGCGGCCCAGACCATGGCCCGCTACCAGACGGCGTTCTACCAGCCGCTGGTCTCGGACTGGTCGAACTTCGGCCAGTGGACCGAGGGCGGCGCCAAGACCGCGACCGAGCGGGCGCACGGTGTCTGGAAGCGCAAGCTGGCCGAGTTCGAGCCGCCGCCGCTGGATCCCGGCATCGCCGAAGCGCTGGACGCCTATGTCGCCCGGCGCGCCGAGGAGGGCGGGGCACCGCCGCTGGATTGACCGGGGCGCTTCGAGACCATGTCGCCTTCGACCTGATTCACCCGCCTCCACCCGTCATCCTCCGCGAAGGCGGAGGATTTCGTGCCATCCCATGAGATTCGCCTGCGCGGGAATGACGGTGATTGAGGCGCCGGTGCTGATCAAATCAGACACGCTCCAACAAAGCGGGCCGGCGGGGGTCCGCCGGCCCTTCGATTGGGGTCGACCCTCAGGGCCGCAGCGTCACTGCACCAGGGCGTAACTCAGGACAACCGGGCCCTGAACGCCAGCGCCTGGGCACAGGCCCCAAGTGGCCCCGTCCGAGGTTCCGCTGCGGATGTCGACATCGCCCAGCGCCTCGATATTGGTGCCGACTTCGCTGGCCCCGCTCGCGGCGAACTTGACGTCGCCCCTGCCAAGGATCCGCACATTCGCGAAGTTGCCGCTCGACGCGAAGTCGATGTGGCCATAGGAATACATCTCGATGCCGTTCGCGTAGTTGGCTTGGCCGAGCTCGATGTTCGCCGCTCCGTGGATGGACATCTTGCCCGATTTGGCAGGCTCATAGATGTCGTCCGGGTCGCCCGGCGGCCCGCCGCCCGACGGCTCGAAGGTCGAGGCGATCAGGCTGTTCGTGAACGTGTAGTTGCCATGCGAGACGAAAGTGATCGGGCAGTCGAAGATCATCCCGACGTGGTCGTAGGTGCCTTCCGGTATGGTGTAGCCGTTCTGTGGGCAGTCGGTGACGTCGTAAAGGGTGTATGCCTCGGGGCTGTCCGGGAGAGCGGCGAGGGGATTGTCGTCGGCATCCGTGTTCACGTAGGTCGGAAGCTCTCCGGTTTGAATCGTGTAGGGTTCTTCGGTGTAGGAGTAGCCCTCGGACAGGTAGTTGAAGCCCGTGAAGTCGATGAACGCCGGGCCATTGTAGGTCTCGATGAAGGTTTTGAAGCTGTTGCCGTAGTTATCCCTGGCCATGGCCCGTGCGGCGTCAATGAAATCCCCGACGTAGGCCGCGTTCGAAGGCAGCGTCGGGTCATTGTAGTTGCCCTCGGGCAGGTTGAAGGCCATGGGAAACCCGGTGTTGTCCTTCTCAGGGTTCGTCCCCGGCCCGATGCACTTCTTGTCGGATTCGTTGCAGCCTGCGCCGACATAGACGCCGGGATCGAACGTCGTGTCATTGCTGATGAAGTGGAACTGCTCGTGGCCGATCAGGCAAATTAGGTTGGTGTAGGTGATATGCGGCCGCAAGAAGAAATCTCCCCCGGCAACGATGCCGTTGTAGAGGCACTCGTCGATGCCGGCCTCGGCGACGGCCTCGGCGATCACGTCCCAACTCTGCAGCCCGGAGATGCGCAGGAAGTTCGTTGCCAGGGGGTTGCTGTTCTCGGTGGAGCGCCGGGTGACGGCATAGACTGCATTCGGGTTGGACCCGCGCGGTAAGAAGGTCCGGCTGTTGAAATTCCAGGTGCCGACCTGCACGTCGGTGGTCGTCAGGACATTGCCGTGGAGGCTCGGCGCCATGTTCAGGCTGGCGTAAGTGATCGCCTGGGTGTCCACTTCTCATCGTTGAGATTCTCGGTGACCGCGGCCAGCGCCGCGGCGTCGGCGGTGGCCTGCAGCGAGGTCTGGGTGCGGTAGGCATCGGTGATGTCCACCGCGAGCCCGCCGATGCCGACGAAGAGGACAAACCAGAACAGGCCCCAAACGACGTAGCCGCCATCCTCGTCGTGGATGAATCTGTTCACATGGTCACTCAACATGACGATCACTCCTATGATCCGCGGTGGCGTGGCAAGGCCCAGCCGGGCCGGTGCATTCCCTCAGTTGGCTCCAATCAACGGCGTCTCGCGTTGCATCCTCGCGGTGGCGACGAGAGCTTCTCCCAGGATCGGCTCGAACATCGCGCCGAAGAACACGGCGTCGCGGGCGTTCACCGCAATGATCAGGTTGCAGGCGAGCGGATGGGGCGACAGCGCGACGGCCTCGTCGACCAGGGCGACGGTGAAGTTCGAGACGCCGATGTGACGGGCGAGGCCGCGCTCCCTGACCTCATTGAGGGCCCCGATCGATTCGGCCAGCGGGATGGTCTGCGACGGCCAATGGATCAGGGCCAGGTCCAGGTAGTCGGTCCCGAGCCGCGTCAGGCTCGCCTCGACCGAGCGTTGCAGATCACCCGCGGCGATGTCGCTCGGCCAGACCTTGCTGGTCAGGAATATCTTGCTCCGGTCGACGCCGCCGGCGCGCAGCCCGGCGCCGACGGCCTCTTCGTTGTCGTACATGGCGGCGGTGTCGATGTGGCGGTAGCCGGCGGCGATCGATTCGGCGACCAGCCGGCTCGCCGTCGCGCCAGTGAGGGTCCAGGTTCCAAGGCCGATGGCCGGGATCGTCGCGCCATTGGCATCCACATTGTGCATCGGTCCGGCCCTCCCTGTGCTTCTTCACCGTGCGGACGGTGGTAGCGAATGCGATCCAAGGTTGGAAGTCCCGCTCAAGGCGGCCGCGCCGTGCGGATCGGTTGTCGACCGGCCACGGAAGCTCGGCTAGTCTCGCATACCGACGGCGGTTGGCCGGACGGGCTGCGGAGGGGCGACCTTGCTCTTGGATACGCCGAAGAACCGCAAGCGAGCGGTGGACCTGGTTCGCGCCGGGCAGCTCAAGGCGGCGCGCGCGACGGTCCAGGCGCTGTTGCTGTCGGCGCCCAAGGATCCGAGCCTGATCGGCCTTCTGTCGGTGGTCGCCGTCCGGCAGGGCCAGCTCGACGAGGCGGAAAAGCTGCTCCGCCAGTGCCTCGCGCTCAAGTCCGATTCGTCGGTGCGACTGCAGAGCCTGTACAGGCTCGGCTCGATCCTGGAGCGCACCGGCCGTGGGGCCGAATTGCGCCGGCTGGCGGCCGACGAGGCGCCCGACTGGCCCGCAGATCGGCCGGCGGTTGGCGATCAGCGCCGGATGGTGCTGTGGCTGGCCGAGCTGCTGTTCGCAGCAGGGCAGCTCGGCAAGGTGCGTCGCCTGCTGGACCGGGCCTTGCCCGAGCGCGCGGCCTATGCGGATGCGCTTTGCCTCGACGGCCGCTTGAGCCTGGAGGAGGGGGACGGTGCGGCGGCCATCGCCAAGCTCGAAGACGCCGTTCGGCTCGCCCCCGGCAACTCGCAGAAGCTGCTCGCGCTCGGCCACGCCCAATATCGCTTGCGCAACACCCGCCCGGCGGTTCAGGTGGCGGGCCGGATCGTCCGCAGCTGGACGGTGCATATCGATCCGCCGCGGCCGTCGCACCGTGCGAGCCTGCTGGTTCTGAACCAGGCGCCGAAGTCGATCCGCAGCCCCAGTCTCGACCTGCGCAACACCCACTACACCCAGAACTTCGCCACCGAGGTGGCAAAATCGATGCGCGGAACCTACCGGTTCCTCTCGCTGTTCGCCGACCTGCCCGACGGGGAGTATCCCGAGCCGCTGCCGGAGGCGGTGACGCAGGCGGAGCTGGTCTTGAACAACATGGTCAATTCCGAACGGCTGAACGAGCCCGGCCTCCTCGACCTGCTCCGGGCGAGGCTGTCGCGGCTCGGCGTGCCGGTCGTCAACCACCCCGACCAGGCGGCGCGGACGACGCGGGAGGACAATGCCCGGCTGCTGCAGGGGGTGGCAAACCTGAAGGTGCCGAAGATCGCCCGGTTCCGGACCGATCTCATGTCGCCCGGCGAGATCCTCGCCGCGATCGGCCGCGACTTCGACTACCCGCTGATCCTGCGCAAGTCGAATGCGCATCAGAGCGCCCAGTCACTGCTCGCCGGCGGGCTGCAATCGGCGGTCCTGCTGCCCGACGGCGAGGCGTTGAGGGGGCATTTGGAGCAATCCGGCTGGCGCGACTTCTATGCCATGAAGTTCGTCGATCTGCGGCGCCCGGGCGGCTTCTACCGCAAGGTCCGGGCGGTCTTCGTCGACCGCGAGGTGATCGTCACCAAGCCGTCGATCTACCATGAATGGATGGTGTCCGGCTGGCGCTCGAAGCCCGAGGGGATCGCGTTTTTCCGTGCCAATCCGAAGACCATCGAGGAGTGCAATCGCATCGCCCGCGATCCGGAAGGGCAGTTGGGTGCCGAAGCGATGCGCACGCTGGAGGTCGTGCGCGACCGCATCCCGCTCGACATCTTCGGCCTCGACTTCGACGTCGACCGCGACGGCCGGGTGGTGTTCTTCGAGGCCTAGGCGGCGATGACCTTCCAGCCCGACGATGCCAAGGAGCCGGAGGACGTTCGGCTGCCGAAGGAGCCGTTCCTGCGGCTCGACGAGGCCTTCCGCGACCTGTTCGGCCGGCGGATCGCAGAGGGTCAGCGATCGCCGGCGTGAGGCCGGCAGTCGACGCGACACGATGATTGGGCTATCCGTGTCCGACCGGCGACTGAGCCGGGCGCCGAGAAGGAGAAGGGGTCGTGAACGAGATGGGTTCGGATAGCCGCAAGGCCGCCCTGTCGCTGCACCGGGCCGGCAAGATCGAGGCAGCGCGGGCCGCCTATGAGGCGGTGCTTCAGACGGCGCCCGAGGACACAGATCTGCTGGGCCTGCTCGGCGTGGTCTCGATCCAGCAGGGCCGGACTGCCGAGGCCGAGGAGATCCTGCGCCGCAGCCTGAAGCTCGCGGGCGATCCGCGCATCCACCTGCGCAATCTCAACAACCTGGTATGCCTGCTGATTGAGGCTGAGCGCCGTGATGAGGCGGGGGCGTTGCTGGCGGACGCGTTGCCCGAGTGGCCTGAGAGTGCGCCGGCCACCAGCTCCGAGCACGGCACTGCGCTGTCGCTGGCAACGGCATTGATCGGCTGCGGTGAGCTGGACAAGGCGAGGTTGCTGCTCGATCGGGCCGTGCCCGAGCGTTCCGCCGATGGCGCGGCGCTCAACGTCGATGGCCAGTTGCGGCTGGCGGAGGGGGACGCCGTTGGCGCGATCGAGGCCCTGACCTGTGCCGCCGAGCTGGTCCCGGAGGACTTCTCCCCGCTGATCACCCTCAGCCGCGCCTAGGACCGGGCGGGTCAGCGCGAGGCAGCCAAGGCGACCGCGCGGCGCGTCGCCCGGCGCTGGCCCGTCTACAGTGCCCCCAGCCGCCCCTCGCACCGGGCGACGGTGCTGGTTCTCAATCCGGTGCCGCTCGAGATGATCGCTCTCGATGATGAGCTGCGCAACCTGCATTTCTGCGGCAACTACGCCACCCAATTGGCGTCGACGATGCGCAAGGAGTACCGGTTCGTGTCGGTCTTCGCGAGCCTGCCATCGGAGGATCTGCCCGACAGGCTGCCCGATTGCGACGCCGTCTTGAGCAATCTCGTCAACTCGGAGACGATGAACAGCCCCGGCCGGCTTGATGCCGTTCGTGCCTTGGTGGAGCAGATCGGCCGTCCGGTGATCAACCATCCGGACGCCGTGTTCCAGACCACGCGCCAGAAGAACGCGCTGCTGCTCCAGGGTGTGCCCAACCTGAAGGTCCCGCAGATCGTACGCTACCGGCCGGTCGACACGCCGATCGAGCGGATCGTCGCCGACATCGACGCGAGCTTCGAGTATCCGGTCATCGTGCGCAAGGTGGACGGTCATATGAGCGCGGATGTCAACGTGGAAGGGGGGAAGGAGATCGCCGTCCTGATCCCGACAAAGTCGGACCTGCGCGACCATCTGCAGCGATCCGGCTGGCCCGAGCTCTATGTCATCGAATTCGTCGATCTGCGCAAGAAGGAGGGCTGGTACCGCAAGATCCGCGCGGTGATCGTAGGCGACGAGATCAACGTCCAGAGCGAGGGGACCTTCAACCACTGGATGACGTCGGGCTGGCGCAGCAAGAAGCCCGGAATGGAGTTCTATCGGGAGAACCCGGAAGCGTTCCGCCATATCTGCGACTTCCTGCGTTACCCGGAACGAGAACTGTGTGCGGCCTGCTTCGAGACGCTGGCGCATATCTGCGACTGGATTCCGCTCGATGTGTTCGGGGTCGATTTCGACGTCGACGAGACCGGACAACTGGTGCTGTTCGAGGCCACCGCGTCGATGATCTTCCCGCATCCGACCGCGCGGGCGCCGCGGGATCTCTGGACCCCGGAAGAACCATTCGAGCGCGTCCATGCGACGCTCCATGACCTGCTGGCGCGGCGGATCGCCGAAGGACGGCGCCTTTCGGCATGATCCGCGTCACCGACGAGATCAGCATTGCCCCATGGGAGCTGACCGAGAGCTTCGCCCGCGCCTCGGAGCCGGGCGGGCAGAACGTCAACAAGGTCGAGACCGCGGTGACCTTGCGCTTCGAGGCCGAACGCTCGCCCCACCTGTCGCCGGCGGTGAAGGCGCGGCTGAAGCGGCTCGCCGGGCGGCGCTGGACCGCCGACGGGGCGGTGGTAATACAGGCCGATGCCCACCGCAGCCAGGCGCGCAACCGCGACGAGGCGCTGGCGCGGCTGGTGGCGCTGATCGCCAAGGCGGCGGTGCGCCCCAAGCACCGGGTGCCGACCCGCCCGACCCTGGCCTCCAAGCGCCGGCGCCTTGAGGCCAAGGCCCAGCGGGGGGCGGTGAAGCGGCTGCGGGGGCGGCCGGGGGAGGAGGCGTAGGCATCTGTCGTTTGGCGGAGCAAAACCCTGCTCTACCCCAACACAAAATCGAGCCAAGCGACGCGGCGGCGGGCTTTGGCCAAGGCCTCGGCCTCGGTGGCGAAACCTGCCTCGGGCGGGGCGCCAGCGGGGTGCCAGCCGCGGCCATCCTCGGGGTTGCGGCGGTACTCGGCGAAGCCGAAGCTGCCGTCGGGATTTGCGTAGATGTCGACGCAGCGAGTGCCGCAGGGGGCATCGATCGAGCGGGTGACCTTGCCCAAATGGGCCACCCGCCTCAGCCCCGCATCGCCCGACCGATCCGCGCCGCCGCCGCGGTGACGCCGGAGCTGCGCATCGGCGTCTCCATGGCGTCGAGCCCGGCCTCGATGGTGCCGAGGATCATGGTCGGGTTCAGGTGCCCCATATGGCCGATGCGGAAGGCGTCGCCCTCGAATTCCGGCCCGAGTCCGATGCCAAGCATAAGCCCGCCCTCATCCTCGCAAAGCTGTCTGAGGCGCGCCGGGTCGATCGACCCGGTGAGCACCGTGGTCACTGAATCGGAGCGCTCGGCCGGCTCGGTGACGTTGAGCTCGAGCCCGCCCGGCGCCATCCAGGCGTCGACCGCCGCGCGCACCGCCTCGCCGAACACCCGGTGCCGGGCCCAGATGTTCTCCATCCCCTCCTCGGCGATCATGTCGAGCGCTTCGCGCAGGGCGTAGAGATGCGAGACCGGCGGCGTGCCGGCGTAGCGGAAGTAGTGCGACTCGCCCTCGATCAGCCGGGTCCAGTCCCAGTAGGCGGTGCGCAGCCCGGCCCTGGCATGGGCTGCCATCGCCTTCTCGTTGGCCCAGGTGAAGCCGAGCCCCGGCGGCACCATCAGCCCCTTCTGCGAGCCGCCGACGGTGACGTCGACGCCCCATTCGTCCATCTCGTAGGGCATGCAGCCGAGCGAGGCGATGCAGTCGACCATGTAGAGCGCCGGGTGGCCGGCGGCGTCGATCGCCCGGCGGATCGCGGCGATGTCGTTCCAGACCGAGGAGGCGGTGTCGACCTGCACCACCAGGATGGCCTTGATCTCGTGTCCGGTGTCGGCGCGCAGCCGCGTCTCCACCGCCGCCGGGTCCACCGCCCGCCGCGGCCGCGCCGCAAGCACCTCGACCTCGATCCCGAGCATCGACGCCTGCTCGCCCCAGCCGACGGCGAAGCGTCCCGATTCCAGCACCAGCGCCTTGTCGCCGCGCGAGAGCGTGTTCGCCAGCGCCATGTCCCAGGCGCCGTGGCCGTTGGCGATGGTGATGAAGCCGTGACCGGCGGTGCGGGCGATGCCGGGCAACTCGTCCAGGATGCTCTGCGACAGCTCGACCAGCGGGCCCTCGTAGATGTTTGGCATCGACCGGCTCATGGCCCTGAGCACCCGATCCGGGATCACCGAGGGGCCGGGGATGGAGACGAGGTTGCGGCCGTGGCTGAGCGACATGGTGCTGACTTTCGCAGAGGCTCTGAGAACAGGGCCCGAAGCTAGCCGCCGCCGCGGCAAAGGCAAGCCACCATTTGATGATGGCGGGAATCAGCGCCGGTGATGGCACCGAGGCGCCGAACGGCCCCTGTGGCCGGCGCCACAGGCTTGCGGCAGTCGCGGTAGCGATTGCCGGCACGACAATTGCGGTACAAGTGACTCTTAACGTTCGCGCAATGATTGAATAAAGAGTGATCATTATTGAAAACAGATATTTGGGTGACAAAACGAAAGTATTGTGTCAAGCTAATTGTGGGTGAAGAACGGGTGGATGTCGCTTCCAATGATGCGGTCAGTGGCAATAGTGTTGGCGTTCGCGCTGGCGATTTGGTTGCTCGGTGGATCAGGGATTTCCGACCACCGCGACGAGGAGTGGGTGCGTTATTCGACCGCCTGCGAGTTCTACCGCGCACGGAGCGGGCCGGCCGACACTCAAGAGCAGCAGGAAACCTTGGAATTCAGTGCCTTCCTGGCGAAAGCTTGCGCGGCAGCGATGGTCTCGCTTGACACCGGGACACCGATGCAGAGCGGTCGGGCCGAACTGCTGCTGTCGCGAATCGCCCTTCTGCGCGAAACCGTCGAGGCGATGAACGCGGATCGCGCGCAGGCGCGGCGCTATCCGGTTACCCCTACCGGCGAGTTTCTCATCGCCCACCGCATGGGTTTGCTGATCATCTTCGAAGCCTGGCTTGACACCGGCGTCGAAGTCTCGCTTGCCTCCTATCCGTAAGGCAACGGCGAAAGACCACCGCTCGATGACCAAGCCACGGTCGGACCGGCCCCCGGCCCGCCCCCCGGGCGGCACCGTCCGCATCGCCATGTGGTCGGGGCCGCGCAACATCTCGACCGCGATGATGCGGGCCTGGGAAAACCGCGCCGACACGCAGGTGACGGACGAGCCGTTCTATGCCGCCTACCTCGCGACCACCGGGCTCGACCACCCGATGCGGGCCGAGGTGCTGGCGGCGCAGTCGACCGACTGGGACGAATGCGCCCGTCTCTGCGCCGAAGGCCCCCCGGGGGGCGTTGACGCGCCGATCCATTTCCAGAAGCACATGTGCCAGCACATGGTGCCCGAGACGCCGCTCGGCTGGATGGGAGCGTGCCGGCATGCCTTCCTGATCCGCCCGCCGGCGGCGGTGGCGGCCTCGTTCCACAAGGGCTGGCCCCAGATGCGTGCCGACGACCTCGGCTTTCGGCGTCAGGCGGAGCTGTTCGACCATGTCTGCGACCTGACCGGCGCGGTCCCGCCCGTCATCGAGGCGCGCGACGTGCTGGAGGCGCCGGAGGCCGTGCTGCAGGCTCTGTGCGCCGCCCTCGGCGTGCCGTTCGACCCGGCGATGCTCGCCTGGCCGCCGGGGCCGCGGCCGAGCGACGGGGTATGGGCGGCGCACTGGTATGCGCGGGTGCGCGAATCGACCGGCTTCGCGCGCAACCACCCGCCCGGCCCGGTGCCCGAGGGTTTGGAGGGGATTGTCGCCGCTTGCCGGCCGCACTACGAAAGGATGTCTGCGCACAAACTGAAGGTCTGACGTGATGCCCCGTTTCGCCGCCAATCTGTCGATGATGTTCACCGAGCGCCCGTTCCTGGAACGCTTCGACGCCGCCGCCGCCTGGTTCGACGCGGTGGAGTTCCTGTTCCCCTACGAATTCACCGCCGCCGAGGTCCGCGACGCGCTGGAACGCAACGGCTTGACCATGGCGCTGTTCAACGCGCCGCCGGGCGACTGGGACGCAGGCGAGCGGGGGCTGGCGTCGCTGCCCGGGCGGGAGCAGGAGTTCCGCGATCTGATCGCCCAGGCGCTGGACTGCGCGGCGGTGCTGAAGCCGAGCCGGCTGCACATCATGGCCGGGATCGCCGAAGGGCCGGAGGCGCGGGCAACCTATATCGACAACCTCGGCCATGCGGCGGCGGCCGGCGAGCAGCGCCTCTGCATCGAGCCGATCAACAGCCGCGACATGCCGGGGTTCCATTTGAACAACTCCACCGACGCATTGACGGTGCTCGATGCGGTCGGGGCTGCGAATCTCGGCCTGCAGTTCGACCTCTACCACGCCCAGATCATGGAGGGCGATCTGACCCGGCGGCTGGAGCGGCTGATGCCGCGGATCGCCCATATCCAGATCGCCGGGGTGCCGGATCGCCACGATCCGGACACCGGCGAGGTCAACTTCCCGCACCTCTTCGAGGTGCTCGACCGGCTCGGCTATGACGGCTTCGTCGGCTGCGAATACCGCCCGGCGGGGCGGACCGAGGACGGGCTGGGCTGGTTCCGAAAGGCTTCGGCATAATGGCTCGCCCGAGCTGCCGCAGTGCGGGTGGTGGGAATAGCTGCGCAAACAAGACAACCAAAGGTATTTTATCGATCAGTAATTTTAAGTCATAAGCAGAATGTGAATTGCGTCAAAATTTCACCGGAATTTATATTTATAGATGGTTTTCTGTGGAGTTGCGTATGAGTAATCGAGGGCGCGTTATGGGTGCGAATACGAAGTCGCGTGGGGCCCGCCGTTCGGGCAAATTGGGTGCAGTGTTCAGGCTTGCCAGGTGGCTGCCGACACTGGCCTTCGTGGCGGTTTTCGCCGACGGCGGTGATCTGACCTACCTTGCCTGCGCGGCGGCGTTTTCGATCTGGCCGGCGATTGAACCGGTTCGCTACGAATGATGGGATACCACCCGGTGGGGTGGTCCAGAGCCGATCTGCTTGGCCCTGAGAGATGACTTGAGCCCCGCGCGGGAGGCGGCGCGAACCGCTGTCGATGTGCGCCGGAATCAGGGACGCCGCGCCTCGAAAAGTCCCTCGAACAGGGGGCGCAGGCGCTCTGCCCCGACATGCGTCACGTGGCTGTCGTCCCGGTAGTTCGGCTTGCCGTCGGTGTGGAACCGGCAAATGCCGTCCGGGCACATCCGCCCTTTGGGTGACAAAATCCGGACGTCATCGCCGAACTCCGCGCGCAAGGCCGAGAAGACCAGTCGCTGTTTTGCGATCTCGCGCTCATAGGTTTCGACCGGGATGCCGTCCCACGACAGACGCGCGCCGCGCAGGGCCGCTTCGGCACGGACGTCCGGCCTGAAATCCGGATGGCGGGGGACGGAATGGAGAATCCAGACCCGCATGCCCGCCGCGCGGATCTGGGCGATCTCGCGTTCAAAGGCGGCAACGTCGAGGAACTCGTCGAGCCACGAGGATATCGCCAGCAGGTCCTTGACCCCGTGCTCCCTTGCCTGGGCCAGGAGCTCGTCGAGAATCTCCTTCCGGCAGAAATGCCTCGCGCCAGACGTGCCGAGACTGCAGTTGCGCACGGTCATGAACACCGGCACGTCGTATGTGGTGCCGATCTGGGCGATGAGCTGGTCGAGTTGGTCGGCGTGCGAATCCCCCATGATCATTAGACCTGGCGCGCTGGCGACCGAATTGACCGGGCAGATCTGCGCCGATGGATGAAGCACTCGAAACGACTTCGGGCAGCGGTACGGTGTCAGTTCCCCGGCGGCTTTGAACAGGGGATACAGGTCCTTTGGATACAGGAACAGGGCGCCGTGCGTGGAGATCAGCATCGCTGCGGTGACCGCGACGCAGATAAAACCGGCCGCGCAGGCGGTGACCAGTGCCCGCCGGGTCGCGATCACCCTGCGGCTGCGGATCGGCGTTTCGATGTAACGATAGGTGAGGACGGACAACAGCGCCGAGCCGGCGAGCGCGAGCGTCGCCTCGGTGATCGTCAGTTCCCAGTCCAGCTTGACGATCATCAGAGAAATGATCGGCCAGTGCCAGAGATACAGAACATACGAGATCTTCCCGACATAGGAGACGGGAGCCCAGGTTAAGAAGGCGGCGTGCGACGATTGGAGCTGAAAGAGCCCGAGGGCGTGCGCGGTGGCGCCGCAGGCCAGGAACGACTGCAGACCCGGGAAACGCGCCTCCTCGTCGAAGCCAATCCCGCAAAGGAGGATGATCAGGGCGGCCCCGACCGCCGGGCTTTTCAGAACAGGGGATCGGGACGAGGTCAGGCGCGATGCGATGACATAGGTGAATATGCCGAGCGAGAGCTGCCAGATGCGTGTCGGAAGCATGAAGAATACGGTCTTCGGCGAGATCGGCGTCAGGACATGACCGACAGCCAGCGAAATGACGCTGAACGCCAGGAAGATCGCCAGGAAAAGTGTCTTGCTCCGTTTGCACAACAGCACGAAGAGCCCGAAAACGATGTAGAACTGCTCCTCGACAGCCAGGCTCTAGGTGTGAAGCAGGGGTTTGGTCGCAGCTCTGGAGAAGTAGTCTCCCTCGTCCCAGAACACGAAGTTCTGGAGGTAGACGGGCTGAGCGAAAAGCGATCTGGCATACCGGATCAGGTCGTCCGGCAGCAGGATCGCGGTTGCAGCGATGCTGGTCAGCACCAGCATGCTGACCAGCGCCGGCGCCAGGCGGCGGAACCGCGCCTCGTAGAAGCTGGCCAGCGATGCCGACCCGGTCGTCAGGCGGTCGAGGTAGCTCCGGCAGATCACGAAGCCCGAGATGACGAAGAAGACGTCAACCCCAATGAAGCCGCTTGGGGCATGGGCCGGATAGGCGTGAAACAACAGCACCAGGACGACCGCGACAGACAGGCCGATGACGCGGTCGGGCCGCTCCATCGCCGAAATCGGACACATGGTGTGATCGCGGCGGCCGCTCTCTCCGTGCGACCGAGGTTCAGA
>Ga0209255_1000037_pt1 | contig 21507 bp, 34 predicted proteins | sample WorMetvaBAHAMAS2_FD_187394 | JGI IMG/M metagenome (GOLD analysis project Ga0209255, IMG submission 187394) | Marine gutless worms symbiont microbial communities from Max Planck institute for Marine Microbiology, Germany - Olavius vacuus... | ecosystem: Host-associated > Annelida > Digestive...
AGCTGATCTCGCCGATCGCTATGGAGGAGAAGCTGCGCTTCGCCATCCGCGAAGGCGGCCGCACCGTCGGCGCCGGCGTGGTCAGCAAAATCATCGAGTAAAGCGGGCGCCTGTAGGGTGCGCATTGATGCGCACCCTACGCCGGTCGCAGCCTGAGAGGCAAAGAGATGCAAGATCAGAACATAAGAATTCGGCTCAAAGCCTTTGATCACCGGGTGCTGGACACCAGCACGGCGGAGATCGTCAACACGGCCAAGCGGACCGGCGCCCAGGTGCGCGGCCCGATCCCGCTGCCGAACAAGATCGAGAAGTTCACGGTGCTGCGCGGCCCGCATGTCGACAAGAAGAGCCGCGAGCAGTTCGAGATCCGCACCCACAAGCGGCTCCTGGACATCGTCGATCCGACGCCGCAGACCGTGGACGCGCTGATGAAGCTCGACCTCGCCGCCGGCGTCGACGTCGAAATCAAGCTCTGAGGAGGGCGTTATGCGCTCTGGTATCATTGCGAAAAAGCTCGGGATGACCCGGCTCTTCATGGAGGACGGACGGCAGGTCCCTGTCACCGTGCTGCAGATGGAGAACCTGCAGGTCGTCGCCCAGCGCACGGCGGATCGGGATGGCTACAGCGCCGTTCAGCTCGGGGCCGGGGAAGCCAAGGCCAAGAACACCACCCAGCCGATGCGCGGCCACTTCGCCCGCGCCTCGGTGGCGCCGAAGCGCAGGCTGGTCGAGTTCCGGGTGGCGCCCGAGAACATGATCGGGGTTGGCGAGGAGATCACCGCCAACCACTATTTCGAGGGCCAGTTTGTCGATGTCGCCGGCACCTCGATCGGCAAGGGCTTCGCCGGCAGCATGAAGCGGCACAATTTCGGTGGCCTGCGGGCCTCGCATGGCACGTCGATCAGCCACCGCAGCCACGGCTCGACCGGGCAGTGCCAGGATCCGGGCAAGGTGTTCAAGGGCAAGAAGATGGCCGGCCAGATGGGGGCGGCGCGGGTCATCGTGCAGAACCTCCAGGTGGTCAAGACCGATGCCGAGCGCGGCCTGCTGATGATCAAGGGCGCGGTTCCCGGCGCCAAGGGCGGCTGGGTCACGGTCAAGGACGCGGTGAAGAAGGCCATCCCTGAGAACGTGGTCCTGCCAGCAGCGCTGCGCTCGCACGCGGAAGAGGCGGCTGCGGAAGCCGAGAAGGCCGCGGCCCAGGCGGCGGAGCAGGAGGCGGCGCTGAAGGCGGCCCAGGCCGAGAGAGAGAGCTCGGACGATGCGCCCGAGGGAGACAAAGAGTCATGAAGATCGACGCGATAGACCTCGAGTCGAAGGAGGCGGGCGCGGTCGAGCTGGCGGACGAGATCTTCGGTCTCGATCCGCGGGCGGACATCCTGCACCGGGTGGTGCGCTGGCAGCTCGCCAAGCGCCAGGCCGGCACGCACAAGACCTTGACCCGGGGTGAGACCAGCTACCCGAGCAAGAAGATCTACCGCCAGAAGGGCACCGGCGGCGCCCGGCACGGCACCCGCGGCGTCAACCTGATGCGCCATGGCGGCACCACCAAGGGCCCGACCCCACGCAGCCATGCGCATGACCTGCCCAAGGCGGTGCGCAAGCTCGGCCTTAAGCTGGCGCTGAGCTCGAAGGCCAAGGCGGGCGAGCTGATCGTTCTCGAGGCCGCGACCCTGGCCGAACCCAAGACCGAGGCGCTGGCCGAGAAGGTCGGCAAGCTCGGCTGGGGACGGGCGCTGGTGATCGACGGGGCGTCGGTGGACAAGAATTTCGCCCGCGCCGCCCGCAACCTCGCCGACATCGACGTGCTGCCGAGCCAGGGCGCCAATGTCTACGACATCCTGCGGCGCGACCTCTTGGTGGTCACCAAAGCCGGTGTCGAAGCTCTGGAGGCACGACTGAAATGACCGCGAAGGCAGATCTCTACGACGTCATCCGGCGTCCGATCGTGACCGAGAAGTCGACCATGGCCTCGGAGGCTAATGCGCTGGTGTTCGAGGTTGCCAAGGACGCCGCCAAGCCCTTGATAAAGGAGGCGGTCGAGACCCTCTTCAACGTCAAGGTGAAGGCGGTCAACACGGTGCTGACCAAGGGCAAGGTGAAGCGGTTCCGCGGCCGCCCGGGCCGGCGCAACGACGTGAAGAAGGCGTATGTGACCCTGGAAGAGGGCCACATGATCGACGTGACCACCGGCCTGTGATCGTGGGCCGATAACAAGCAGAGACGGGAGACAGCAAGATGGCGTTGAAAACCTATAAACCGACGACGCCGAGCCAGCGCGGGCTGGTTCTGATCGACCGTTCGGATCTGTGGAAAGGCCGCCCGGTCAAGACCCTCACCGAGGGCCTGACCAAGAAGGGCGGGCGGAACAATGCCGGACGGATCACCGCGCGGCGGCGCGGCGGCGGAGCCAAGCGGCTCTATCGCATCGTGGACTTCAAGCGGCGCAAGTTCGACGTGCCGGCGACCGTGGAGCGGCTCGAATACGACCCAAACCGGACCGCTTTCATCGCGTTGATCCGCTACGAGGACGGCGAGCAGGCCTACATCCTGGCGCCGCAGCGCCTCGGTGTCGGCGACCAGGTGATCGCCGGTGCCAAGGCCGACATCAAGCCCGGCAACGCGATGCCGTTCTCCGGCATGCCGGTCGGCACCGTGTTGCACAATATCGAGCTCAAGCCGGGCAAGGGCGGCCAGATCGCCCGGGCCGCCGGCGCCTACGCGCAGTTCGTCGGCCGCGACGGCGGCTATGCGCAGCTTCGGCTCGGCTCGGGCGAGATGCGGGTGGTGCGTCAGGAGTGCATGGCCACGGTGGGCGCGGTGTCGAACCCGGACAACTCCAACATCGACCTCGGCAAGGCCGGCCGCACCCGGCACCTGGGCAAGCGCCCGTCGGTGCGCGGCGTGGCGATGAACCCGATCGACCACCCCCATGGCGGCGGCGAGGGCCGCTCGTCGGGCGGCCGCCATCCGGTCACCCCCTGGGGCAAGCCGACCAAGGGCCGCCGCACCCGCTCGAACAAGTCCACCAGCAAGTACATCCTGCGCTCGCGTCACGCGCGCAAGGGCAAGTAAGGAGAACGGCAAATGGCACGTTCCGTCTGGAAGGGTCCTTTCGTCGACTCCTACCCGCTGAAGAAGGCAGCCAAGTCGCGCGAATCGGGCCGCAACGAGGTGATCAAGATCTGGTCGCGGCGCTCCACCATCCTGCCGCAGTTCGTCGGCCTCACCTTCGGCGTCTACAACGGCAAGAAGCACATCCCCGTCAGCGTCAGCGAGGACATGATCGGCCACAAGTTCGGCGAGTTCTCGCCGACGCGGACCTATTACGGCCACGCGGCCGACAAGAAAGCGAGGCGGAGATAAGACGATGGGCAAGGACAACAATCCCCGCCGCTGCGCCGACAACGAAGCGATGGCCATCAACCGGATGATGCGGGTCAGCCCGCAGAAGCTGAACCTGGTGGCCGAGATGATCCGCGGCAAGCCGGTCGGCTCGGCCCTGGCGATGCTGACCTTCTCGAAGAAGCGGATCGCCGATGACGTGAAGAAGACCCTGCAGTCGGCGGTTGCTAATGCCGAGAACAACCACGATCTGGACGTCGACGAGCTGGTCGTCGCCGAGGCCTGGGTGGGCAAGAACCTGGTCATGAAACACGGCCGCCCGCGCGCTCGTGGCCGCTACGGGCGGATCATGAAGCCATTCAGCCAGTTGACGATCAAGGTCCGCCAGGTAGAGGAGCAGATCTGATGGGACACAAAGTCAATCCGATCGGCCTGCGCGTCGGCATCAACCGAACCTGGGACAGCCGCTGGTATGCGGACACCAAGGATTATGGCGATCTGCTGCACGAGGATCTGAAGATCCTGGCCTTCATCAAGAAGGAATGCGCCCAGTCCGGCATCAGCCGGGTGGTGATCGAGCGCCCGCACAAGAAGTGCCGGGTGACCATCCACACAGCCCGCCCGGGGATGATCATCGGCAAGAAGGGCGCCGATATCGAGAAGCTGCGCCAGAAGGTGGCCCAGATGACCGACTCGGAACTGCATCTCAACATCGTCGAGATCCGCCGCCCCGAGCTCGACGCCCAGCTGGTGGCCGAGAACATCGCCCAGCAGCTCGAGCGCCGGGTGTCGTTCCGCCGGGCCATGAAGCGCTCGGTGCAGAACACCATGCGGATGGGCGCCCAGGGCATCCGGATCAACGCCGGCGGCCGTCTCGGCGGCGCCGAGATCGCCCGCACCGAGTGGTATCGCGAGGGGCGGGTGCCGCTGCACACGCTGCGTGCCGATATCGACTATGCCCATACCGAGGCCAAGACCGCCTACGGCATCATCGGCGTCAAGGTGTGGGTCTTCAAGGGCGAGGTCATGGAGCATGACCCCTCGGCCCGCGACCGCCGCCAGCAGAAGATGCAGGAAGGCGGCGCCGGGCGCCCGCGCCGCTGAGACCGCTTGAGGAGACAGAACAATGCTTTCGCCGAAGCGAACGAAATTCCGCAAGCAGCACAAGGGCCGAATCAAGGGCGAGGCCAAGGGCGGCTCGGACCTGAATTTCGGCCATTACGGCCTCAAGGCGCTGGAGCCTGACCGGATCAACTCCCGCCAGATCGAGGCCGCGCGCCGTGCCATGACCCGTGCGATGAAGCGTCAGGGCCGGGTGTGGATCCGCATCTTTCCCGACGTGCCGGTGAGCCAGAAGCCGATCGAGATCCGCATGGGCAAGGGCAAGGGCTCGCCCGAATACTGGGCCGCCAAGGTCAAGCCCGGGCGGATCATGTTTGAGATTGACGGCGTGCCGGAACCTGTGGCAAGGGAGGCGCTCCGCCTCGCCGCCATGAAAATGTCGGTCAAATGCCGGATCGTCGCCCGCGAGAACTGGTAAGAGCAGGGGCCCGCGCCCACCCGGTGCAGGGCCCCGCGGTTTTTGATGAATGATGCGCCGGGCAGGGGCCTCGCGCATATCTGTCAAGGAAGGACATGTCGCCATGAACGCCGAAGAGCTGCGCGACAAAACGCCGGACCAGCTCCGCGAGGAGCTCGAGAGCCTGAAGAAGGAGTCGTTCAACCTCCGCTTCCAGGCTGCCACCGGCCAGCTCGATAACACCGCGCGCCGGCGCAAGGTGCGCCGCGATGCCGCGCGGGTGAAGACGATTCTGAACGAAAAGGCCCGTGCGGCCGCGACGTCCGAGTGAGGTGAGAAGACATGCCGAAGCGCATCCTGCAGGGCACCGTCGTCAGCGACAAGAACGACCAGACCGTCACCGTCCAGGTCGAGCGCCGCTTCACCCACCCGATGATGAAGAAGACCGTGCGCAGCACCAAGAAGTACCGCGCGCATGACGAGCAGAACGCCTGCAAGGTAGGCAATATGGTGCGCATCCAGGAATGCGCCCCGCGCTCGAAAACCAAGCGCTGGGAGGTTGTGGCCCAGGCCGATTGACCTGACACGACCCCCGGTTACGTCGAAACCAAGCCCGACCCCCGCCAACTGAGATAGGGGAAATGGGCCAAGGTCGGGAGAGACTTCCATGATCCAGATGCAGACCAATCTGAACGTCGCCGACAACTCGGGCGCGCGTCGGGTGCAATGCATCAAGGTGCTCGGCGGCGCCAAGCGCAAATATGCGGGCGTCGGCGACATCATCGTCGTCTCCGTCAAGGAGGCGATCCCGCGCGGCCGGGTGAAGAAGGGCGACATCCGCAAGGCGGTGGTCGTGCGCACCGCCAAGGAGGTGCGTCGCGACGACGGCACCTCGATCCGCTTCGACCGCAACGCCGCGGTGATCCTGTCGAACAACCTCGATCCGGTCGGCACCCGTATCTTCGGCCCGGTGGTACGCGAGCTTCGGCAGAAGAACTTCATGAAGATCATCTCGCTCGCCCCGGAGGTGCTGTGATGGCAGCCAAGCTGAAGAAGGGCGACCGCGTCGTCGTGCTCGCCGGCCGCGACAAGGGCAAGGAGGGCGAGATCCTCCAGGTCATGTCGAAGGACGGTCGCGCCGTCGTCTCGGGCATCAACATGGTGATCCGACACACCCGGCAGACGCAGACCCAGCAGGGCGGGCGGCTCTCCAAGGAAGCGACGATCGACCTGTCGAACATCGCCTTGGTCGACCCGCAGGAGGGCGGCCCGACCCGGGTCGGGTTCAAGTTCCTCGAAGACGGCACCAAGGTCCGTTTCGCCAAGAAATCCGGGGAGGTCATCGATGGCTGACGGTTCCGCATATGTCCCGCGCCTGAAAGCGCTCTACGACAGCCAGATCCGTGCCGCGCTCAAGGAGGAGTTCGGCTACAAGAACGACATGCAGATCCCCCGGCTTGACAAGATCGTACTGAACATGGGGGTCGGCGAGGCGGTGGCCGACTCGAAGAAGATCAAGGCGGCCCATGACGACCTGATGATGATCGCCGCCCAGAAGCCGATCATCCAGAAGGCCAGCAAGTCGATCGCCAGCTTCAAGCTGCGCGAGGGCATGCCGGTGGGGGTCAAGGTCACGCTGCGCCGCGAGCGCATGTACGATTTCCTCGACCGCATGGTCATGATCGCCCTGCCGCGGGTGCGCGACTTCCGCGGCCTGCGCGGCAAGCATTTCGACGGCCGCGGCAACTTTGCCATGGGCATCAAGGAGCACATCGTGTTCCCGGAGATCGACTACGACAAGGTCGACGAGATCCGGGGCATGGACATCATCATCACCACGACGGCGTCCACCGATGCCGAGGCGAAGGCATTGTTGAAGCACTTCAACTTGCCGTTTCCGAGCTGATCGGGAGGGACCGGATATGGCTAAAGTGAGCATGGTCGAGCGCGAGAAGAAGCGGCAGCGCCTGGCGGCGAAGTACGCCGCGAAACGCGCGAAGCTGAAAGAGATCGCGGGCGACGACAATCTCTCGATGGAGGAGCGCTTCAAGGCCCGCCTCAAGCTGGCGAAGCTGCCGCGCAACTCCAGCCCGAGCCGGCTGCACAACCGCTGCCAGGTCAGCGGGCGTCCGAAGGCCTATTACCGCAAGCTCAAGATGAGCCGTATTGCGCTGCGCGACCTCGCCTCCCATGGCGAGATCCCGGGCATGGTCAAGTCGAGCTGGTGAGGAGGAGCAGATGTCAATGAACAATCCTCTCGGCGATATGCTGACCCGCATCCGCAACGCGCAGATGCGGTCCAAGTCGACGGTCCAGACTCCGGCGTCGAAGCTGCGCGGCTGGGTCCTCGACGTGCTGGCGGCCGAAGGCTACATCCGCGGTTACCAATCCGTGGACGGTGCCGACGGCAAGCCGGCGCTCGAGATCTCGCTGAAGTATTTCGACGGCGAGCCGGTGATCCGGCAGCTGAAAAGTATCTCGACCCCGGGCCGGCGCGTCTACGCCTCGGTCAAGCAGATGCCGAAGGTCCGCAACGGCCTCGGCGTGTCGATCGTCTCGACCTCGAAGGGCGTCATGTCCGACGCCCGGGCGCGGGCCGAGAATGTCGGCGGCGAAGTGCTCTGCACCGTGTTCTGAGGAGGGAAATCACATGTCTTGTATCGGAAAACGGCCCGTAGAGCTGCCCAGCGGCGTCTCCGCCGCGATCTCCGGCCAGACCGTCGAGGTCAAGGGGCCGAAGGGCGTGCGCAACTTCACCGCCACCGACGACGTCGATCTGAAGCTATCGGACAACGAGATCAGCGTCAGTCCGCGCGGCGCCTCGAAGCGCGCCCGTCAGCAGTGGGGCATGACCCGCACCCAGGTTGCCAACCTGGTCACCGGCGTCACGACGGGCTTCAAGAAGGAGCTGGAGATCACCGGTGTCGGCTATCGTGCCCAGGTCCAGGGCAACGTGCTGAAGCTGTCGCTCGGCTACAGCCATGACGTCGAGTACCCGATCCCGGACGACATCCAGGTCGCCTGCGGCAAGCCGACGGAGATCGAGATCACCGGCATCGACCAGCAGCGGGTCGGCCAGGTCGCGGCCGAGATCCGCGACTGGCGCCGCCCCGAGCCGTACAAGGGCAAGGGCGTCAGGTACAAGGGCGAGTACATCTTCCGCAAGGAAGGCAAGAAAAAGTAAGGAGCGCGAGACGATGGCCAACAGCAAGCGAGTCTTGTTCCAGCGGCGCCGCCTGCGCGTCCGCAACAAGCTAAGGAAGGTCACGGCGGGTTGTCCGCGGCTGAGCGTCCACCGTTCGCTCAAGAACATCTCGGTCCAGGTGATCGACGACGTCCAGGGCCGCACCCTGGCCGCCGCCTCGACGCTGGAGCCGAAGCTGGGACTGGTGGGCAAGAACAATGTCGAGGCCGCCGCCAAGATCGGCGCCGAGATTGCCGCGCGGGCCAAGGCCGCCGGCGTCGAGGAGGTCTATCTCGACCGCGGCGGGTATCTGTTCCACGGCAAGATCAAGGCCCTGGCCGATGCCGCCCGCGAGGGCGGGCTGAAGTTCTGAGGAGGCGATGATGGCAGAACGTGAAGGACGCCGGGACCGCGGCGAGCGCCGCGGCCGGCGCGAGGACGACTGCAAACCGGAATTAGCCGATCGCCTGGTCGCGATCAACCGGGTGTCGAAGACGGTGAAGGGCGGCAAGCGCTTCGGCTTTGCGGCGTTGGTGGTCGTGGGCGATCAGAAGGGCCGCGTCGGCTTCGGCTCGGGCAAGGCCAAGGAGGTCCCCGAGGCGATCCGCAAGGCCACCGAGGAGGCCAAGCGCTCGATGGTGCGGGTGCCGCTGCGCGAAGGGCGCACGCTGCATCACGACATCGAGGGTCGCTGGGGCGCCGGCAAGGTGGTGATGCGCACCGCGCCCGCGGGCACCGGGATCATCGCCGGCGGTCCCTGCCGCGCCGTGTTCGAGATGCTCGGGGTGCAGGACGTGGTCGCCAAGTCGACCGGCAGCCAGAATCCCTACAACATGGTCCGTGCCACCTTTGACGGACTGAAGCGCGAGCTCAGCCCGCGTCAGGTCGCCGCCCGCCGCGGCAAGAAGGTGGCCGACATCCTGCCGGCGCGCGCGCCGGAGGCGGCACCGGCCGAAGCTTCGGCCGAGGCCGTGGCCGAGTAAGGGGCCCGAGCAAGGGGAACGCGATATGGCAAAGACAATCGTCGTCAAGCAGATCGGCAGCCCGATCCGCCGTCCCACCGAGCAGCGCGCGACGCTGGTCGGACTGGGCCTGAACAAGATGCACAAGACGCGCGAGCTGGAGGACACCCCGGCGGTGCGCGGCATGGTCGCCAAGATCCCGCATCTGGTGGAGATTGTCGAGGAGCGCGGCTGAGTCGCGGTCCAAGGCAGCCTCAAGACCGTCATTCCCGCGCAGGCGGGAATCTCTCGATGGGGCAGAGATTCCCCGGTCAAGCCGGGGAATGACGACAACGGAAAATCCGTGGCGGCGGGGCAGGACGCATCGCCCCGTCGATCCGGCGAGAGGAGAATGCGTCATGAAACTTCACGAGTTGCGCGACAATCCCGGCGCGTCGAAGAAGCGCAAGCGCATCGGCCGCGGGCCCGGCTCGGGCACCGGCTCGACGGGCGGCCGCGGCATGAAGGGCCAGAACTCGCGCTCCGGCGTCGCCCTCAAGGGCAAGGGCTTCGAGGGCGGCCAGATGCCCCTGCACCGGCGCTTGCCGAAGCGGGGCTTCAACAATATCTTCGCCAAGAGCTATGCGGTGGTGAATCTCGGCAACATCCAGAGCTTCATCGACGCAGGCAAGCTGGACCCCAAGGCCACGATCGACGAGGCTGCGCTGGTCCAGTCGGGTCTGGTGCGCCGGCGGCGTGACGGTGTGCGGGTTCTGGCCAAGGGCGCGCTGACAACCAAGGGCCTCAAGATCGAGGTCACCGGCGCGAGCAAGCCGGCGGTTGCAGCGGTCGAAGCGGCAGGCGGCAGCCTGACGGTGACCGCCCCGGCGGCAGCGGCCGAGGCCTGAGACGCGGCGGCCCCGCTGGGGTCGACCGGGCTCGGGGCCGGGTTTCGAGACACGCCGCTGCGGGCTCCCCCGCGGCGGCTTTTTTGACGGATAGAGAGAGAGCGAGACATGGCATCAGCCGCCGAACAGATGGCCGCGAACCTCAGCTGGAGCGCGCTCGGCCAGGCGAAAGATCTGCAACGCCGCATCTTCTTCACCCTCGGGCTGCTGATCGTCTACCGTCTCGGCACCTTCATCCCGATGCCGGGGATCGACACCGAGCAGCTTGCCCGGTTCATCGAGCAGACCCAGGGCGGCATCCTCGGGGTGTTCAACATGTTCGCCGGCGGCGCGGTCAGCCGGATGGCAATCTTCTCGCTCGGCATCATGCCCTACATCTCGGCCTCGATCATCATGCAGCTCGCCTCCTCGATGGTGCCGTCGCTCGAGGCGCTGAAGAAGGAAGGCGAGCTTGGTCGGCGCAAGCTCAACCAGTACACCCGCTACGGCACGGTGCTGCTCTCGACCGTTCAGGCCTACGGCATCTCCGTCGGGCTGGAAGGGCAGGGGCTGGCGGTCGATCCCGGCGCCTTCTTCCGCGCCTCGGCGGTGATCACCCTGGTCGGCGGCACCATGTTCCTGATGTGGCTCGGCGAGCAGATCACCGCCCGCGGCATCGGCAACGGCATCTCGCTGATCATCTTCATCGGCATCATCGCCGAGCTGCCCGGGGCGCTGGCGCAGTTCTTCGAGCAGGGCCGCACCGGCCAGATCAACACCATGGTCATCATCGGCGTGCTACTGCTGGCGGTGGCGGTGATCTATGTGGTGGTGTACCTGGAGCGGGCGCAGCGGCGGATCCTGATCCAGTACCCGAAGCGCCAGATCGGCATGCGGATGACAGGTGGCGAAAGCTCGCACCTGCCGCTGAAGCTCAACACCGCCGGCGTGATCCCGCCGATTTTCGCCTCGTCGCTGCTGTTGCTGCCGACGACGATCGCAACCTTCTCCGCCGGCGGCGGCGACCCCGGCATGCTCGGGGCCGTGGCGGCGCTCCTGGGCCGCGGCCAGCCCTTGTTCCTGATCGTCTTCTCGGCCCTGATCGTGTTCTTCGTCTTCTTCTACACCGCGGTGGTCTTCAATCCGGACGACGTGGCCGAGAACCTGAAGAAGCATGGCGGCTTCGTCCCCGGCATCCGTCCCGGCAAGCGCACCGCCGAGTATCTCGACTTCGTGCTGATGCGACTTTCGGTCATCGGGGCAATTTACCTGGTTGCGGTCTGCCTTATGCCCGAGCTTCTTATCTCCAATGTCGGGGTCCCGTTCTACTTCGGCGGCACGTCGCTGCTGATCGTGGTCTCCGTCACCATGGACACGATCACCCAGGTGCAGAGCCATCTCTTGGCGCACCAGTATCAGGGGCTGATCAAGAAGTCGAAGATCCGCGGCCGCTGAGGCGGCGCGCAAGGGGACGGTCATGAACATCATTCTTCTCGGCCCGCCGGGAGCCGGCAAGGGAACCCAGGCGCGGATACTGATGGACACGATTGCCTTCGTGCAGCTCTCCACCGGCGACATGCTGCGTGCCGCGGTGGCGGCCGGCACCGAGGTCGGCAAGAAGGCCAAGGCGGTGATGGAGGCGGGGCAGCTGGTCTCGGACGAGATCGTCATCGGCGTGGTCTCCGACCGCCTCGACGAGCCCGACACCAAGGCCGGGGTGATCTTCGACGGCTTCCCGCGCACCGCGGCCCAGGCCGAGGCGCTGGCCCGGCTGCTGGCCGAGAAGGGGCTGACGCTCGATGCGGTGGTGTCGATGGAGGTCGACGACGAGTTGCTGGTCGACCGCGTCTCCGGCCGCTACACCTGCGCCGGCTGCGGCGAGGGCTACCACGACCGGCACAAGCAGCCGGCCAAGGCGGGCGTCTGCGACAGCTGCGGCGGCACCGAGTTCAACCGCCGGGCCGAAGACAATGCCGAAACCGTGCGCGCCCGGCTCGATGCCTACCATTCCGAGACGGCGCCGCTGATCGACTATTACACCGGTACCGGCAAGCTGCGCATGGTCGACGGCATGGCCGAGATCGACGAGGTGACCCGGTCGATCCGTAAGGCGCTGGGGCAGGACTGAGAATCCGTCAATGCCGGGCGCCTCCGGGGCTTGACCCGGAAGCGCCGGCGGCTATAGTGCGCGCTTCCTGGAGACACGAGAGTTGCCTCCGCCGCAAAGTCTACCTCCTGGCAGGGTGCGGGATGTTGGTCTGGGCCTCTCGGGACGACGACGGCCGGCGCTTGCGTCGGCTTCTTTTGGATTTCGGCCTGCCGGTGGCGGGCCCGGCCCAAGGTGGAGAGCCTCGGCTAAAGAGCTTGGGAGCTAGAGAAGTGGCGCGCATCGCAGGCGTTAACATTCCGACCAACAAACGGGTGCACATCGCACTCACCTACATCCATGGCATCGGCCACTCGACGGCGAAGCGGATCTGCGAGGCCAGCGGCATCGCCGAGGAGCGCCGGGTGAACGACCTCTCTGACGCCGAGGTGCTGGCGATTCGCGAGCACATCGACAACAACGTCCAGGTCGAGGGCGACCTGCGCCGCGAGGTGGCCGTCAACACCAAGCGCCTGATGGATCTGGGCTGCTACCGCGGCCTGCGCCATCGTCGCGGCCTGCCGGTGCGCGGCCAGCGCACCCACACCAACGCCCGCACCCGCAAGGGCAAGGCGAAGCCGATCGCCGGCAAGAAGAAGTAGTAAGGAGGCCGGGACATGGCTCGTGACAAGCGCGCAGCGCCGCGGCGCCGGGAGCGTAAGAACATCACGGCGGGGGTCGCGCATGTGAACTCGTCGTTCAACAACACCATGATCACCATCTCGGACGCGCAGGGGAACACCATCTCCTGGTCGTCGTCCGGGCATATGGGGTTCAAGGGCTCGCGCAAGTCGACGCCTTACGCGGCGCAGATGGCCGTCGAGGACGCCGGCCGCAAGGCGCAGGAGCACGGCATGCGGACGCTGGACGTCATGGTCCAGGGGCCGGGAGGCGGCCGCGAGTCGGCGCTCAGGGCGCTGCAGGCGGTGGGATTCACCATCAACTCGATCAAGGACGTGACGCCGGTCGCCCACAACGGCTGCCGGTCGCCGAAGCGCCGCCGCGTCTGAGACCGATTTCCCGCGGTAGCCGGCCTGCCCTCACCGGGCAGGCCGTCTGCCGTTTCCTCGGGTGTGCCGAGTCTCAGGATCTGGCCCGGCACGAGCATGGAGGACCAAGCCGATGATCCACAAGAACTGGTTGGAACTGATCAAGCCGCAGGGGATCGAGATCGAGCCCGGCGCCGATGCTGACCGTGTCGCCACCGCCGTGGCCGAGCCGTTGGAGCGGGGCTTCGGCCTCACCCTCGGCAACGCGCTGCGCCGTGTGCTGCTGTCGTCGCTGCAGGGCGCGGCGGTGACCGCAGTGCAGATCGACGGCGTGCTGCACGAGTTCTCCTCGGTCGCCGGGGTGCGCGAGGACGTGACCGACATCGTCCTCAACCTCAAGGGCCTGGCGGTGCGGATGGACGGCGAGGGCAGCAAGCGCCTGCAGCTCAACGCCACCGGTCCCGGCGTGGTGACCGCCGCCGAGATCGAAGAGATCATGGGCGTCGAGATCGTCAACAAGGACCACGTGATCTGCCACCTCGACGAGGGGGCCAGCGTTCACATGGAGCTGACCTTCGGCACCGGCAAGGGCTATATCGCCGCCGAGAAGAACCACCCCGAGGATGCGCCGATCGGCTTCATCCCGGTCGATGCGCTCTACTCGCCGGTCAAGCGGGTGTCCTACAAGATCAGCCCGACCCGCGAGGGCCATGTGCTCGACTACGACAAGCTGTCGATCTCGGTCGAGACCGACGGCACCGTGACCCCCGACGACGCGCTGGCCTATGCGGCGCGGATCCTGCAGGACCAGTTGCAGACCTTCATCAACTTCGAGGAGCCGAAGGAAGCCGGCGCCGGCGAGGAGGAGGAAGGGCTGGAGTTCAACCCGCTCCTGCTGAAGAAGGTCGACGAGCTGGAGCTCTCGGTCCGCTCGGCCAACTGCCTGAAGAACGACAACATCATCTATATCGGCGACCTGATCCAGAAGACCGAGGCGGAGATGCTGCGCACTCCGAACTTCGGCCGCAAGTCGCTGAACGAGATCAAGGAAGTGCTCACCACCATGGGCCTCCATCTCGGCATGGACGTGCCGGACTGGCCGCCGGACAACATCGAGGACCTGGCGAAGAAGTTCGAGAACCATTTTTAGGGATGGGTTGACACCCATCCTACGCAACGTTCGTAGGATGGGTGTCAACCCATCCCCCGGGCATCCGCCCCAAGGAGGCCGCCGAGGCGAGCGGCCGGACAAAGTATAAACCGAAGGAGAAACCCAGATGCGCCACGGATATGGCCACCGCAAGCTGAACCGCACCGCCGAGCACCGCAAGGCGATGTTCGCCAACATGGCCTGCTCGCTGATCGAGCATGAGCAGATCAAGACCACCCTGCCCAAGGCCAAGGAGCTGCGCTCCTATGTCGACAAGCTGATCACCCTGGCCAAGCGCGGAGATTTGCACGCCCGCCGTCTGGCGGCGTCGCAGATCCGCCAGGACGCGGCGGTGAAGAAGCTGTTTGACACCCTCGGCGGGCGCTACCAGGACCGCCAGGGCGGCTACACAAGGGTGCTCAGGGCCGGCTTCCGCTATGGCGACATGGCGCCGATGGCGATCATCGAGCTGGTCGGCTGCGACCCCGACGCCAAGGGCGCCGGCGACAAGGCCCGCGTTGCGGCGGAAGAGGCCGCGGCCGAGGACGAGTGACACCGCGGCCGGAGGGGCGGCGATGATCTTCGAGCTCATCGCCGCGAATCTGGTCATCTTCCTTGCCTCGGCGGTGCAATCCGCGACCGGCGTCGGCTTTGCCATGGTGGCGGTGGCGCTCTTGGCGCTGATCAGCCTTGCCTGGGTGCCGGCGCCGATGCTGATCTGCAATATCCTGCTCTCGCTCGCGATGATCCGGCGCGGCCGGGCCGCGCTGGACCGTGCCGAGGCGCCGCCGCTGGTGCTCGGCCTGACCCTCGGCACCCTCGCCGGGGCGGGGGTTCTGGCGCTGGTCGACAGCCGCGCCCTCGGCACGATGATCGGCGGCATCATCGTCGCCGCGGTGCTGGCGAGCGCCTTCGCCCCGCCCCTGCGCCTCACCTCCTGGCGCCTCTTCGCCGGCGCCACCCTCGGCGGCACCACCGGGGTGATTGCCGCCATGCACGGGCCGCCGCTGATCCTGCATCTACCAGCGCGAGCCGCCGGAGAAGGTCCGCGCCACCATGGCCGGGGTGTTCCTGTTCGGCTGCATCATGGTCTTGGGCTCGCTCTGGCTGGCGGGCCTGCTCGGCTGGGAGGACCTCGGGCGCGGCGTGGCGCTGCTGCCGGTGGTGGCGGGCGGCTATGTCGCCGGCCGGGCGCCCGGCGGGCGGATGTCGCCGCGGGCGGTGCGCCACGCCATGCTGGCGCTCTCCGGCGCCGCCGGCTTGGCGCTGCTCGCCAAATCGCTCTGAGCGTCGTGCTTGGCGCGGCGCGCTGCAGCGCCTAAGTATGGCTCAGATCGATCAGAACGATGGAGACCAGCACGTGATCCGGCGGACGATTTTGACCCTTCTCGTGCTCGCTGCCCTGATGCTGCCGGCCCTGCTGCAGCCCGCGGCGAAAGCCCAGAGCATGAAGGTGTCTGCAAGCCAGGCCGAGATCAGCCTCGGCTTCGTGCCGGTGGTCAAGCAGGCGGCGCCGGCGGTGGTCAACATCTACACCCGCAAGGTGGTCGAGCGCCGGGCCAGCCCATTCGCCGGCGACCCCTTCTTCGAGCGCTTCTTCGGCGACCTGTTCGGCGACAACTTCCCCGGCGGGCAGACCCGCAAGCGGATCCAGAACTCGCTCGGCTCGGGGGTGATCGTCGATCCGTCCGGGATCGTGGTCTCGAACCATCACGTGGTCGGCGGCGCCGACGAGATCACCGTGGTGCTGGCCGACCGACGCGAATTCGAGGGCAAGGTGATCCTCGCCGACGAGGAGACGGACATCGCCATCGTCGAGTTACAGGGTGCCGACGGCCTGCCGTCGCTGGAGCTGCGCGACTCCGACACCTTGGAGGTCGGCGAGCTGGTGCTGGCGATCGGCAACCCCTTCGGCGTCGGCCAGACGGTGACCAGCGGCATCGTCTCCGGCCTGGCGCGCTCCGGCGCCCCGCGCGGGCGGGCCAAGGGCTATTTTATCCAGACCGACGCGGCGATCAACCCGGGCAACTCGGGCGGCGCCCTGGTCGACATCGCCGGGCGCCTGATCGGCATCAACACCATGATCCTCAGCCGCTCCGGCGGCTCGATCGGCATCGGCTTCGCGATCCCGGCCAATCTGGTGGCCCGGATCATCGCCGCCGCCAAGGAGGGCGACACGGTGCTCGACCGGCCCTGGCTCGGGCTGCGCACCCAGCCGATGACCGGCGAGATCGCCGAGGCGCTGGGGCTGGCGCGGCCGACCGGCATCCTGGTCACCCAGCTGCACCCGGAGAGCCCCTTCGCCGGTGCCGGCATCGAGTCCGGCGACATCCTGCTGAGCATCGACGGCGAAGAGGTCAACGCGCCGGGCGAGCTCAGCTTCCGCACCGCGGCGCTCGGCACCGGGCGCAGGGCACAGCTCACCTATCTGCGCGACGGCAAGACCCGGCGGGAGACGGTGGCGCTGGCGGCGGCGCCGGAACGGCCCGCCCGCGACCGCACCGTACTGGAGAGGCCGCGGGCGCTGCGCGGCCTGACCGTGATGAACGTCAACCCGGCGGTGATCGACCAGTTCCGCCTGCCGCTCTCCGCCGAGGGGGTTCTGGTTGCCGCGGTGGCTGGCTCGGTGCGTCGGACCGGCCTGCGCCATGGCGACCTGATCTTCGGCGTCGATGGCCGCGAGATCGCCTCGGTCCGTGCGCTGGAGGGGGCGCTGGAGGGGGCGCTGCGCCGCCGCGGCGATCTGGTGATCGAGGTCGAGCGCGACGGCCGCCGCGGCACCATCGAGATCGGCCGCTGAGATGGCCGATCTGTTCGACCAGCCGGCCTCGACCCCGCCGCCGCCCGGCGGCAAGGCGCCGCGCCCGCTGGCCGATCGGCTGCGGCCGCGCAAGATCGACGAGGTGGTCGGGCAGGACCACATCCTCGCCGCCGGCGCGCCCTTGGGCGACATGTTGGCGGTGAGGACGCTGTCGTCGCTGGTGCTCTGGGGGCCGCCCGGCTCCGGCAAGACCACCATCGCCCGGCTTCTGGCCGAGGTCACGGACCTGCATTTCGAGCAGATCAGCGCCATCTTCACCGGGGTTGCCGATTTGCGCAAGGTGTTTGAGGCCGCCAAGCTGCGCCACGCCCAGGGCCGGGGAACGCTGCTGTTCGTCGATGAGATCCACCGCTTCAACAAGGCCCAGCAGGACGGCTTCCTGCCGCATATGGAATCGGGCGTGATCGTGCTGGTGGGCGCGACCACCGAGAACCCCTCCTTCGAGCTCAACGCGGCGCTGCTCAGCCGCGCCCAGGTGATGCGGCTGAAGAGGCTGGAGGCGGAGCACTTGGAGCAGATCCTGGCCCGGGCCGAGGACTCCGAAGGCGCGCTGAAGCTGACCGAGGAAGGGCGCGCCGCGCTGATTGCCATGGCCGATGGCGACGGGCGGACGCTGTTGAACCTGGCCGAGCAGGTGCTGACCTTCGGGCCGGGGATGTTCGGCCCGGCGGATCTCTCGCGCCGGCTCACCCGCCGCGCGCCGGTCTACGACAAGTCCGGCGACGGGCATTACAACCTGATCTCGGCCCTGCACAAGGCGGTGCGCGGCTCCGACCCCGACGCCTCGCTCTACTGGCTGGCACGGATGCTGGAGGGGGGCGAGGACCCGCGCTACATCGCCCGGCGGGTCACCCGCATGGCGATCGAGGACATAGGCCTCGCCGAGCCCGAGGCGGTGCGCCAGTGCGTCGCCGCCTGGGAGGCCTATGAGCGGCTCGGCTCGCCCGAGGGCGAGCTGGCGATCGCCCAGGCGGTGATCTATCTCGCGCTGGCGCCGAAGTCGAACGCCGCCTACACCGCCTTCAACACGGCACTCAAGATCGCCGCGCGCACCGGCTCGATGCCGCCGCCCGACCATATCCTAAACGCCCCGACGGGGATGATGAAGGAGATGGGCTACGGCGCCGGCTACGAGTACGACCACGACGTCGAGGAGGGGTTCTCGGGCCAGAACTACTTCCCCGACGGGATGGCGCGGGCCGAGCTCTACCACCCGGTCGAGCGCGGCTTCGAGCGCGAGATGGCCAAGCGCATGGCCTGGTTCGCCAAACGGCGCAGCGAGCGGCAGGGGTAGGGCGCCGCTACTCGGTCTTGTCTTTCAGCGGCCAGACCGCGGGCTGCCAGTCCTCCTTGGCGACACCCGGCGCGCGGCGGCCCCAGGTGCTCTTGCGCGGGTCGCCCCAGCCGGTGAAATGGCGCACCAGCAGCCGGTGCAGCATGTTCATGTTCGGTACGATGCCGTGGAAGCCGGCGGCCTTGGTGGTGGCGATGTCGGCGATCTCCCAGTAGCCGTAGTCGTCCGGCGCCACGCAGACGAGGTTGTTTGTCTCGATGAAGCCCGAGACGGCGCCCTTGAAGTGGACGGTGCCGTCGCCGGTGTTCGCCGGATCGCCGCCGTCCTTGTCCCATTCGTTCAGCATGTCCTTCGAGGTCAGCTCGAACACCGGCTTGTTGCGCACCAGTTTGACCTTCATGCGCACGCGCGTCTTGTAGTCCACTCCCACGACGCAGAGCCAGCGGTCGGCGCTGAGCCCCTTGGCGGCGAGATCGAGGTTGGCAATCCGCTTCCGGTGCTTGCCGGCCCCGGCGAGCATGCCGGCGAACAGCGCCTCGGCTTGGTCCTTCCGCTTCGCCTTGGTGCTGCCGCGCTCGACCGAACAGCGGTCGACATAGCTGGTGATGGTCTCGACGATCGACGGCTGGTAAAGCGCCGCATCGAAGGTCGACTTCGGCAGGCCGTCGTCGGCATCGGTCTGGATCCTGGTGGCGAAGTCGGGAAGCAAGTGGTAGAGCGACGGCGTCATCCGCGCCGCCTCTCGCTCGCGCGAGCTCGGCACCGAGCCGCCCAGGTTGGCGGTGCCGGTGGCGAGCTTCACCATCGCTTCGAACGAGCCGCGGAAGGGGCTGGCGAGCGACGCGACCTTGTTGACCTTGGCGCCGCCGAAGCGCTCGATATAGCCGGCGATGACCAGCCCGCCCATCGAATGGCCGACCAGGTTCACCTTCGGGTCGTCGCCGTAGCCGTCGTCGTGGTAATGCCGCATCAGCTTGGTGCGCTCAATGACCTCGTCGATGAAGGCGTCCAGCCACTCCTCGATCAGCGTCAGCGGGTGGCGCCAGTCATAGCCGAACGGGTAGACCGGCACCGGCTCGCGCGGGTCTTCGGTCAGGTTGTGGCGCAGCTCCTCGACCAGCTCCTTGTAGCGATCTCATAGACCTGGTCGGCGCGCACCACCGCCGGCTCGTGCGCCTCGTAGCGCAGGTTGTCGGGGTGCATCTGCGCCCTCTCGTAGCTCTTGGTCATCTCCAGCACCTGCCAGATCGACTCCGGTGGCAGCGGGTAGAGGTTGCGCAGATAGGTTGCGGTTACGCCGGGGATAACGATCACGGGATGCGACGAGGGCATGGGTAATCTCCTATAACCTGGGGCGGCAAACTGGGGGCAGGATAGCGCATTCCGTGGCCGATTGCGACCGATCGCGCGGCGCGGGATGCCGCGAGACGGTCTTGACCTTTGCCGCCGCAGCCGCCACCAACGCGGGCGAGGCGTTTCAGCGGGAGGGGCCTATGGGCTGTGCGGTCTTCGCAGTGGCAGCAGGCGGCGCGATCGGCGCCTCGCTGAGATACCTGGTGGTGCGCTGGGCCGGTCATGCGCTGGGCCTCGCCTTTCCCTACGGCACCCTGATCGTCAATGTTGCCGGCTCGCTGGCGATGGGGCTCGCCGCGGTGGTGATGATGGAGCGCTTCCCGGGAAGCTGGGGCAAGCTGTCGCCCTTCCTGATGACCGGCATCCTCGGTGGCTTCACCACCTTTTCGGCCTTCTCGCTCGATGCGCTCTACCTGATCGAGCGCGGCCGACACCTGGCCGCCACCGCCTATATCGGCGGCTCGGTCGCACTGTCGGTGCTCGGGCTCTGGGCCGGGCTGGTGCTGGCGCGGGGGCTGTGGGGGCCGTGAGCGTGCCATGATGAGACGATGACCGGGGTGCAGCAGCTGACCGTGGGGCCGGACGCGGCCGAGCAGCGGCTCGACCGCTGGTTCCGACGCCGCTTCCCGCAGGTGACCCAGGGGCGGCTGGAGAAGATGTGCCGCAAGGGCGAGGTCCGGGTCGATGGCGGCCGGGTCAGGACCTCGACCCGAATCGGCCCCGGCCAGGTGGTGCGCATCCCGCCGCTGCCGGACGAGCGCGAGGCGCCGGCGGCGGCGCCGGAACCGGTCGCGCCGGAACCGGAGGACGCCCGGGCGCTGGCCGATGCGGTGCTCTATCGCGACGACCACATGCTGGTGCTGAACAAGCCGGCAGGCCTCGCGGTGCAGGGCGGCACCGGGCAGCGGCGTCACTTGGGCGCCATGCTGGCGGGCTTGCGCTTTGGTCGCGACGACGACCCGCGGCTGGTGCACCGGCTCGACAAGGACACCTCCGGCCTCCTGGTGCTGGCGCGCACCGGTGCGGCGGCGGTGGCGCTGGCCAGGCTGTTCCGCTCGCGCGCGGTCGAGAAGATCTATTTCGCCGCCGTTGCCGGCCGGCCCGAGCCGGCGCGCGGCACCATTCGCTACGGTCTGGTCAAGGCCGGTGCCCGGGGTGAGGGCGAGAAGATGCGGCCGGTAGCTCCGGACGAGGTCAAGGCGACGCCGGGGGCCCGCCACGCAGTGACCGAGTACCGGGTGATCGAGCAGGCGGGCAACCGGGCGGCGTGGGTGGCGTTGAAGCCGGTGACCGGGCGCACCCATCAGCTCAGGGCCCATATGGTGGCGCTCGGCTGCCCGATCGCCGGCGACGGCAAGTATGGCGGCCGCGGGCAGGAGAACCTCGGCGCCGGCTGGGGGGCCGGGCTCGGCGGCGCGCTCAGCCGCAAGCTGCACCTGCACGCGACGCGGCTCAGCTTCCCCCATCCGGTGAGCGGCCGGCCGATGGCCTTCGCCGCGCCGCTGCCCGAGCACATGGCCCGCACCTGGGCGTTTTTCGGCTGGGAGGCGAACGCGCTGCCCGAGCCGGTCTTCGGCGAAGACTGAAGCGCGACCCGGCACGAGCGTCACACCCGTTGAGACCAGGGCTATTGCATATGGGAGAGGGCGGCGACGAGGTAGTCGTCGCTCCACATGCATTTCCGGATGCGGTGGCTGATCGGTGTCTTCGGGGTGTCGATGAGTTGCAGGAGGTTGCGCGCCAGCCGATTGACCGGCGCGGCATTGGCGGGGGCATGGTCGGTGCGGGCGCGGCTCAGGTCCTCGCCGAGATGCACGTCGAGCACCCAATGCAGCGCGTTCCCGATCTGCCAATGCGCCCGGGTAATGGTGAGCAGCT
>Ga0209255_1000038_pt1 | contig 21504 bp, 20 predicted proteins | sample WorMetvaBAHAMAS2_FD_187394 | JGI IMG/M metagenome (GOLD analysis project Ga0209255, IMG submission 187394) | Marine gutless worms symbiont microbial communities from Max Planck institute for Marine Microbiology, Germany - Olavius vacuus... | ecosystem: Host-associated > Annelida > Digestive...
CTCTGCCGTCCAGCCGGTCGCAAGCGCCACTACCGCCTTGATGCGGTCGGCCTCGCGTTTGTCCTGCGTACCGCGATGTGCCGCACGCAGTTCATCCAGCTGCTCCGGTGATAGGGTGTAGTCCAATATGGCGCTTAGGATACCTTATTTTCCAATGGACTATTTGGGTTTCTTCAACGAAAAAATCATATGAGAGTAGTATAGCAGTCTGAAATCCATAAAGAGCCTTGGGCATTTTCACGCGCTGGCCGGCACATCCAGCGAATCGGGATACATTTCGATACCCAACTGTGCACCGACCCGGCGTGCTCGATCATCGATCATGGGCGATACCACGATCATGCGGGTTGCTTGCCTTTTATGACGCCGCTCATAAAAGCGGACCTTGCGCTCGAAGGTGTGCATGTCCGATTTGCTCATCGATGACTTGAGCTCACAGAGAATCAGCAAACCGTTTTTGATGATCACATCGAGCTCGACCTGATCTAGCCGTCCGAAGACCTCTCCCGCATCGTCGAATTCGTTTACGTTGATCACCTTCACTCCAAAACTCTCCACCAGGATGCCGGCCAGCGCATCGCGGAAGGCCCGCTCCGATTGCATGCCCCAACGTGCCCCCAAGGCACCGATCGAGCGATCGATTCTCCTATTGGTTTCGTCGAAACGCCGGTTCGATTCCTCCCATTTGCGGTTCTGTTCTTCCCATTTGCGGCTTTGCGCTTCCCGATCCCGTGCCAGTTCATTCAGCATCCGGGTAAACCGATCCTCCGTTTCCTCCTTGGTGGGAAAATGCTCGCGGGTAACGCTCAGAATATAGTCACCCAGCGATGGATCGCTGCGCAGCAGCTGCGGGAGCCGGCTGCGAATGGAGCGGATCAGCGCTTCTCCCGTTACTGATTCGGTCATGGTAGATCACCGTCGATTATGTATTTCATGCCGAAATCGCTGTTGCTTTTAGGATCAACTGCGGATTTCCCCGTCGCCTAGGACCACGAACTTGACTGAGGTGAGTCCTTCCAGACCCACGGGGCCGCGGGCGTGAAACTTGTCGGTGCTGATGCCGATCTCGGCGCCGAGACCATACTCGAACCCGTCCGCGAAGCGTGTCGAGGCGTTGACCATCACCGAGCTCGAGTCGACCTCGCGCAGAAACCGCCGGGCCCGGCTGTAGTTTTCCGTGATAATGGCGTCCGTGTGTTGGGAGCCGTGCCGGGCGATGTGTTCGACGGCGGCATCCAGGTCCGCGACCAGGCGTACGGATAAGATGGGGGCCAGATACTCGGTGTCCCAATCGGCTTCCTTGGCCTCCGGCGCGTAGGGCAGAATCTCCCGGGTACGGGGGCAGCCCCTCAGATCCACGCCCCGTTCCCGGAAGGCCGCCCCGAGCCTGGGCAGAATCGTCTCGGCGATGTCCTCTGCCACCAACAGGGTCTCCATGGTATTGCAGGTCCCATAGCGTTGGGTCTTGGCATTCAGGGCCACGTCGAAGGCCTTTTCCGGGTCGGCCGCGGCGTCGATGTAGACGTGGCAGATACCGTGGAGGTGTTTGATCACCGGCACCCTGGCCTCGCGGCTGATGCGTTCGATCAGGCCCTTGCCGCCGCGCGGGATGATGACGTCCACGAACTCGGGCATGGCGATCATGGCGCCTACCGCGGAGCGATCCGTGGTGGCGACCACCTGTACCCCGTCCGCGGGCAATTCGGCCTGCTCGAGCCCGTACCGGATGCTCCGGGCGAGCGCTTGGTTCGAGCGGAGGGCCTCGGAGCCGCCGCGCAGTACTGTGGCATTACCGGATTTGAGGCACAGGGCCGCAGCGTCCGCGGTGACATTCGGCCGAGATTCGTAGATGATCCCGACCACCCCCAAGGGGACCCGCATACGCCCGACCTGAATCCCGCTGGGGCGGTAGGTTAAATCCGTGATGGTGCCCACCGGATCGGGCAGGCGCGCGATCTGGTGCAATCCCTCGATCATGGCATCGATCCGCGCCGCGGTCAGCTCCAACCGGTCGAGCAGGGCCGAGTCCAGCCCCTTCGCGGTGCCGGCCTCCAGATCGCCGCGGTTGGCCTCCGCCAAGGCATCGCGCCGGTGGTCGATATCGTCGGCGATGGCCGCCAGGGCCTGGTTCTTGGCCGTCGTATTCGCGCGGGCCAGCATCCGGGACGCGGTGCGCGCCCGTTCCCCGAGATCACGCATGTAAGCGGCGATGGCGCCGCTTCGGGTTTCCGGCACGGATTCGGATTGAGACATGTACTTGAATCTCCTACGGAATACAAAGACCAATGCCGATGGAGGCAACTACTAAAATCTTATCAGATTTGCATCCGGGCCGGGGTCCTCCGCCAAGGCAGACCAGTGTTATCGGTATTTCGGCACTAGTGTGCCAGCCTTCGGGTGCCTTCGGCTTCAGGCGTTACAATAACCCCTGTTCAGCCAGGGACGCGGCATCCCCTTCGCCGACGATGAAGTGATCGAGCACCCGCACCTCCACCAGGGCGAGGGCATCCTTCAAACGTTGGGTAATCCACAGGTCCGCCCGGCTCGCCTCGGTAACGCCCGAGGGGTGGTTATGGGCGAAGATGACGGCGGAGGCGTGCAGCTCCAGGGCGCGCCGCACGACTTCACGCGGATGCACGTTAGCGCCGTCGATGGTGCCGTGGAAGAGCTCTTCACAGCGGATTACCCGGTGGCGGTTGTCGAGAAAGACGCAGGCGAAGACCTCACGCGCATGGTGGCACATCTGGGCCTTGAGATAGGCACGCGTCGCTTCCGGGCTGGTCAACAGATCCCGCTCCTTGATTTCCTCCTCCAGATAACGGCGGATCAATGCCAGCATGGCCTGTAGCTGGGCGTACTTTGCCTTGCCCAGACCTTTCACTCCGCAAAAGCCCTTCTCGTCCGCGCTGAACAGGCCCCTGAGTCCTCCCAGCTCCACGAGCAGGTCCCGGGCCAGGTCCACCGCACTCTTTCCCGAGACCCCGGCGCGGAGAAAGATCGCCAACAGATCGGCGTCGGTAAGGGCTTGGGCGCCGCGGGACAACAGCTTCTCCCGGGGCCGCTCTTCCTCGGGCCATTCCGTAATCGACATCTCCTGCTTCCTCTCCCAGCAAATGGCTTTTTCAGGGATTATGAGTGGGGAAGCCCCCCCACTCAAGGTGCCGTCGTTTGCGCTACAATCGGTCTCCGACGCCTTCAGCGGAAATAAGCATGTCCGCCACTTTTTGTCTCGTGAACAGATCCGCGGCGGCTGGCGTAGCCATCCACCCACCGAGCCCGCCTCACCCCCGTTGCCCTTCCAGGAGGGAGGGGCCTGCCTGCGGGGGTACATCGACTTTGCCGGCCGTATCGTCCCTGCTTGGTGCACCGACCCCGTGAGCATCAAGATACTGTTGGGCGTAAGCGGCGGGATCGCGGCCTACAAAGCGGCCGAGCTGGTGCGGCGCCTGAGTGAGCATGGGGCCGAGGTGCGCGTGGTCATGACGGCCGCGGCCCGATCCTTCATGACGTCGCTGACGCTGCAGGCGCTTTCCGGCCACGAGGTACGCTGCGACCTCCTGGATCCGGGTGCGGAAGTAGGGATGGATCACATCGAGCTCGCACGCTGGGCGGACCTGGTGCTGGTGGCGCCCGCGACCGCCGATCTCATGGCGCGCTTGGCCGTTGGTCTGGCCGACGATCTGCTGACCACTCTCGCCTTGGCCACCACGGCGCCTCTCGTCTTGGCCCCGGCCATGAACCATCGCATGTGGCACCATCCGGCAACCCAGGAGAATCTGGCCCGGTTGCAACAAAGAGGGGTGCGGATCCTGGGGCCGGCGGAAGGCGATCAGGCCTGTGGTGAGCAGGGCCCCGGACGCATGCTGGAGCCCGACGAGATCCTGGACGCCCTGGCGCTCGGCGCCGGCCCTCGGCATGTGAGAAGGCAACTCGCGGGAAGGCGGGTCCTGGTCACAGCGGGTCCCACCCGGGAGGCCCTGGACCCGGTCCGTTACATCAGTAACCGCAGTTCCGGTCAGATGGGATACGCCCTGGCCGGGTCCCTTGCCGCCCGCGGTGCCGAAGTGATTCTGGTCAGCGGGCCGAGCGCCCTGGCCGCGCCCCACGGGATAGAGCGGGTGCCGGTCGAGTCGGCATTGGAGATGGAGGCGGCGGTGATGGCGCAGATCGGGGACTGCGACCTCTTCGTCGCCGCCGCGGCGGTCTCCGATTACCGACCGCAGGCACCGGCGGAGCAGAAGATCAAAAAGGACCAGGCGGAGTTGGGCTTGCGCCTGGTCAAGAACCCGGACATCCTGGCCCAGGTTGCCGCCCTGGCTCAGGGTCCCTTCACCGTCGGCTTCGCCGCCGAGACCCAGGACCTGGAAGCACACGCGCGTACCAAACTCATGGCCAAGGGACTGGACATGATCGCGGCCAATCTGGTCGGCGGCGAAACCGGCGGATTCGACCGCGCGGAAAATGCCCTGCTGGTATTGTGGACCGGCGGGCACAAAGCGCTTCCTCTCAGCCCCAAGGCCCGGTTGGCGGATGCCCTGGCCGATCTGATCGTAGAGCGCTACCTTGCACAGGCTGCAAGTCAAGATTCTTGATGCCAGGCTGGGACGGGACTATCCCGTGCCGGAATACGCCACCGAAGGTTCCGCAGGCCTGGACCTGCGGGCGATGCTCGACGGACCGCTGGATCTGGACCCCGGACGGTGCGAGCTGATTCCCACCGGCATGGCGATCCATATCGCCGAGCCGGGTATTGCGGCCCTGATCCTGCCGCGCTCGGGATTGGGGCATAAGCACGGAATCGTCCTGGGCAACCTGGTCGGTCTGATCGATTCCGACTACCAGGGGCCGCTCTATGTATCCTGTTGGAATCGGGGCCACACCCGGTTCCGCATCGCGGTAGGCGAACGGATCGCCCAGCTGGTGCTGGTCCCGATCCTGCGCGCAAACTTGCAGATCGTCACCGATTTTACCGACTCCGAGCGCGGCGGCGGTGGATTCGGCCATACCGGGCGCTACTGATCCGGATCGTTTTTCTGCCGCGAATAAACGCAAATACACGCAGATGGATCAAGAACGCTTGATAATGGCGAACTGATCTCGACTGATTCGCGTTCATTTGCGGAAAAGGGTCCGCGGTGCGGACCGATTCGACTCACCAAAACATAAGAGATCAATCGAGATGTCAGTCGCCATCGAACGCGCCCACAAGATCGCCCAGGTACTTGTCGAGGCCCTGCCCTATATCCGGCGTTTTCGCGGCAAGACCATGGTCATCAAATACGGCGGCAATGCCATGGTCGAGCAATCCCTCAAAGAAGGCTTCGCCCGCGACCTGGTGCTGATGAAGCTGGTCGGCATCGACCCGGTCGTAGTGCACGGCGGCGGTCCCCAGGTCGGGAGCCTGCTCCAACGCTTGGGTAAGAACAGCGAATTCGTACAGGGCATGCGGGTTACCGACAGCGAGACCATGGACGTGGTCGAGATGGTGCTGGGTGGTCTGGTCAACAAGGAGATCGTCAGTCTCATCAATCGGCACGGCGGCGCGGCCGTGGGTCTGACAGGCAAGGACGGGGACCTGATCCACGCCCGTAAGCTGCGCCTGCACCACGACGCGCCGGAGCTACAGGCCACGGAGATCCTGGATCTCGGCCATGTGGGCGAAGTAGAGCGGATCGACGCGGACGTCGTCAATATGCTGATCCGGGGTGAGTTCATTCCCGTCATCGCCCCCATCGGCGTCGGCACGGACGGCTTTTCCTACAACATCAACGCAGACCTGGTGGCCGGCAAGATGGCGGAGGTGCTGGAGGCGGAAAATCTCCTGTTGCTCACCAATACGCCGGGACTACTCGATGCCTCCGGCATGCTCATCGGCGAGCTGGACGCGGAAGACGTTGCCCGGCTGATCCGACGAGGCGTTATCACCGGCGGCATGTTGCCCAAGATAAAGTCCGCCCTGGGTGCGGTCCATGCGGGTGTGCGCTCCGCCCACATCATCGACGGCCGCGTGGAGCACGCACTCCTGCTGGACCTGTTCACGGACGAGGGCGTGGGGACCCTGATTCTCAAGAAAGAGGCAAAGGACGGAGAGCTGAGTGAGCGCGTATAGCCGCTGCCGGTAGGGTGGGCCGTGCCCATCGCCATTAAGTTAAACGTTACCGGCAGCGTTTGTTGTTGCGGTGGAACCCGTGGCGTCCGGTAGGTTTGGAGTTTCGGGAGGACAGGAATGAACGGGTCGCAAGGCCTCGATACCCGTAGCCCGTGCCGGCACCTGAGTCCGTGAGCAGCGGTCGCCCTGTAGGTCAGGTTAGGCGCGTCTTGCGATGCGGGTGTAGGCAATTGAGGCTGAACGCGCCGTAACCCGACATCCGAGGTTGGCCTGCGGCATCTTGTGTCAGGTTACGGCGCGCCCAAATCCTACGCGGCTTAACCGATCACCGAAGTACGCGCCTAACCCGACCTACCACCTAGAAAATTTTCGCATCCTGCGGGGTTGCTCTCCCCGCTTTCCCATAACACCCGCTTCCAATACCTTCAAATACCGCTCGGCGCTCTTGGCCTGAGTGTATTCGGCAACCGCGGCCTGCAAGGTTTTCGGCGGCAGCGGATGGTCCAAGGTCTCGGCCATGGCTTGGGCCAGGACCTGGGCGTTTCCGACCGGGACCAAAGGGCCGTACCTGCCGCCGTCCAGCAGCTCATGGGGGCCGCTGGGGCAATCCGTCGCCACCACCGGGGTGCCCAAGGCCATGGCCTCCGTGAGCACATTGGGAGAGCCCTCCCATCGGGACGAGAGCACGAACAGAGCCGCGCGGGCCAGAAAGGGGTAGGGGTTGGCCCGAAAGCCGATCAGATCCAGGTCGGCGGCGATTCCCAGCTCCGCGATCAGTGCCTGGAGCCGCGCCCGTCCGTTGCCTTCGCCCAGGATGACCAGTCGGCAAGGACGTTCTCTGCGGACCTGGGCGAAGGCACGGATCAGGGTCGGGAAGTCCTTCTGGCGCTGTAAGCGGCCGGCGCCGACGACGACCGGCGGCTGGCCGGGCTGGAACCAGGCGTGGTCGCAGGGCTTGGTAACCAATCCGGCCAGCTCCGGCGTAATCACGGGGTTGCGGATGACCCTGATGCCTGTACGCGCGACCCCGGCGATGCGGGCGGTGTCGTCGGCAACCCCGGCGGAGACCGCCAAGATCCGGTCTATCCGTGGGTAGAACCGGCGGATCGGCCAGAAGCGTAGCCAGCGTGCCATAGCGGTCTTGTCCGCCATGGCCGTGGAGACATTGGTGCCCAGGCGCATGACGATCCGGGTGTCGGTGCCCGCCAGCCACCGGGCCAGGACCGCCGCGCGCCCGGCCCGATCCTTCACCGCCAGCAGGGCGGCAGGGCGGTATCGGCGCAGATAGCGGGCCAGCGCCGGTACCGCCGCGAAGGTATGCCGGGTGCCCAGGTGTACTCGCTTCACCTGCCGCGGCAGGCGTTCGAGATGGGGGCCCTCGGTGCGTACCAGGACCAGATCCACCTGCCGGCCCAGCGCCACGAAACCGCGGATCAGGTTCACGACCATCCGCTCCACCCCGCCGTGACCTGAGAAGGAAATGAAGACGGCGATGGGGCACATGCAATCGGGCATTACCTTGTGCTCCTTTCCAATCGGTTGCAACGCAATGCCGTTAAGTTAAGCATTACCGATCGGCAAAGTTAAGAAAAAACGACGAATCCCGCAAATCCACGCGAATGAAGATTCGTGTGGATTTGCGGGATTCGTCGTTTTTCTGGTGCATGAACGTGAAGGCGTTTGATGTCCGTTGCCCGTGAAGCGTTCGGAATCGGATACGGACAACCCATATCGCGCCGCATTATACCCGTCGCACGTGAATATTTTGGTAAGCGAAGTGTACTGATCGTGCCCGAGAGCAAGGCGCGACGAGGAGGAATAGCCAAGCCCTATTGCGACGAGTCGCAACGCGGCTATCAGGTGCGAGCGGCGTGCATCGCGGCGAGCTATTCACGTGTGACGGGTATATAATACCGGCCATGGACAAACCCAACGCGGTCTACTTCTTCGGGACCTGTCTGATCGATTTGTTCTATCCACACGTGGGCCTGTCCGCCATGCGGCTGCTTGCGCGTGCGGGTATCCGGGTCCGCTATCCCCAGGGTCAAACCTGTTGCGGTCAACCAGCCTACAATTCTGGTTATCGGGACCAGGCCCGCGTGGTGGCGGCCGCCCAGCTCGACGCCTTTTCCGCGGACATCCCGGTGGTGGTCCCCTCTGCCTCCTGCGCGGGCATGTTTCGCGTGCATTACCCGCGGCTCTTCGCCAGCACCCCTGACGAGGCCCGCGCCCAGGCATTGGCCGGTCGGGTCTATGAGTTTACCGAGTTTCTGGTGCGGGCCTTGGATCTCAGACCTGTCGATCCGGGACCACCGCTGGAGGTCGTCCTGCACAATTCCTGCTCGGCGCGCCGCGAGCTGGGCGTTGCGGATGCGGCCGGGGAGCTACTCGACCGGCTCGCTAACGTCCGCGCCCTGGAGCCCGATCATGCCGACGAGTGCTGCGGCTTCGGCGGGACCTTCGCGATCAAGGAACCGCAGCTCTCCGCCGCCATGGCCGCGGACAAGGCCGCTGCCATCGCCGCTACCGGTGCCCCCCTGCTGGTGGGCCAGGACTGTGGCTGCCTCATGAATCTGGAAGGCACCTTCCGGCACCGAGGGAACGGACCGCAGGTAAAACACATCGCCGAATTGGTGTGGGAGCGGACTAATGGCGGTTGAGTGGCACGCCCGGGTCGCGGATGCCCTCGGCAATCGGCGGATGCGGGCAAATATACGACGCGCCCTGGACGGATCGGTCGCAAAACGCCGGGCGGCCTTCCCGGACGGGGACGAGCTGGAACGTCTGCGGGACCAAGGGCAGGCCATTCGAACCCATGCCCTGGCGCACCTCCCCGACCTGCTCGAGGAGCTGGAGCGCAATTGTACCGCCAACGGTATTCGGGTCCACTGGGCCGAGACCTGCGATCAGGCCAACCGGATCGTGCTGGACATCCTGCGCCGGCACGAGGCCCGGATGCTCATCAAGGGCAAATCCATGGTCTCCGAGGAGTTGGGACTCAACGCATTCCTGGAAGCCCGGGGCGTCGAGGTCGTGGAAACGGACCTGGGAGAGCTCATCGTCCAGCTCGCGGAGGAACGCCCTTTCCACATCCTCGCTCCGGCCATCCACAAGGACCGACGCCAGATCGCCGCGCTCTTCAAGGCCAGGTTCCCGGAGATCCCCTACAGCGAGGATGCCGAAGCGCTCACGGCCACCGCCCGCCGCCTCCTGCGCGAGAAGTTCCGCGGTGCCGTCGCGGGCCTCACCGGGGTCAACTTCGCGGTGGCCGAGACCGGAACCCTGGCCCTGGTGGAGAACGAGGGCAATGGCCGCATGTGTACCACGGTACCCAAGGTGCATATCGCCGTCACCGGCATCGAGAAGGTCATCGCGCGCCTGGATCAGCTCCCGACCCTGCTGACCCTGCTGACCCGTTCCGCCACCGGCCAACCTATCACCACCTATGTCAACCTGATCGGCGCGCCGCGTCGGGCCGGCGAGCTGGACGGACCCCAGGAGGTCCACCTGGCCCTGCTGGACAACGGCAGGTCGCACATCTGCGCCGATCCGGAGCTCCGGGCTACCCTGCATTGCGTCCGCTGTGGGGCCTGCCTGAACCACTGCCCCGTGTATGTACGCCTCGGCGGCCATGCCTACGGCACTGTCTATCCGGGCCCCATCGGGAGTATCCTGGAACCCCAGCTCCAGGGCCTGGCTGCGGCCGGATCGCTGGTGGATGCCTCCAGCCTGTGCGGTGCCTGCAGTGAAGTCTGTCCGGTACGCATCCCTATCCCCCGGCTCCTGAACCGACTGCGCGCCGAAGGGGTAGGTGCCGGGGCCGATTCCCAGGTCCGGGGCCGCGGCAGTCGGCGTGATCCCAGGCAGGCCGCAATCTGTCGACTCTGGGCCTGGCTCCACGCCGACCCCGGTCGCTACCGGCTCCTGAGTAGCCTGCCGAGCAGGACGGGCACCCTGATCCCACGGCTGGTCAGGCCCTGGACCAGGAGCCGGCGTCCCCCGCGCTTCGCCCGCAAGGGCCTGCACCGACTGGCGCGAGAGGCAGGCTTTACCGATGATTAAGGACCACAGTCATCCGTTGGCCTGTCGCTTGATCGTGTGGTTGATGGCGGTGCACGGTCCCTCACCGATAGCACGGGGGTTCCCATGAGCGACGCCAGATCAGGTATCCTCCGACGCCTGCGGGCAGCCGGTATCCAAGGAAGCCGCACGCCGCCCGACCTCCCTCTGCGCCGGTTTGACTGGGACCCGGCGGAGTGTCTCCGACGTTTCCAAGCCCGGATGGAAGCGGCTCACGGCGAGGTCCACCGGGTCGGTGCCGACTGGCCCCGGCAGATGTATGAGCTCCTGCATTGGAAAGGCGGCGGCACGCTGCTCTATGGTCCCCAAGGTCCCTTGGGACCGGCGCTGGAACAAGGTTGGCCGGACCGGAACGCAGTCCGATTGATCCCCTACCTGGAGCCTGTGGAGACCTGTCGCGAGACCCTGTTCCGATCCGTGGATGCAGGCTTCACCAGCTGCCGGGGTGCCATCGCCGAGATCGGCTCCCTGGTCTTGTGGCCGACGCCCCAGGAGCCGCGCCTCTTATCCCTGGTCCCCCCCATCCACTACGTGCTGCTGGATGCGGCCGAGATTTGCCCGACCTTCCACGCATTGCTGAACCGACAAGTCTGGCAGACCGGAATGCCTGGCAACGCCCTGCTGATCTCCGGTCCCTCCAAATCCGCCGACATCGAACAGACCCTGGCTTGTGGGGTCCATGGGCCGCAGACATTGGTCGTCCTGGTGAGATAGGACGCCTTGAAGGACCCGATAGTTGCTGGATAAAAGAAAAAATCCCCATCGATTTGTGTTAGACTGGAAGGTTAAATATTCGTAGTTAGCCGCCCAGAGCCCACAGGTCCCTTATGGATCAAGAACAGCAACAGTCCCAGCTCAAGCAACTGATCGCCAAGGGTAAGGAGCAGGGATTTCTGACCTATACCGAAGTCAACGACCATCTGCCGCCCGGCATCGTCGAGCCGGAGCAAATCGAAAATATCGTGCACATGATCAACGACATGGGGATCACGGTGCACGAGACCACGCCTGCCGAAATCGATCAGACCTTGAGCGATTCCACCGTCTCCGACGACGAGGCCGCCGAGGCCGCCGCGGCGGCGTTGGCATCGGTGGACAACGAGTTTGGGCGTACCACCGATCCGGTGCGCATGTATATGCGGGAGATGGGTACGGTAGAGCTGCTGACCCGGGAAGGCGAATTGCGGATCGCCAAGCGAATCGAAGAGGGCCTCAACCAGGTCCTTTCCGCCCTTTCCACCTATCCCCGCACGATCGAAAAACTGCTGGACAGCTTCACCCGGGTGGATAAGGGGGAAGTTCGTCTTTCCGATGTCATCTCGGGGTTCGCCGACGCCGACGAGCAGGTGCCGGTGTCGCCCCCGACCGCCAAGAACGGCAAAACTGAGTCCTCCACGGAAGATGACGACGAAGCGGCTGCGGAAGATCTGGGCCCGGATCTGGAAGAGGTCGCCCGCCGGGTACAGCTGCTGCGCGACCGTTATGCCGTGATGCGCGATTGCCTGAAACAGTTTGGACGGGACGATGAGCGCACCCGTGCCACCATTAAAGAGGTCTCCGAGGCATTCCTGCGCTTCAGGCTGGTGGCCAACTTCTTCCAGGTGTTGGTGGAGACCTTGCGCCAGGCCATTAAGCAGATTCGCACCCAGGAGCGTGTGATCATGGGCTTGGCGGTCGAAGTAGCCGGAATGCCGCGCAAGGTATTCATCGCGACCTTCCCGGACAACGAGACCGACTCGGATTGGATCGACCGGCAGCTTGCCGGGGGTGGGCCCTATGTCGAGCGACTTGCGGCGAGTGCCCAGGATATCCGCCGCGCCCAGCGTAAGTTGCAAGGTGTGGAAAGGGAGAACATGCTCACCATCGGCGAGATCAAAGACGTCAACCGCAAGATGTCCATCGGAGAGGCCAAGGCCCGACGCGCGAAGAAGGAAATGGTCGAGGCAAACCTACGCTTGGTCATTTCCATCGCCAAGAAGTACACCAACCGCGGTTTGCAGTTTTTGGATCTGATCCAGGAAGGCAACATCGGTCTCATGAAGGCCGTGGACAAGTTCGAGTATCGCCGCGGCTACAAGTTTTCCACCTATGCCACCTGGTGGATCCGTCAGGCGATCACCCGCTCCATCGCCGACCAGGCGCGGACGATCCGCATCCCGGTGCACATGATCGAGACCATCAACAAGCTCAACCGCATTTCCCGCCAGATGGTCCAGGAAATGGGTCGTGAGGCCACGCCCGAGGAGCTCGCCACGCGGATGGAGATGCCCGAGGACAAGGTGCGCAAGGTCCTGAAGATCGCCAAGGAGCCCATTTCCATGGAGACCCCGATCGGCGATGATGAGGACTCCCACCTGGGTGACTTCATCGAGGATGCCGGGGTGGTCGCCCCCGTGGAATCCGCCACTGCCGAAGGTCTGCGCGAGGCGACCCAGAACATGTTGGCCAGCCTCACCTCGCGGGAGGCCAAGGTCCTGCGCATGCGTTTCGGCATCGATATGAATACCGACCACACCCTGGAAGAGGTCGGTAAGCAGTTCGATGTCACGCGCGAGCGTATTCGTCAGATCGAGGCCAAGGCGTTGCGCAAGCTACGCCATCCGACACGCTCCGAAAAGCTCAAGAGTTTCCTCGATACGGAGTGAGCGCCACGGGCCGTTAGCTCAGCGGTTAGAGCAGGGGACTCATAATCCCTTGGTCCGGGGTTCAAATCCCTGACGGCCCACCAACTAGAACAAGGGCTTAGGTGAAAACCTAAGCCCTTTTCTTTTCAGGGTCTTGCGCCAAAATCAACCGAAGGTATCGGCGGTAAGGTTCTCGAACCAGCTGTAGGCATATTGCACTTCGCGCCGCCGGGCCTCGGGGGAGGCATCCATGGGGGTCAGACCGCCGGCGCCTTCGACTCCGGCGATGGTCTTGCCGTCTTCGCTGAGCCGGTAGACCGCGGCCACCGAGACGCCCCAGTCCTTACCGATGATGGAGTAGCAGGTGTTGATATAGGCGGGGGTTCCCGGCTCTTCACCCTTGAGCATGGCGACTACCGCGGCCGCGCATACCTTGCCCTGGCTGTTGGCCGCGTAGCCGGATTTGGGCATCTTGGTGGCGATGCAGGCGTCGCCGATCACATGCACACCCGGATGTTTGGAAGACTCGAAGGTCTTTTTGTCCACCGGGCACCAGCCGCTATCATCCGCGAGATCCGAGACCTGGGCGATCTTGCCGGCCCGTTGCGGCGGGATGATGTTTATGACATCGGCCTTGACCGCGTCGCCGAAGCTGGTTTCCATCGTCATGTCGGCCGCATCCACCTTGACTACGGCCGCGTCCGGACCCGGTTGCCACTCGATCATGGACTGGTCGGTATCGAAGCCATAGAGTTCTTTCCAACCCTGGGTAAACAGCCCCTGTTTCGAGAACTTCTGCTTGGCGTCCAGGATCAGGACCTTGGATTTGGGCTTGTGCCGCTTGAAGTAGTGGGCTATCTGACTGGCACGCTCGTAGGGTCCGGGCGGACAGCGGAAGGGATTCGGGGGCGGGGCGATGACGACGGTGCCGCCGTCGGGCATCGCTTCGAGCTGGGCGCGCAGGAGCCTGGTCTGTTCACCGGCCTGCCAGGCGTGGGGCAGCTTGCGGCTGACTGCTTCGCTGTAGCCCTCGATCTTGTCGTAGAGCAGCTCGATTCCGGGGGCGACGATGCAGCGGTCGAAGGCATAGTCCTTGCCGCCGGCCTTGACGACCTTGGCGACCGGATCGACCAGCTCGGCGGTCGCGCGAACCACCTTGATGCCCATGGCCTCGAGCTTGTCGTAGCCGAACTTGATGGTATCGATGGCGCGGTCGCCGCCGATCACCTCGTTGCTCATGTAGCAGCTGTAGTAGTGCGCCTTGGGTTCGATGATGGTGACGTCCATCGCAGCATCCGCCAGCTTGATGTAGCGGGCGGCGGTGGCACCGCCGGTACCCCCACCGACGACAACGACCCGCTTCTTACCGGCGCCCAGGGCCAGGTGCGGAATGCCGACCATGCCGACAGCAGTAGCGGTCCCGACGGCCTTGACGAAATCGCGACGATTCATGTTCATGGGTGCTTCTCCTCTTCACTCACTGCTGGCTGGCGTAGAAGGCGTTGATGGCCGCCAGGCCCGCTTCACCTTCTTTCTCGATCAGCTTATCGAGCTTTTTCTTCATCTTCTTAGGCATCTCGCGGCGGCCGGCGCGGAAGTCGGTCATGGTATTCGCCAGGTACGGGACCCATTGGCCGGCCAGCAGGGAGTATTCAGCGTCTTCGCCCGCGATCGGCTTGCCGCCGTCTTCGTGGCACTTCTCGCAGTATTTATCGTGGAGCTTGGCGCCTTTCTTGGCCGCGGCCGCGTCGAATTCCTGTTTGGCCGGGACGAACTTCCGGGCGGCGAAGTGACCGGCCATCCGCTCGATCTCCTCATCCGTGTAGCCCTTGGCGATGCGGCCCATGATGGTGCCGTAGGTGTCACCGCTCTTGAATGCCTGCATGGCCTCGACGAAGGCGATCTTTTCCATCTGCGCGATGCTGGGCGAGGCCGGGCCGACACTGTTGCCGTTCGTGCCGTGGCAACCGTAGCAGGTGCCCGCAAGTATGTCTGCGCCAGCGGTGTCGCTGGCGGATACGGCGGTCGAGATCGCGAGCGCCAAGGTGCCGGTGGCTAAGGCCAGGTTCATTGCTGGTTTGACCATGTCATCTCCTGTGCAAATTTGCCTTCTCAGAAAGCCAGAGGGTCTTCGTATAACTTGCTGTTATTATTGAGAAAAGACCGCCTGTTCTGTCATCGGTCAGAGTGCTACGGACCGCCGTCCCCTTCGATCAGTCTGGAATCCATAAAGAGCCAAAATCATTCCCGATGGAAAAACCAAACCGATGTTATCGGTACTTCGGTACGGCCGTACTCGGGTCACGGACCGCAGGCGGTGTTTCAGCCCAGACCCAGAATGTGGTAACCGGTATCCACGTATAGTATTTCGCCGGTGATCCCGGAGGCCAGATTGGAGCAGAGAAAGGCCGCCGCGTTGCCGACTTCCTCGATGGTCACGTTACGCCGCAGGGGGGTGCGTTCTTCCACTTGCTTGAGCATGCCCCGGAAATCCGCGATTCCGGAGGCGGCCAGGGTGCGGATGGGGCCGGCGGAGATGGCGTTGACCCGGGTACCTTCCGGGCCCAGGGAGGCGGCCAGGTAGCGGGCGTTTGCCTCCAGGCTCGCCTTGGCGAGACCCATGACGTTGTAGTTGGGCACGGCGCGTACCGCCCCCAGGTAGGTCATGGTCAGGAGGGCGCCGTTGCGTCCCTGCATCGTCCCGCGTCCGGCCTTGGCCAGGGCGGCGAAGCTGTAGGCGCTGATGTCGTGGGTAGTGGCGAAGCCTTCGCGGGTGACGGCGTCGATGTAGTCGCCTTCGAGCTGTTCCCGGGGGGCGAAGCCGATCGAGTGCACGATGGCGTCGAGCCCGTCCCAACGGCCGGATAGATCCCGGAAGACGGCGGCTATCTGATCGTCGCTGGTTACATCCAAGGGCAGCACAAGCTCCGATCCGCACTCGGCGGCTAGGTCTTCGACCCGGGATTTGAGCTTCTCGGTCTGGTAGGTCAGGGCGATCTGGGCCCCCTCCCGGTGCATGGCCCGCGCCACGCCGTAGGCGATGGAACGGTTGCTGGCGACGCCGGTGATGAGGACCCGTTTATCGTGTAAAAAACCCATGGTATTCCGATCCTAATCTGTAGTAGTTGGATGGCTGACAAGGCCCATGCGGAGGTGCGATCATTGGCCTTATTTAGCAATTTCTGTTAAAAGAAGTCTCACATTACTGGAATTCGAGGGTAGACGAAAGGGTGCGAGGTCACAGGACAGCCGATGACGCCGGAGCATCGGGATTTACCTGTCTGTGCGTGCCGCACACAGACAGGCTCCCACGCCGGAGCATGATAGGTTGTAGATCCATCAGTAACGCGACAGAATGCCATTTGGGATCGGGAAACCACATACGACAGGTGAGGAAATGGGAATAACAGTTGGATTTGTCAAGCGAAAAGGGTGGCGTTGGAAAGACAACGATTTGCTACCACATCGCTGTGGCTTTAAGGGGACCTTGAAAAATCCCGTGCTCAATACTTTTCATGGCGATGCTCGTAAATCGCGCTTTTCGAATGCCTTGATTATCATGGAGTTACGCACACGGACATAACGGGGCTTCCTTGTTCTGCAAAGACACCTTGAATTTTTCAAGGTGCCCTTTAAATGTCGTGCTTGCGCCAATCCGCGACCGGTACGATTACATTCTTGTGGACTCCCACCCGGATATCAACGACCTGTTACGCACGATACTGTATGCCTGCGATTATGTCTGTTCACCAGTCAAATTGGACCTGCAATCGACTATCGGTGTCCCATCCGCAATCGAAGCAATCAATAACGTCAATAGTGATGTCGACCTGGTGGCTAATACAATCGATGAGGAAATCGGGTATTCGCCGACGCGATATGTGGGAGCTATTGCCACGCAAGCACACGAGTGGGACGGAATTCTCAAGTGGAGCGAACGCACGGAGTATCGGCGTATTTCTCAGTCTGGCCCGATTTTCGAGACCTACGTGACGGAAGGAGATGAGTTACGCCAAGCCGCACGCGACCGTCGTCCGGTCTTCGACATCAGCGATCAAAACGCCGAAAAGCAGTCACAGCAACTCCGAGAACTGACCGAGGAGTTTATCACGCGATGCCCAACCTGAATCCAGATATCGATGTCCGCCTGCTTACGCGTTGGCTCAGTACCCAGGGTGTAAAGGCCGGATTGAAAGAGAGCAAGTACATTACGGTCGAGACCCTGGACCGGTTGGCGAAGGGATTGGGGATCGAGCACGGCAAGAAGGCGACCCGTCAAGAGCTGATCGACGAGATCGTGCGAGTCGCAAGCAAGCGAATCGACAAGTCGGTGGATCAGATCTACCGAATGGAGCAGGATGAAATCATCGGCTATTTCGACGACATCGGCGTGGAATCCGAGGAGTTGCTCGACCTCTTGAAACAGCTCGACCTTGACCCTGGCCGCAAAGGTAAATTTCCTCCTCCCGAACCGATTCTCGCTCGGGAGAATCCTGCCAATCATTAAGAGGCGGGACCACCGAATCATCATCCCTTCGGAACGCCAAGTCGGGCGTTCCCTACAAAAATCCTCTGTAGGAATGGCCCCTGTGCCGTTTCGGAGGACAGGCAAAAGCAGGAGATCGGGCGATGGTCGTGGGTTGGACAGGCCGCTTGTTGATCGTGCTGTCGGCGATCTTGCTGAGCGCCTGCGGCGATGCCCCCTGGAACCACCCCTATCCGCGCGATCAGGCGGGGGTCAATATCTTCTACAGTGCCTTCTCCGAGCGTCCCAAGCACCTGGACCCGGCACGCTCCTACAGCTCCAATGAGTACGCCTTTATTGCCCAGATCTACGAGCCGCCGCTGCAATATCATTTCCTGAAGCGGCCCTATGAGCTGGTGCCCCTCTCCGCCGCCCAGGTGCCGGTGCCCACCTATTGGGATGCGGACGGCGAGCCGCTCCCGGCCGATGCGCCCGCAGAACAGGTCGCCTACAGTGAGTACCTGATCCGCATCCAGCCCGGGATCCGGTTTCAGCCCCATCCTGCCTTCGCCAAGGATGAGGTCGGACAATACCGTTATCTGGACCTCAGAGCCGCGGATCTTACCGGGATCAACCGCTTGTCCGACTTCCCGTATCAGGGCACCCGGGAGCTGACGGCGGAGGATTTCGTCTATCAGATCAAGCGCCTGGCCGTACCCTGGCTACACTCGCCGATTGCCGGCCTGATGGGGGAGCACATCCATGACTTCGCCGCCTTGGCCGAGCGCATCGAGCAGGCGGCGCTCGCGCCGATCCCAGGTAGAGGGCGGCCCTTTCTGGATCTGCAAGCTATCCCGTTCGCCGGTGCCGAGATACTGGACAGATACAGCTACCGTATCCGTATCGAAGGCAAATACCCCCAGTTCGTCTACTGGCTCGCCATGCCCTTTTTCGCCCCCATTCCTTGGGAGGCGGACCGGTTCTATGCGCAGTCCGGAATGATGCAGCGTAATATCAATCTGGACTGGTATCCGGTGGGCACCGGGGCCTTCTATTTGCAGGAGAACAATCCTAACCTGCGCATGGTGTTGGCACGCAATCCCAACTTTCACGGCGAGACTTATCCCACCCTGGGTATGCCGGGAGATGAGGCGGCCGGGTTGTTGGCGGACGCCGGTCGGCCCTTGCCCTTTATCGAGCGTGCCGTCTACAGCCTGGAGAAGGAGAACATCCCCTACTGGAACAAGTTCCTGCAGGGCTACTACGATAGCTCGGGGATCCCCTCCGATGCCTTCGATCGGGCGATCCAATTCAGCGGTCAGGGCGAAGCGCTCCTGACCGACCGCATGCGGGAAAAAGAGATCGGGCTGCGGACGGCGGTTCAGACGTCCATCTACTATATGGGCTTCAACATGCGCGATCCGGTAGTAGGCGGTGATTCGGAGCGGGCACGCCTGCTGCGGCAGGCCATCTCCATTGCCGTCGACTATGAGGAATTTATCGCCATCTTCGCCGATGGCCGGGGGATCGCCGCCCAGGGGCCGATCCCGCCGGGCATCTTCGGATACCGTGAAGGCGAGGCGGGGATCAATCCTTATGTCTACAGCTGGCGGGACGGGCAGGCCATGCGCCGAAGTTTGGATGAGGCGCAAGACCTGTTGGCCCAGGCGGGATATCCACGCGGCCGGGACCCGGCGACGGGCAAGGCCCTGAGCCTGAGCTACGAGGCCGTGGCCCAAGGCCCGGACGGCAAGGTGCGCCTGAGCTGGCTGCGCAAGCAGTTCAAAAAGCTCGGCATCCAGCTTGTGGTACGGGTGACGGATTACAACCGCTTTCAGGAGAAGATGCGCAAGGGTACCGGGCAGATCTTCACCTTGGGCTGGAACGCGGACTACCCGGACCCGGAGAACTTTCTGTTCCTGCTCTACGGCCCCAACAGCAAGGTGGCGGGAGGCGGGGAGAATTCCTCCAACTATGCCAATCCGTGCTTCGATGCCTTGTTCGAGCAAATGAAGAACGTGGACAACGGCCCCGAACGCCAGGCCCTGATCGACGCGATGATCGCTATCGCCCGTCGGGATGCCCCTTGGTTGTGGGGCCGCTATCCCAAGGCATTCAGTCTGTACCACGGTTGGGCGGAGGGCCTGAAGCCTAACCTGATGGCCAACAACACCCTCAAGTACCGCCGGGTGGACGCCGCGCAACGCGAGCGATTGCGTCGGGAGTGGAACCGGCCCGTGCTCTGGCCCCTGTGGTTGACGGCCGGCCTGCTGGTGGCGGGAGCGCTGCCAGCGGTTTACGTCTTCCGCCGCCGCGAGCGTAGCGGGGCCCTGTCGCCATGAATCCTTGTTATCCGCAAATGAGCGCAAATTGGCTGTCATCGGTACGGGAGTAAATTATGGGGTTGGTAAATGCACACATCGAACTTTCGAATCCGAGACACCGGGATATTGCCCCAGTTTCAGTGAAATGCTTGATCGATACGGGCTCCTTGCATTTGTGTCTGCCGGAACGGATCGCGATCCAGCTCGGGCTCAAAGAACTGTACCAGCGGGAGGTGACGACAGCCGACGGCAAGCGACACCGGGTCCCATACATGGGATCGCTGATGGTGAGGTTCGAGAATCGTGCTTGCTTCACCAGTGCTTTGGTATTCGGAGACGAGGTCCTGCTCGGTGCTATTCCGATGGAAGATATGGACATACTCGTAGCGCCTTCTAAACAGACCCTGGTCGTGAATCCGGAAAGTCCGGATATCGCACTGTCGGTCGCAAAACGCTTGGCTATTGCGGCTAAAAAAAGAGCTCCCCGACAACCCGAAATCTCATACCCCGATGATGATTCGATAGCCTGATCCATGACCGCCTACATCATCCGGCGACTGCTGTATGCCATCCCCATCCTGATCGGGGTGAATCTGATCACCTTCCTGCTGTTCTTCGTCGTCAGCTCCCCCGACGACATGGCCCGTATGCAGCTGGGCGTGAAGCGGGTCACGCCGGAGGCAATCGTAACCTGGAAGCGGGAGCGCGGCTACGACCGGCCCCTGCTCTTCAATCAAGAGGCCGCGGGACCGGGCAAGGTTACGGATACCATCTTCTTCACCAAATCGGTGCGGCTGTTCGCCTTCGACTTCGGCTCCTCGGACAGCGGGCGGGACATCGGTTTCGACATCGCCCAGCGCATGTGGCCCAGCCTTGCCATCGCCATCCCCGTGCTGCTGGTGGGCTTGGCTGTAAATATCAGCCTGGCCCTGTTCATCGTCTTCTTTCGCGCCACCTACATCGACTATGCGAGTGTGGTCCTGCTGGTAGCCATGATGTCTATTTCCGGGCTCTTCTACATCATCGGCGGCCAATATCTGCTCAGCAAGCTGTTCCACCTGGTGCCCATCTCCGGCTACGATACCGGGCTGGCGGCCTGGAAGTTTCTGGTCCTGCCCGTGATTATCGGCGTCATCGGGGGCATCGGAACCGGGGCGCGCTGGTACCGCACCCTGTTTCTGGAAGAGATCGGCAAGGACTATGTGCGTACCGCCCGCGCCAAGGGTCTGAGCGAACGCCTGGTCCTGTTCCGGCACGTACTCCGCAACGCCCTGATCCCGATCCTGACCGGCGTCGTAGTGGTACTGCCGCTGCTGTTCATGGGCAGCCTGATCACCGAGTCCTTCTTCGGCATCCCCGGCCTCGGCAGTTACACCATCGACGCCATCAACAACCAAGACTTCGCCATCGTGCGGGCCATGGTGTTCCTGGGCTCGGTCCTCTACATCCTGGGACTGCTGCTCACCGACATCTCCTATACCCTGGTGGACCCGCGGGTGCGGCTGGGTTGAGGTTTCGGCCCGGAAGATAAGGAACTACGAATCACACGAATGTCTACTAACCGTTTATCTATCACGCAAAGCCACAAAGGCGCGAAGTTTCTCGGTGTGGTGCAACTTAAAGGCACCTCGAAAAATACGGTTTCTGGAGGTCAAGTGGTCAACCAAGGCGAATTTTTATTGCTGAGGGGCCAAGATTGGGCAAAAAGAGGTCGGGAACCCGGCTGGTTTGTTGCCAGCCGGCCCTTTTGGGACCTTTCTTGGCCGTTTCAGGCCACTACGGGCGCACCTTTCCTGCCTTTGGTGAGCTGCAGGTAACGCATGAGGTTATAGGTCAGGTTCATGAGGCCAATCTTGACTTCGGCACGAGCCAATCCGATGGTGCGGATGAATTTCCCCTTCA
>Ga0209255_1000040_pt1 | contig 21380 bp, 21 predicted proteins | sample WorMetvaBAHAMAS2_FD_187394 | JGI IMG/M metagenome (GOLD analysis project Ga0209255, IMG submission 187394) | Marine gutless worms symbiont microbial communities from Max Planck institute for Marine Microbiology, Germany - Olavius vacuus... | ecosystem: Host-associated > Annelida > Digestive...
TTCCACATCCAGACCGTCAACAGCCTGCACAGCCGCTTCAAGGCCTTCATCCGGCCGTTCTGCGGACCGGCCAGAAAGAACCTCCCCGTCTATATCGCATGGTTCATCGCACGGCTCGCCGGCCAAGCCACCGCCCAAAACAACGCATGGCAGAGAATGCTCGCAGCTTGACCAACACGGAAGAAAGACATGACCTTTCGTTTCGGTGACGCCGCAGCCTAGAAAGGACCAGCCGATGAGGCCGCGACGGCCACCTGCATAGGAACCGAACGGTCTGTTCAAGACCGCGCTGGAGCGCTTCATCGACATGGGCCATCCGCTGGTGCGGCTGGCCGACCGGATCGACTGGGAGGGGCTGGAGCAGGAGGTCGCGGGCTGCTTCGCCGAGGCCGGACGGCCTGAGACGCCGGCACGGTTCGCGCTTGACATGCTGATGCTGAATGCGATGCACGACCTCTCCGACGAGGCGTTGTGGGCGCGCTGGCCCTGCGACCCCTATTTCCAGTACTTCACCGGCGGGCTCTACTTCCAGCACAAGGTGCCGCACGAGCGCTTGGGGCTGTGCCACTGGCGCGGCCGGCTCGGGTCGGAAGTGCTCGACGGGCTGATCCGCGAGCACCTGCGGGTGGCGCATACGACCGGGCGCCGTCAAGGCCGAGCTACGCCGCCGCGCTACCATCGAGACCGTCATCGGCCACATGATGGCCGACCACCGCATGCGCCGCAACCACCTCAAGGGCCGACACGGCGACCGCTTCAACGTCAAGATAGCCGGCGTCGGCTACAACCTGCGCCGGCTCCTGCGATGGCTGGAAAACTTTGCCCGATGCCTCACCGCTGCATGGTGCGCTCTCCGCTCACCCAACCCAAAACCGGCGCCTTCTTAACGGACTACAACCCATCCTGATCGTGACCCGGGTTTCAGTACGTCTGATACGACTTCTCCTCCACGAGGCGCGAGCCGAGGTGGAGGTTGATCACCTTCTTCAGCTCGGCGCGGCGGTCGTTTGTGCGGTAGACGGCGCGGGCGAGTTCGACGAAGCGGGGGCCTAAATCGCCGGCCCGGTCGCAGTCGCGGATCTCGTCCTCGATCTCCCACAGCGCCTCGTTGACCGCCTTGAGCTCGGCGGTCAGGCGATCGATCTCGCCATCGGCGGGGATCGCCGCCGAACGGGCCTCGGCGAGCGTCGCCAGTTCGGTCCGGACATTGGCGCGCTTCGCCGCGTCGGCGAAGCGTTCGTCCTTGATCTCCAGGATGGTGATCTTGTCGACCAGCTCGCCGGGGGCGATCTCGACCAGAATCGATTGGGTCATGTCTTTCGGGCCTCCAGACGGGTGTGCAGGGCCGCCTCGACCCGGCCGAACAGCTCGGGCCAGTCGCCCTGCGCTGCTTGGCGGAACAGGCGCATCGAGGGATACCAAGGGGTGGTCTCGCCCTTGCCATAGAGCCAGTAGCCTTCCCTGCTCAGCAGGTTCCAGACCGGCTTGCCGAGCGAGGCGGCGACGTGGACCACCGCGGTGTCGGTGGTGATCATCAGGTCCATCTCGTCGATCAGTGCGGCGCTGTCGGCGAAGTCGCGGTCATCGCCGCAGGCGTGACGATCAGCCCAGCCATGCCGGACTTGAGGAATGCCTCGTGGGCCAGGCCCTTGTAGAGGCTGAACAGCTGGACCCAGGGGGCCGAGGCCAGCCCCAGGAAGCTCTCGGGCCCGGTCGAGCGGCGGTTGTTGGCGCGATAAGTGACGCTGCCAGTCCAGACGACGCCGATCCTGAACCTCGAGGCGAAGGGGGCGACCAGCGCCCGTGCCCGACTGCGGCTGTCGTCGGGGATCGCGAGCCGGGGCAGCGGCGGCGGCCGGCCGCCCGGCAGGCTCATGTTCGGGGTGTAGAAATCGAAGCGCTGTGACTGCCGCGCGGTCTCGATCATTTGGTCGAGGCCCTCGATATCGGCGAGCAGCCGGCGCAGCGGCGGCTTCACCAGCATCGTGACCTCGGCGCCCAGAGCCTTGAGGCCGGGCAGGAAGCGCGACGCCAGGATCTCGTCGCCGAAGCCTTGCTCGGGCAGGACCAGAACCGACCTGCCGCGCAGGCCCTCGCCGCTCCAGCGCGGCCAGGGCGCGTTCTTCGGCAGGTTGACCTCGTTCCCGGCGTGGCGGATCTCGTAGTCGGCGAAGCCCTGTCTGTAGTTGCCCTTCATCAGGTGGCTGAGGGCGCGCTGCAGCAGGCACTCGCCGAGGTCGGGCAGGCGGGCTTCTGCGGCATCGATCAGGGCGATCACCTCGTCGTCGCGGCCAAGGCCGCGCAATGCCGCGCAGAGGTCGCGCAGAATGGCCAGATCTTCGGGTTCGGTCTCGTGCAGCTCGCGGCGCCGCCGTTCCGCCTCCTCGAAACAGCCGTGATCGGCGAGCGCATTGGCGAGGTTCCGGCGCGCGCTCCCGAGGCCCGGGCTGAGCCGGAGCGCGCGGCGGTGGGCGGCGATGCTCTGCGGGTAGAGGCCGCGGCTGCGCAGCAGGGCGCCCAGATTGGTCCAGGCATGGGGATAGTCCGGCGCGCGGCGCAGAAACTGCAGGTAGAGCCGCTCCGCCTCGTCGAGTTTCGTCTCGCGCTGCAACGTCACCGCACGGTCGAACAACTGGCTGACGGACGGCGCGGCCGAGGGGGATGCGGCGGTCTTCTCGTTCATGGCTCAGACAGTCGCATATCCCGGAGCGAAGATGAACGGGCCAGCCCCCGCGTTCGGCTCTGTTCTGGCCACCAGCGCCGGCGAAGGCAACAAATTTTCCTGACCCGGCCGGTTTCCGTCGGTATGAATGTGCATTATGAGTCGGTCATCGACCGGGCATGGAGGTCGGGCTTGGGGAAGCGGGAATGAACGAGCCGTTGCCTGAACAGAGCGTGGAGGAGAAGCGCGAGGACGAATACGCGCTCGATCCGGATCTCGTCTCCACGGTGATCAAATCGCTCGATGCGGGCGACCGTGTCGGCGTGCTGTCGCTTGTCGAGGACCTGCACGTCGCCGACCTCGCCGACCTCGTCGAGCAGATCGACCCGGAACACCGCCGCCGCTTCATCGACCTCGCCTGGTCCGGTATCGACCAGGAGTTCCTGGTCGACGTCGAGGAGGGCGTGCGCGACGAGATCCTCTACTACCTGTCGCCGGGAATGCTGGCCGAAGCCGTCAAGGAACTCGACCTCGAATCGGACGACGTCGTCTACCTGCTGGAGGACCTCGAGGAGGATACCCGCCGGCAGGTCCTGCAGGCGCTGGAGCCGGCCGACCGGGCGGCGGTGGCCAAGTCGCTCACCTATCCGGACGGCAGCGCCGGGCGGCTGATGCAGAGCAAATTCGTCAAGGCGCCGCCGTTCTGGACGGTGGGCCAGATGATCGACTTCGTGCGTGCGTCCGAGGACCTGCCGGAGGCCTTTTACGACATCATCGTCGTCGATCCGGCGACAAAGCCGATCGGTAGGGTACCGCTGGGGGTTCTGCTGGGTGCGCGGCGGCCAGTGACGCTGGAATCGCTGATGGCGGACGACTTCCGCACCCTCCATGTCAAGGAGGACGAGGAAGACGTCGCCTATGCCTTCAACCAGTACCATCTGGTCTCGGCCCCGGTGGTCGACGATGGCGGCCGGGTGGTCGGCGTGATCACCATCGAAGACGCCATGGAGGTGCTGGAGGACGAGGCCGAGGAGGACATCAAGCGCCTCGCCGGCGTCGGCGACGAGGAGATCTCGGACCGGGTGTGGGAGATCACCCGGCGCCGCTTTCCATGGCTGGCAGTGAACCTGTTGACGGCGATCCTGGCGTCGCTGGTGATCGCGCTCTTCGACGACACCATCGGCAAGTATGTGGCTCTGGCAGTGTTGATGCCGATCGTCGCCTCGATGGGCGGCAATGCCGGGATTCAGACGCTCACCGTGGCGGTGCGGGCGCTGGCCACACGCGACCTGACCGCGACCAATGCGATGCGGATCGTCGGGCGCGAGACCATGGTCGGGCTGGCGAACGGGTTGGGATTCGCCGTGATCATGGGGGCGATCGCCTGGATCTGGTTCGACAGCCCGGTGCTCGGCGGGGTGATCGCGGTGGCGATGGTGGTCAACTTGCTGGTGGCCGGGCTGGCGGGGATCCTGATCCCCATCTGGCTGGAGAAGGTGGGCGCCGACCCGGCGCTGGCCTCCGGCACCTTCGTCACCACGGTCACCGATGTGGTGGGGTTCTTCGTGTTTCTGGGGCTGGCCGCGGCGGTGCTGCTCTGAGCCGGACCGTGCCCTGCGCAATCGGCTGTGCCTACCCGTCGGAGAACTTGAGGCGTCCCCCGTTAGCGGCGGGCATCGTTTTGGGAACGTGAGTCTTTTCGGCTACGATGGTGAATTCGGTTTGCCGGAATTCGGGTTTTTTTTCGCGATATCCTACAGTTTCTGGTTGTGGGATGGTCCGCCCCTCTCCCGACGTCCAATAATTGACGTGTTGAAGCAAGAGAGGAGGAGCGGGTAGATGAAAGTCTCGATTCTGGGTGTTGATCTGGGGAAGACCAGCTGCAGCATAGTTGGTTTTGACGGCTCTTGTTGCGTGGTACTGCGACGCCGCGTGCGCCGGGAGAAGCTCGTGGAGTTTGTTGCCGCATTGGCGCCGGTCGTGGTCGCGATGGAGGCATGTTGCGGTGCGCATCACCTTGGTCGGGTCTTTGGTGCGGCGGGGATCGAGGTTCGCCTGATGTCACCGGAGTACGTCCGCCCGTACGTGAAGGCTCAGAAGAACGACGACCGGGATGCCGAGGCGATCGCAGAAGCGGCGACGCGTCCGACGATGCGTTTCGTGCCGGTGAAGAGCGAGGAACAATCCGACATCCAGGCGTTGCACAGGGCTCGGGAGCGGCTGGTCTTGGAGCGCATGGCGCTGATCAACCCTTTGCGCGCGCTGCTGCTGGAGCGCGGGATCGTCGCGCCGAAGGGGCGGTGGGAGCTCGAGGACGAGCTTGCGGGCTTTGCTGACGAAGAAGGGGGCGCGCTGTCGCCACGTATCCGTCTGCTGATCGAGGGCCTGCGTGCCGAATGGCGTCAGTTGGACGAACGGATCGCAGCCTTCGACGCCGAATTCGCGAAGATGGCCCGAGAAGACGAGGCCGCCCGGCGTCTGGCGACGATCCCTGGCATCGGCGTGATCAACGCGACGGCGCTGGTCGCGGCGTTGGGCGATGGGCACAGCTTCGGACTCGGGCGCGACCTCGCCGCCTGGCTTGGCCTGGCGCCCCGGCAGATGACGACGGGCGGTAAGCCCCGGCAGCTGGGGATCAGCAAACGGGGCAATCGCTACCTGCGCAAGAACCTGAGTCACGGTGCGCGGGCGGTGCTTCGGCGGCTGTTGCATCAAGAGACACCGCTCGGTCGCTGGGTGCGGGCGCTTGCCGGGCGCGCCCACATGAATGTTGTGGTTGTCACGCTCGCCGCGAAGCTTGCGAGGATCGTTTGGGCAGTGCGGCGCAAGGGTCTCCCGTTCGACCTGGCCGCGGCGGCGATGAGCTGAGGAACAGATCGGTCGGACGGGCGGTGCGCCCGACGGCCGTTTCTGTCTGCTGGTGGTGAGGAAGATGGCCTGACAGCCGAACGGCAGCACGGAAACCTGGACCATTGAACGGTCGCCCGAGACCGCTCTGATTATGAGGACCGGGCTGCGCGGATCTCCATCTTGGCCGGGGCCAGACCCTGAGACCGGATACGTTGACGCAGACTGGAAAGCGCCAGTAAAATCACCCTTGCAGACGGGGCGGGCCATACGTTTCGTTTCGGTGATGCCGCAGCTTGGAAAGGACCAGCCGATGAGACCTGGACGTCCGCCAGCGCAGGAATCGGACGGCCTGTTCAAGACCCCACTCGATCGCTTCATCGACATGGGCCATCCGCTGGTGCGGCTGGCCGACCGGATCGACTGGGAGGGGCTGGAGACGCAGGTTGCGAGCTGCTTCGCGGAGACTGGCCGACCGGCGACGCCGGCGCGGTTTGCACTCGGCATGCTGATGCTGAAGGCGATGCACGACCTCTGCGACGAGGCGCTGTGGGAGCGCTGGCCCTGCGATCCCTATTTCCAGTACTTCACCGGCGAGCTCTACTTCCAGCACAAGGTGCCGCACGAGCGGTCGGGGCTGAGCCACTGGCGCGGCCGGCTCGGGCCGGAGGTGCTGGATGAGCTGATCCGCGAGAGCCTGCGGGTGGCGCATGCGACCGGGGCGCTGTCGGGGCGCGACATGGCGGCGGTCTCGGTCAACACCACGGTGCAGGAGAAGGCGGCCCGCTTCCCGACCGATGCCGGGCTGCTCTACCAGGCTCTGGTGCGGGTCGGCAAGCGGGCGCAGATCAAGGCCGGCCGCTATGCCCACGCCAAGCAGTTCAACCGCCGCAACCGCATGATCCGCGTCCTCAGGACCCGGCTCGGCCGGGTGATCCGCGATATCGAGCGTAAAATCGCTGGAGATGACGAGCTTGCCGCCCGTTTTGCCGACAGCCTGGCCAAGGCGCGGGCCATCCGAGACCAGGTACTGGTCCGCCGCGCCACCACAGGCGGGGCGCAAGATCTATTCCTGGCACGCCCCCGAAGTCGAGTGCATCAGCAAGGGCAAGGCGCGGGCTCCCTACGAGTTCGGCTGCAAGGCGACCATCACCACCACCAACGGACAGGCCAAGGGCGGCAGTTCGTGCTGCACGCGGCCGCCCTGCAGGCAATCCCTTCGATGGCCACACGCTCGGCCGGGTGCTCGCCGCGACCGCCGAGCTCACCGGCGTCACGCCGAAGCGCGTCCATGTCGACAAGGGCTATCGCGGCCACCGCCAGGACCGTGCCGTGTTCGACGCCGAGACCCGGCGCGACGTCAGGCCACCCTGGCGGGTCTACATCGCCGGGCGCCGCTGGCTCCAGGCCTCGGTCAAAGCCGAGCTTCGCCGCCGCGCCGCCATCGAACCCGTCATCGGCCACATGAAGACCGACCACCGCATGGGCCTCAACCGGCTCAAGCGCCGCCACGGCGACCGCTTCAACGTCAAGATGGCCGCCGTCGGCTACAACCTGAGCAGTCTCCTGCAATGGCTGGAGAACTTTGCCTTACTCCTCACCGCAGCCTGGCGCGCTTTCCTCTCTCCCCACCCAAAATCGGTGCCTTCTTAACGGGCGACTATGCGATCGAGTCGCAACCGCAGACGGCTACCTCGGGTCCTCGATGAAGAACAGCCTCGGGTCGAGCTCGACATTGGCCCGCATCTCGCTCAGCGCCACGGTGGTGGTCAGGCCCTGCGCGTCGACGACGATCCACTGGCGAAGCTCCAGCGGGTTGTCGGCGAAGACCATGGTGATCGAGCCCTGCTCGGGCTCGTCCGGATCGACCACCGTCACCCGCATCTGCCCCGACGAGCGCTCGATCGACTGCACCGCGTTCTCCTTGCGCAGATCGACCCGCTTCTTCAGCAGCAGCTCCAGCGGTGTCGAGCCGAGCGGGATCCGGTCGAGGGTCTTCAGATGGGTGTCGTAGACCCCGACCCAGGTGCCGTCGGCGACCACCAGCGCCGGGTTCGGCGGCTCGTACTCGAACCGGATCCGGCCCGGCCGGCGCAGGTAGAACGTCCCCTCGGAGAGCTCGCCGTCCGGGCCGACCTGGACGAAGCTGCCCTGCATCGTCTTGACGCCGTTGAGGTAGTTGGAAATGCGGGCGAGATCGCGCATGTCGGTGCCCGAGAGCTGGGCCGAGGCCGGCAGCGGCAGGGCCGGGAGGAGCAGGGCGGCGAGGGCGCCGGCGAGAAAGGTGCGTCTGGTCATGGGCCTTACTTGTTGTTGATTCCCGGCAGTTCAACGGTCTTCGCATACCGGTTCCGGCGATTCCAGGCCCGGAGGTCGGGGGCGTTATCGCTCCTCGACCAGGATGTTGCGCTTGCCGACCGCGTTGGCGGGGCTGACCACGCCTTGCTCCTCCATCTGCTCGACCAGGCGGGCGGCCTTGTTGTAGCCGATGGCGAGCTTCCGCTGGATATAGCTGGTCGAGCACTTGCGGTCGCGGGCGACGATCGCCACCGCCTTGTCGTAGAGGGTGGCCTCGTCGTCGCCGGCACTGGCGAGGCCGAGTTTCTCGTCGACCATGGCCTGGGCCTCGTCGTCGCCGCCATCGGTGACTGCGCTGAGATACTCCGGCTCGCCGAGGCTCTTCAGGTGCCGCACCACCTCCTCGACCTCCTCGTCGGAGACGAAGGGGCCGTGAACCCGGGTGATGCGCCCTCCGCCGGCCATGTAGAGCATGTCGCCCATGCCCAGGAGCTGCTCCGCCCCCTGCTCGCCGAGGATCGTGCGGCTGTCGATCTTCGATGTGACCTGGAACGAGATCCGGGTCGGGAAGTTGGCCTTGATGGTGCCGGTGATGACGTCGACCGACGGGCGCTGGGTGGCCATGATCAGGTGGATGCCGGAGGCCCGCGCCATCTGTGCCAGCCGCTGGATGCAGGCCTCGATCTCCTTGCCGGCGACCATCATAAGGTCGGCCATCTCGTCGACAATGACGACGATGAACGGCATCTCCTCCGGGGTCAGGCTCTCGGATTCGTAGACCGGCTCGCCGGTCGCCTCGTCGTAGCCGGTCTGCACCGTGCGGCTGAAATCCTCGCCCTTGCGCATAGCGTCGCGCACCCGGGCGTTGTAGCCGTCGATGTTGCGCACCCCGAGCTTGGACATCTTGCGGTAGCGCTCTTCCATCTCGGCGACGACCCATTTCAGCGCCACCACCGCCTTTTTCGGGTCGGTGACCACAGGCGCCAGGAGATGCGGGATGCCGTCATAGACGCTGAGCTCCAGCATCTTCGGGTCGACCATGATCAGCCGGCACTGGTTCGGGCCGAGCCGGTAGAGCAAGCTGAGGATCATGGTGTTGATCGCCACCGACTTGCCCGAGCCGGTGGTGCCGGCGATCAGCAGGTGCGGCATCCGGGCCAGGTTGGTGACCACCGGCTGGCCAGAGATGTCCTTGCCCAGCGCCAGGGCCAGCTTGACCGGGCTGTCGCCATAGGCCGGGCTCTCCAGCACCTCGCGCAAGAGCACCTTCTCGCGTTCGGCGTTGGGCAGCTCGATGCCGATCACCGAGCGCCCCGGCATCGTCGAGACCCGTGCCGACAGCGCCGACATCGAGCGGGCGATGTCGTCGGCCAGGCCGATGATACGGCTGGCCTTGAGCCCCGGCGCCGGCTCCAGCTCGTAGAGCGTGACCACCGGACCGGGCCTGACCGCGGTGATCTCGCCGCGGACGCCGTAATCCTCCAGCACCGTCTCCAGCATGCGCGCATTCTCCTGCAGCGCGGTGCCGGAGCTCTGCGCCCGCATCACCGGCACCGCCTTCTCCAGCAGCGCCAGCGGCGGCGAGTCATAGGCGGCGGCCTCGTTCATGCTCTCGAACAGCATCGGCTGCTGCTCGCGCGCGGCACGGCGGCTGATCTTCTGCGGCCGCTGCGCCGGCTGGGCGACCGGAGCGCGCGCCGGCTCCTCGGCCGGATGCGGGGTCGTGGTGACCAGCGTCGGTTTCGGTCGCGGCGCGGTGTCGGGGGACGCCTCTTCGGTGGCCCCGGTGAGGGCGCGGATGGTCGCGTTGAGGTCAAACCCCTCCGGCCCCGGCGCATAGTCCGCCGGCTCGCCCGCATCGTTGCCCTCGCCGGTGACCGACGGCTCGTGGCGGCGGGCCTTGACCTTCATCATCCGCTGCTTCCAGGTGCCGGTCGGCTCGGCCGGAGCCATGCGCTCCGAGCGCGGACGGGCACGCCAGGCGCGGTAGCGGGCGATCGACTTGCGCGTCAGGATGACCAGGCCGTGCCACAGCTCGCGGCTGGCCTGGCGCAGCGACTGCGCCATCCAGCGGCCAAGCAGATAGGCCTCGACGCCGGTGATGCCGAAGGCCGAGCCCGCAGCGGCGACCATTCCGGCGCCGAACAGCACAGTGAGGATCTGCAGCGCCGCGTTCGGCCAGAGCGGCAGGATGCTGATCAGCCCGACCACCACGGTGTCGCCGACAAAGCCGCCGAGCCCGGAGGAAAGCTGCCAGCCATCCCACGGCGCATGGGTCGAGGCGAAGACAGCGCCGAGCAGGAAAGCCAGCGGCGCGATCAGCGAGCGCCGCGCCAGCCGGCGTTCGCCCAGATGGAACAGGAACCGCCCGGCCCAGACGGCGGAGAACAGCACCAGCCCCCAGCTCGCGGCGCCGAAGGCGCGCATCATCGGGTCGACGACGATCGCACCGCCCCGTCCGAGCCAGTTCGACGGCGGCTCGGCGGTGGCGCTGAAATGGCTCGGGTCGTTGACGTCGTAGCTGATCAGGCAAGCGCCCAGCAGCAGCGCCAGCGCCGCCCAGCCGAGGCCGATGAACTCGTGCAGCCGGCGGCGCATGGCTTCCGACATCTCGCTGTCGACCAGCGGAGTGGCTCCCCTGTCGCCGGAGAAAAACACCATCTCGTCCTTCCTCGCTCCTGTTCCGGGGGTCCGCCCCGGACCCCTCCTCGGCCCCCTCCGGGATCCTCAGCTCAGAACTGTGCGCACCGCCTCCAGCCCCCGGCGCACTTCGGGAGCCGGCGCGACCAGCGCCAGACGTACGTACTCGGACCCCGGATTTGCCCCCGAACCGCTGCCTGCCAGCCATTCGGGAACGGGACGCGACAAATACTCGCCGGGCAGGCTGCGCACCCCTGCCTCGCGCCACAGGCGCAGGGCCACCGCCTCGCCATCGCCGACCCTGAGCCACAGGAAGAACCCGGCCTCGGGCGACATGTAGCCCGGCATGTTGCCGAGTATATCATCTGCGAGGGCAAATTTCTCCTGATACAATGCCCGATTGGCGGCGACGTGGCTTTCTTCCGCCCATGTTGCCGCAGCGGCATACTGCGCCGGGATCGGCATCGGCGCGCCGGTGTAGGATCTGAGCTGCATCATCGCCGCCATGTTGCCCGGCCCGGTGGCGGCGAAGCCGGAGCGCAGACCGGCGAGGTTCGAGCGCTTCGAGAGCGAGTGGAACGCCACCAGCCGGTCCGGGTCGGCGCCGATCTCGCTCGCCACCTCCAGCGCGCCGGTGGGCGGCGCATCGCGGTAGATCTCGCAATAGCACTCGTCGGCGAAGACGCGGAAATCGTGGCGCTCGGCCAGCTTCAGCAGGGTCGTCCAGTAGGCGCGGTCTGCGACCGCTCCCTGGGGATTGGCCGGCGAGCAGATATAGGCGACCGTCGTGCGCGCCAGCAGCGCCTCGGGCAGCGCGGCGAAATCGGGCAGATGGCCGGTCTCGGCGGTGCGGGGCAGGTAGACCGGCTCGGCCCCGGCCATCAGCGCCGCCACTGCGTAGCACTGGTAGAACGGGTTCGGGATCAGCACCGCCGGGCGCTGGCCGCCCTTGGTCTCGGGAGAGAGCGCTAGGCAGCTGTTGAACAGCCCCTCTCGCGTGCCGTTCAGGGGCAGGATGTTGCGCTCGGGGTCGCGGTAGCTCTCGGCCACGCCGTAGCGCCGCGCCAGCCAGTCGGAGATCGCTTGGCTCAGCTCGGGGATGCCCTCGTTCGGGGGATAGCGGTTCAGCGTCGCCGCATGGCGCTGCATGATCTCCGGCACGAAGTCCGGGATCGCGTGCTGCGGCTCGCCGATCGACATCGGCGTCTCCGGCCCGCCGGGCTCGATCCCCGCCAGCAGGCGGCGCAGTCGCGGGAAGGCGTACTCAGGAAGGTCCGCGAATCGGGTCGGGAACTGCATCATCGGCCTCACACCACCGGCGCTTTGCGCGCTCTCGGGCAGCGAGGATACCGGTTTGGCTGCGCCAGGTCCAGCGCGGCTATCGGGCGGGAGACGCGCCGCCCGTCAGATCAAGCCGGCAGTCAGGCGATGGATATAGGGGGCGCCGAAGTGGAACCCCCGGTGTGCAGCACCCCGCCGCCGACATAGCCGTAGAGCTCGATCTCGCCGGTGGCGCGCGCACGCTGGCAGAACGAGTAGTCCTTGGACAGCCGATCGCCATCGGGCAGGTCGATCTCGCGGAAGAAGTCGTAGGCATCGCGCGTCAAGCCGGCGCGCCTGACGATGAGCGAGGCCAGCCGGTTGCTGGTGCCTCGCTCGATCATGCTCTCCAGCGCCCGGCGGGCGATCAGGACGCAGCCGAAGCCGAACGCCCTCACCGGTACGAGCATGTTCTCGACCACATGGTCGCCGGGGTCGAGCGCCACGTTGTATTCGGCGGAGAGCGCTCGGGCCTGCTCGATCGGCAGGCCCTGGCGGAGCTTCTCCGCCAGCTTCTCCTCGTCAAGACGGCGGTGCGCATAGATCGCGCCGACGACGTCCTTCCCGGCGGCGAGGAAGAGCGCGAACACCGCCCGCCGGATCAGCATGTCGGAGTCGATGAACAGGATGTGGCTCAGCGAGCCGTCCCGCAGGAATCGGTTGGCGAGATAGTTCCGGTTCGCGGCGATGTCGGCGCCGGCGGCGAACTGGTGATCGAAATCGGCGCCAGCGTCGCGCAGCGCCTTCGCCGCGTTCATCAGCGACGTGGCGTAGCTGTTGGTCACCATCCCGCCGGTCGATGGCGTCGCGATCATGATCTTCATCGGCACCGGATCCCCGCGATGTCAGCCCGCGCCTTGGCGTTTCGGGATGCGCGATTGGGCTGCGCGCCGGGCTGGCCTCACGCTTTCGGACCCGGAAACGGCCCCAGCGTGTTGGCCCCGCGCTCGGCCTGGAACAGGTGGTTGTAGAGCTGGGCCACCCACTGCTTGCCCTCGATCGTCTGCTCCAGGAACCAGACCGCCTTGCCGATATAGGGCTGCACGTTGGTCCAGAAGAACTCGGGGTAACGTTCGACCAGATCCATCGGCGAGCTGAAGCCGAGCTCCGCCGCCATGCCGGTCTCGGCGAACTCGCAATAGAGGCTGTTGACCTTGCGGTGGTAGAACGGGTCGCCCATCTGGCCGATCAGGTCGGCAGCGCGGACCAGCGCCGGCTCGGTGTCGGTTGCGGCCATCGCCGGGTCCGGCGGCACCGGGAACCGGGTATAGGCGATCGCGCGGGCGACGCGCTCCTCGTCGATCAGCTCGGAGTCCCGGAACCGCGCGCGCGTAGATCATCCCACGCTCGACGTGATAGGGCGCCAGAAATGCATCCGACGCACCGCGCGGCGGGGTGATGGTCTCGCCACGCTCGTTGATCACCACCTCGCCCTTGCGGTCGCCGCTGCAGGCGCCGCGGACGTAGCCGATGTCGTGCACCAGCAGCGCCACCGTGTAGTGGATCCAGTCCTCCGGCCGCAGCGCCTGCGTGAACAGCCGGCCGCGCAGGATCGGCTGACCGACCAGAGTGACCATCATGGTGTGCTCGGCATTGTGGTAGAGCGCGTCCGAATTGCCGATCCGCTCCAGCACCAGCCGTGCCGCGCCGCCGAGAAAGGCCGCATAGGTCTGCTTGTGGCCATAGAAATGCTGGGAATAGAGATCGGCCAAATATTCACCAAAGGCCGCCGCAACTACCGCCGTCGGATTGAACATGGGCGCTCCTACTCGTTCTACGCCATTAGACACCACATTAGTTTATTTGCCACCAGAATCCACACCGTAATTCTTCCGGCAGGCTTTCGACAAACACAACCTCAGCCTATCGCTGCCTCGACCGCCTGGCCGAGCCGGAACAGAAGATCCTCCTGCCCCGGCCCGGCAACCAGCATCACCCCGATCATCGGCGCCGCGGAGGGAACCGTCAAGGCCGACAAGGTGAGCAGATTGCCGATCCTGGTGTTGCGCAGCGCCAGCAGGTTGCGCTCGACATAGAAGTCGTCGTCGGCGACCAGCGCCGCCACCACCGGCGGCAGACAGGGCGCGGTCGGCATCAGCATCGGGCCCTCGGCCGCCATCCGCGACTGCACCGCCTTGGAGATCCGGGCGAACTCGGTCAGCGCCGCGCGGTCCGTCTCGGGGTCGAACCCCATGCCGGTGCGGAACCGCTGCTCGATCAGCGGGAACATCACCCCCGGATTGGCCTCGATGGTCTCGCCCCAGAGGTGCCAGCCCTCGGTGTTGACGATGGCGGAAAACTGGGCAGCGACATCGAAGGTCTCGGCAATCTCGGGGACCGGGGCGCGGGTGATCCGCGCGCCGGCGGCGGCGAGGGCGCCGAGCGCAGCCTCAAAGGCGGCTGTCACCGCCGCATCGCAACCGTCGAGGACCACCGTCTCCGGCACCAGGAAGGCGGCGCCCGAGAGGTCCGCCGGCTCGGGCACCGCCTGCGGCAGCCCAGCCATCGCGGCATAGAGCAGACCGCAGTCCTCGACCGTGCGGCAGAGCGGGCCGACGGTGTCGAGCGTGGTGGAGAGCGGCACCACGCCATCGCAGGTGATCGCGCCCTTGGTCGTCTTCAGCCCCGCCAGCCCGTTCCAGGCCGCCGGGATGCGCACCGAGCCGCCGGTGTCCGAGCCAATGCCGGCCGCCGCCAGTCCCAGCGCGGTGGAGACCGCGGCGCCCGAGCTGGAGCCGCCGGGGGCGCGGTCGGGCTTGAACGCATTCGGCGGGGTGGCGTTGATCGGGTTGACCCCGAGGCCGGAGAAGGCGAGCTCCGACATGTGGGTCTTGCCGAGGCAGACCAGCCCGGCGGCGGTGGCAGCGGCGAAGGCAGGCGCGTCGCGCTTGGCGATGTTTCCGGCCAGCAGCCGCGAGCCGGCCTCGGTCGGCTCGCCGGCGATGTTGTAGTTGTCCTTCCAGCTGATCGGCACTCCGTCGAGCGGGCCGAGCCGGGTCCCCGCCTTGGCCCGTTCCGCAGCGGCCTCGGCCCCGGCGCGGGCGCGTTCGGGGGTGGTGTGGGCGTAGATCCGCGGCGTGTCGGGGTGCATCGCCATGGCGGTGAGGAACACCTCGGTGAGATCCCGCGGGTCGATCGCGCCCGCCGCGATGCCGCGGCCCAGCTCCGCCGCGCTCGTGTCCCGCCAGTCGTCGCTCATCTGTCCCCTCCGCTTGTCCTTGGCCGTATCATTCGCCGCAGCCCGCGGGCCGTGCGCCTCATGGACAATCCGCCAGCGCCGGCCGATAGTAAAGCCCATGGTGGAGCGCAGCGATATCATGGTCGTCGGTGGCGGGCTGATCGGCCCGGCGCTGGCGCTGGCACTCGCGGCCCCGGGGTTCCGGGTGTCCGTTCTCGACCGGGTCGCCGCCGAGCGCCGGGCCGAGCCCGAGTTCGACGGCCGCGCCTACGCCTTCGCGCTCTGCTCGCAGCGGCTGATGCAGGCGCTCGGCGTCTGGGATGCGGTCGCCGACAAGGCGCAGTCGATCGGCGACATCGAGGTCGACGAGGGTGTGCCCTCTGGTGCGCCGCTGTTGCATTTCGACCCGCGCGAGCTCGACGAGAGCCGGGTCGGCTGGATCGTCGAGGACCGCTGGCTGCGCGGCGCCCTGATGGAAGCGATGGCGGCGGCAGCGGGCGTCACCGAGCTGGCCCCGGTCGAGATCGCCGGGATCGACTACGACAGCGCCGGCGCCACAGTCCGTCTCGACGACGGCCGGGCCCTGGCCGCCCAGCTGGTGATCGCCTGCGACGGCCGGCGCTCAGCCGTCGCCGAGGCGGCGGGGATCCGCCGCCTGCGCTGGAGCTATGGCCAGACCGGGCTGGTCAACGCCATCGCCCATGAGCTGCCGCATGAGGGGCTGGCGCATCAGAGTTTCTTCCCCGGAGGCCCGTTCGCGGTGCTGCCGCTACCCGGCAATCGTTCCTCGCTGGTGTGGTCCGAGCGCACCGCCGAGGCCGAACGGCTGCAGGCGCTCGACGACGCGACTTTCACCGCCGACCTGGCGGCGCGGATCGGCGACCGGCTCGGACGGATCGAGCTGATCGGCAAGCGCTGGGCCTATCCCCTCGACCTGACCATGGCCGAGCGCTACGTCGCGCCGCGGCTGGCGCTGGCCGGCGATGCGGCGCATGGCATCCACCCAATCGCCGGGCAGGGGCTGAACATCGGCCTGCGCGACGTCGCCGCGCTGGCCGAGGTGCTGGTCGAGGCGGCGCGGATCGGCGAGGACATCGGCTCGCCGCTGGTGCTGGAGCGCTACCAGCACTGGCGCCGCTTCGACGCCACTACCCTGGCGCTCGGCATGGACGCGCTGAACCGGCTGTTCTCCAACCGGGACCCGGCGCTGCGCCTCGCCCGCGACGCCGGGCTGGCGGTGGTCAACCGCATGGGCTGGCTGCGCCGCGCCTTCATGCGCGAGGCGGCGGGGGTGACCGGCACGGTGCCGCGGCTGCTGAAAGGGCAGGCGCTGTAACGCCCGCGCGACCGCTCAAGAGACACGGGGACGAAGCCATGAAGACCATCTTGATGACCGGCGCCGCCGGCGGTGTCGGAACCTACCTGCGCCGGGAGCTTCGTGGTCGCTATCGCCTGCGCCTTTCCGACATCGTCGCGCCGCAGGATTGCGCCGGCGACGAGTCGTTCGTCGCGGCCGGGATCGAAGACCTGGCGGTGGTGCGGTCGGCCGTCGCCGGGGTCTACGGGATCATCCATCTCGGCGGCTTCTCGGTCGAAGGCGACTGGGAGACGATCCTGAACGCCAACATCATCGGCACCCGCAACCTCTACGAGGCGGCCCGGCTCGAAGGCGTCCGGCGCATCGTCTTCGCCAGCTCGAACCATGCGGTCGGCTTCTACCGCCGCGACGAGACCATCAACCACGCCTGCTATCCGAGGCCCGACAGCCGCTGCGGGGTCAGCAAGGTGTTCGGCGAGGCCATGGGCATCCTCTACGCCGACAAATACGGCGCCGAGGTGATGTGCATCCGGATCGGCAACGTCGCCGACGAGCCCCTCGACATTCGCCGCCTGGCGATCTGGATCAGCCCGCGCGACCTGGCGCAGCTCGTCGCCATCGGCCTCGATCATCCCGACATCCGCTTCGAGGTGGTCTACGGCATGTCCGACAACGCCCGGGCCTGGTGGGACAACGCCAACGCCAGACGGCTCGGCTATGCGCCAGAGGACCGCAGCGAGGACTACGCCGCCAAGGTGCTGGCCGAGCACCCGACCGACACCGGCGATCCGCTGGCCGACGCGATGCAAGGCGGCAGCTTCGTCTCCACCGAGGTCGGCGGCGACCCGACGAAGCCGCATCTGGGCGAGGCGTAGGCGCCGCGCATTCGCGCGATCCGACGGAAGGGACGATTGAGACGGTGACGCTTTCCTGGGTTGTCAAACGTGCGATCCTGCACGACCGACAAGGATTTCCTTTACGGGTCGATCCCGAAATCGGAGTTCCTGTTCCTGTATCACGTGAGCATCTTCGACGACGTGCAGCTGCAAGTGCTGTTCGACGAGGCACGCCTCGTCAAGGAGATCCGTTTCACCGGGGACTGATCCCGGAAGGTGGAACATGTTCCACCTTGCGGGCCGAGCGCCTCCGCCGCCCGCTACCCCGCCAGCAGCAGGAGCAGGATCGCTCCCACGACCAGCAGGATGCCGCTGATCTCCAGCCGGCTCACCTTCTCGCGGAAGAACACCACTGAGGCGAGGAAGGTGAACACCAGCTCGATCTGGCCCACCGCGCGCACATAGGCGGCGTTCTGCAGGGTGAAGGCGGTGAACCAGCAGACCGAGCACAGCGCCCCGGCGATGCCGGCCGGCGCCGCCCAGCGCCAGTGCCGCAGCACGGCGCCGATCTGGCCCGGCTCGCGCCAGACCAGGAACAGCCCCATGATCACCGTCTGCAGCACCAGCGCCAGCGCCAGGGTGCACCCTGCCGCCATGACGAAGTTGTCATGCCCCAGCGCCAGCGCGGCGCCGCGGAAGAACACCACCGAAGCGCCGAGCAGCCCGGCGCAGAGGAGCCCAATCAGGGTCGGCTTGTCGGCCAAGCCGGAGGCGAGGCCCCGCAGCGTCAGGTTGGCCTGGTCCATCGACAGGCAAACCACGCCCACCGCGCTGAGCAGAATGGCCAGCGCCGCCACGGCGCCCACCCCGTCGCCGAGGATCAGCGCGCCGAGCACCGCAATGATCACAACCTCCAGCTTCGAGAAGGTGGTGCCGACCGCGAAGCTGCGGAACGAGAACATCCAGAGCAGCACCACGGTGAACAGGATCTGGGTCACCGCGCCGAGCAGGCAGTAGATCAGGTAGAGCCCGTTCGGCTCGGGGAACAACAGGCCGCCGATGCCGTTCAGCCCGAGCACATAGGCCAGCGCCAGCGGCCAGGCGTAGACGAACCGCGAGTAGGCGGCGCCGAGCGTCGACAGCCGGCCCTTGATGTGCTTCTGCAGCGCCGAGCGCAGGTTCTGCAGGAAGGCCGCGGCGATGGTGATCGGGATCCAGAGCTCCATCCGCCCTCCAGATCACTCGCGCCGCCGCCGCGCAAGGGGATTTGCGCGCCGGGCCGGGGAATCCCGCCGCTCAGCTCGGCTCGGTCCGGGCGATGTAGCCGTTCACCATGTCGCGCATCGTCACGAGCCCGACCAGCTCGTCGTCGCGCAGCACAAGGGCCCGGGTGATGTTGAAGCGCGACAGCATCCTCAGCGCATAGCGGACGTTCATGTGGGAATGCACCGTCAGCGCCGGCTTGGTCATGATCTGGTAGACGCTGGTGCGGTTGGTCGAGCGGTCCATCCCGATCACCTTGCCGGCGATGTCGTGTACCGTGACCACGCCGTATTCGTCGCCGGCCTGGCGGCGCTCGATGATCAGCGAGCTGACCCGGTTCTTCTCCATCACCGCCACCGCCTCGCGCACGCTGGCGAGGCCGTCGATCAACACCAGCGACGTCTGCATCACGTCGGATACCTTGACCACCACGTCTGACATCACAGTTCCCCTTCCGAGATTTCCTGCCCGATGGTCGCCATCTGGTCGCGCAGCCCCATCGCGTCCTCGATGTTGATCTGGAAGGCGACGCCGATCCCGGCTTCGACATCGAAATGGCAGGCGGCGCCGACAGCCTCGAGGATGTGCCGGCTGAGGTGCTCCTCGACCAGGAGCAGCACGACGTCGCGATGCCCGGCGACGCTGAGGCCGAGGAAGGTCTTGGTCGGCTTCAGGCCTTCGCCGCGGGCATTGGTGATCACCGTGCAGCCGGTCGCCCCGTGGGAGCGCGCGGTCTCGATCGCGCGGCTGGTCATGCTGTCCTCGGTCATGACCACAAGCAGTTTGAACTTCATTGGTCGGTTCCTCCTTCGCCCGCCTCGTCGCGGGCCTGCAAACCCAGCTTTCTCGCTACCAGCCAGGTGTTGATCTGGGCATAGCCCATCACCGTGATCATTGGAAACAGGCTGGCGAGCGCGATCAGTCCGAAGCCGTCCAGCAACGGGCTGCGCCCCGGCACCGTCGATGCCAGCCCGAGGCCCAGTGCCGCAACCAGCGGCACGGTCACCGTCGAGGTCGTCACCCCGCCGGAATCGTAGGCCAACGGCACGATCATCCGCGGCGCGTAGAGCGTCTGCACGACGACGATCATGTAGCCCACGATCATGTAGAGATAGAGCGGCGTGCCGGTGACGATACGGAAGGCGCCGACCGCCAGGCTCGCCGCCACCCCCAACGCCACCGCGACGCGCAGCCCCCAGGCGCTGATCGAGCCGCCCGAGACCTCGCTCGCCTTCAGCGCCACGGCGATCAGCGACGGCTCGGCGATGGTGGTGGCGAAGCCGATGGCGAAGGCGGAGAGATAGGTCCAGTAATAGTCCTGCCAGACCAGAGTCGCCGCCGCCCTGCCGCCGGCGACGAAGTCGGGGTCGGTCAGCTGCGCCGCCATGGTCTTGCCGACCGGGAACAGAGCGTGCTCCAGCCCGAACAGGAAGAAGCTGAGCCCGACGACGACATAGACCGAGCCGATCACCACCTCCTTGAGATGCGGGATCCGCTGGCGCAGCACGCCAAGCTGGAAACCGATCAGGACCGCCGCGATCGGGACCACGTCGGTCAGCGTGGCGGCCAGGGTGTCGGTCAGCTCGAAGAACAAGGTCACGCCCATAGCTCGGTCCCAATCCCGAACAGCAGCACGAAGACGATCGGCAGCAGGCTGGCGAAGGCGATCAGGCCGAATCCCTCGACCATCGGGTTGCGCCCGGCGATGACGCTGGCCAGCCCCACCCCCAGCGCGGTGACCAGGGGCACGGTGATGGTCGAGGTGGTGACGCCGCCGCTGTCATAAGCGATGCCGATGATCTCCTGCGGCGCGACCGCCGTGAGCAGTACGACGACGACGTAACCGGCGATGATCAGCCAGTGCACCGGCCAGCCCTTGAGGATGCGCAGCACGCCGATCACCAGCGAGGTGCCAACCGAGACCGCCACGGTATAGCGCAACGCATCGGCATAGCCCTGTTCGCTCTCGCCCCCGCGCGCGATCGCGCCTCCTGCCTCGGCCATCACCGTCGCGGCCTCCTGGCTCACCGCGATCAGCGCCGGCTCGGCCACCGTGGTGCCGAAGCCGAGCCCAAAGGCGAAGAGCAGCAGCCAGAACAGCGACCCCTTTTGCACGAAGGCATGCGCCAGCGCCTCGCCGAGCGGGAACAGCGCCATCTCCAGCCCGCGGATGAAGATCGCCAGCCCCAAGAGGACGAACAGGAAGCCGACGGCGATCTCGCCCAGATTGTCGACCGGCTGGCGCAGCACCGCGATCTGGAAGAAGGCGACGATCAGCAGGATCGGGGCGAGGTCGCGCAGGGTGCCGCCGAACAGGCCCAAGACGCCCTTGATCGCTCCCATGACAGACTCCCGAAATCCGTCCCGGCCCGGATAGAACCCAGCCTATTGCGCTGGATTCTAGCGAAATTCTGAGGATTGGACGAGGGCAAAAACGCGCACGTTCTCAATCCGGTGGCCGCGTTGCCGGAACGCCATCCATATCATCTGGCATAGCGGGGCGCGACCGCATTGGCTATCGGCTGGAAGATGGAGTCGAGCTACACTGACGCCCACTGTTCGCGACCAAATGTTGCAGGGGAGGTTGTTATGTTGTCTCGTTCTTTCGTGCATGTCGCAGCGTTGGCAGTTGCCCTCACGCCCATTGCCGCCGCGTCACAGGAGCTGGCCACCGGATCGGCCTGCGCGAGCACCCGTTTTGTTGCACGGCAGGCTCTGGCGGGGATGGTCGTGGCCGAGGAGACCCTGTTTCCCGGGCTCGTTCCACCAGTTCCAGCCCCGGTCTCGCCGATAACCAATGAAGCCGCCGGCGAGATGATGGTCGTCGAGGGCAACCTCGGCAAGTTCATTCGACCGGGCACAATAGAAAAGTCGACGGCAGATTGGGAACCTGCCGCAGCAGGGGCACGGGATGGCGAGCATGCGTGGCATCTCCGCGGTGTCGGCAGTGTCGGTGTCGGCAGTGTCGGGCGCCCGCGCGGCGAGCAATGCGCGGATGTGGGCGATGTTGGCGGCGCG
>Ga0209255_1000041_pt1 | contig 21359 bp, 11 predicted proteins | sample WorMetvaBAHAMAS2_FD_187394 | JGI IMG/M metagenome (GOLD analysis project Ga0209255, IMG submission 187394) | Marine gutless worms symbiont microbial communities from Max Planck institute for Marine Microbiology, Germany - Olavius vacuus... | ecosystem: Host-associated > Annelida > Digestive...
AGTCGTCACGAAGATCAATCGCTCTGCCAATCAGCGCCTCCTGTTTGCTCAGGAGGCATTGATTCAGAACTGCAACACTCTGGGAATCCCCCGCGTGAGGCAGGGACCGCGCTCGCTGGTAGAACAGGCTGGCCACCGCCATGTCGCGCAGGGCCTCCAGGTCGTCCGGGGTAGCGACGGTGCGCGGCAATGCCCTCAGCGCCCGCGGGATCGCCTCGCGGCAGAGCGCGTCGGTCAGCAGCATCGCCCGCGACGAGAGGTAGGGCTCGATCACCTGGGTCAGCGCGTCGAGTCCGGTCTCCGCCGTCAGCCGGGCCGGCAGCGACAGGGTCAGGAGCGGGTCGACCAGCGCCAGCGCCGGCAGGAGCTGCGGGCCGCGCAGGCTGACCTTCAGCCCACGCTCCGGCACCCTGAGCACCGCGTTGCGGGTCACCTCGGAGCCGGTCCCGGCGGTGGTCGGGATGGCGATCACCGGCGCCGGGGCGGCGGAGATCTGGCGCCCGGCGCCGACGATCTCCAGGTAGTCGAGGAGACCGCCCTCCTCATGCAGCAGCGCCCCGATCGCCTTGCCGGCGTCGATCGCCGAGCCACCGCCGAGCGCGACGACCGCCTCGTCGCCGTGCTGCCGGGCTGCGTCCAGCCCGGCGGACGCCACCGCCACCGTCGGCTCGCCGCCGACCGGGAACCCGGTCGCGGCGATGCCCGCGCGCCTCAGGTCCTCGGCCAGCCAAACCGCCCGGCCGGCATCGGCGCCGGTCACCAAGAGCGCCCGCGAGACGCCGCGCTGGGTCAGCTCCGGCACCGCCTCGCCGGCGACGCCGTCACCAAACGCGATCCGCGCCGCGGTCGAGAACGAGAACCGCATCGGCCGAGGCAGCTCAGGTCATCACGTCGGGCGCCTCCCGCCTGGTGCGAGCGCGGATGCCGGCAAGCTCGTCCGCCGCGGCGATGATCGGCGCCAGCGCCTCCTGCGGGTCGAGCCCGTGCTTGGCCGGATCAGGCTCGTAACGCTCGAGATAGACCCTCAGAGTCGCCCCCTCGGTGCCGGTGCCGGAGAGCCGCATCACAACCCGAGAGCCGCCGACGAAGCCGATCCGCACCCCCTGGTTCTTCGACACCGAGCCGTCGACCGGGTCGGTGTAGGCGAAGTCATCCGCGCTCTCGACGGTCAGACCCGCCACCTCCCGGCCCGGCAAGCTCGCCAGGCTGTCGCGCAGCGCTGCCACCAGCCCGTTGGCGGCGTCCGAATCGATGCCCTCATAGTCCTGCCGCGAGTAGTAGTTGCGGCCGAACTCGGCCCAGTGCTCGCGCAGGATCTCGGCCACGCTCTGCCGGCGCACCGCGAGGACGTTGAGCCACAGCAGCACCGCCCACAGTCCGTCCTTCTCGCGGACATGGTCCGAACCGGTGCCGGCACTCTCCTCGCCGCACAGCGTCGCCATGCCGGCGTCGAGCAGGTTGCCGAAGAACTTCCACCCGGTCGGGGTCTCGAAGCTGCCGATGCCGAGCTTCTCGGCCACCCGGTCGGCGGCGCGGCTGGTGGGCATCGACCGGGCCACGCCCTTCAGCCCGGAGCTGTAGCCCGGCGCCATATGGGCGTTCGCCGCCAGCACGGCGAGGCTGTCAGAAGGCGTCACATAGGCGCCGTGGCCGACGATCATGTTGCGGTCGCCGTCGCCGTCCGCCGCCGCGCCGAGGTCCGGGGCCGCATCCGAGAACATCAGCTCCATCAGCTCGGCGGCGTGGATCGGGTTCGGGTCCGGGTGGTGGCCGCCGAAATCCGGCAGCGGCGTGCCGTTGACCACCGTGCCCGCCGGTGCCCCGAGCGTCTGTTCCAGGATCGCCGTCGCATAGGGCCCGGTGACCGCGCTCAGCGCGTCGAAGCGCATGGTGAAGCCGGAGCCGAACAGCGCTCGGATGGCGTCGAAGTCGAACAGCGATTGCATCAGCCCCTGGTACTCGGCGACCGGGTCGATCACCTCGATCGCCATGCCGCCGAGGCTGGTGCTCCCCAGGGTATCGATGTCGGTGCTAGCAGCATCCAGAATCCGGTACTCGGAGATGGTCTTGGTCTTGGCGAACATCGCCTCGGTCACCCCTTCCGGTGCCGGACCGCCATTGGCGACGTTGTACTTGACCCCGAAATCCTCGTCCGGTCCGCTCGGGTTGTGGCTGGCCGAGAGGATGATGCCGCCATCGGCCTTGCGCGCGCGGATCACGCAGGAGGCCGCCGGCGTCGACAACAGGCTGCCCTGGCCGACGATCACCTTCGCGGCGCCGTTGGCGGCGGCCATCTTCAGGATCGTCTGCGCCGCCTCGCGGGCGAAATAGCGCCCGTCGCCGCCGAGCACCAGGGTCTTGCCGGCGATGCAATCCACGCCGTCGAAGATCGACTGGACGAAGTTCTCCAGATAGCCGGGCCGCATGAAGACGCGGGTCTTCTTGCGCAGGCCGGAGGTTCCGGGTTTCTGCCCTTCCACCGGGCTGGTCGGGACGGTGCGGATGGTCATGTCGGTACCTCTTGTTTGCCCTGCCGCGTCGCTCGGCTGAGGCCGGGGCGCATCGGGCGTGATCATAGCGACATCGCGCGGGCAGGCGGATGTGCTCGGGCAATTGTCGAAAATGCCCCCTCGGGGTCGCCGATGCCAGCATCAATTGGTGCCGAATCGTCGCGGCTTTCAGCCGGTTTGCGCCGGTCCCGAGGATGGCCGGATGATGCGGCGCCGGGTGCCATGGTCCCCGCCGTCACTTTGGGTTAGGTTTCCGCACGTCGATTCTTCGCGGGGTTCGTGAATTTCCGACTCTCTCCTGGCCGGCGACTTGGGCACGACCTCCAGCCCAGCGGCCCCATTCGACAGCAACCGCATTCTCCCCGCCGACGGCGCGACCGATCGGTGCGGACCGACCCGCAACAAGTGAAACCAAATGCAAGAATGGCGGACACGATATGACCAAGCTTGACACCGCCTGGACCCGGGTCCAAGCCGAGGCGGAGCGGCTGCAGCCGCAGCATCTGCGGACCCTGTTCGAGGCCGATCCGGGCCGGTTCGACAAGCTCTCGGCACGACTCGACGATCTCCTGATCGACTTCTCCAAGGAGAAGCTCGACACCGACGCGGTCGCAGCGCTGATCGATCTGGCCGAGGCCGCCGGGGTGACCGCCAAGCGTGACGCCATGTTTGCCGGCGAGAAGATCAACATGACAGAGGGGCGCGCGGTGCTGCACACCGCGCTGCGCGGCGGCGCCGGCGGTGAGGTGCTGGTCGATGGCCAGGACGTGATGCCGGAGGTCGGCGAGACCCTGGACCGCTTCCTCGCCTTCGCCGAGGGCGTGCGAGAGGGGCGCTACACCACCGTCTCCGGCGCCCCGTTCACCGATGTGGTCAATATCGGCATCGGCGGCTCCGATCTCGGCCCGGCGATGGCGGTGCAGGCGCTGGCGCCCTATCACGACGGGCCGCGGCTGCATTTCGTCTCCAACATCGACGGCGCCCATCTCGCCGACACGCTGAAGTATCTCGATGCCTCGCGCACCATGGTCATCGTCGCCTCGAAGACCTTCACCACGCTGGAGACGATGACCAACGCCCATTCGGCCCGGTTCTGGCTGGAGACGACCCTCGGCGCGGCGGCGGGCGACCATGTCGCCGCAATCTCGACCAATCTCGCCGCGACGCGCGAATTCGGCGTCGGCGACGAGCGGGTGTTCTGGTTCTGGGACTGGGTCGGCGGGCGCTATTCGATCTGGTCGGCCATCGGCCTGCCGCTCGCCATCGCCATCGGCGCACACGACTTCCGCGCCTTCCTCGATGGCGCGAAGGCCATGGACGAGCATTTCCGCACCGCCCCGCTGGCACAGAACCTGCCGGCGCTGTACGCTATGATCGGAATCTGGCGGCGCAATGCGATGGGTTGGCCGACCACCGGCCTGATGCCCTACGACCAGCGGCTGGCGCGGTTCCCGGCCTATGTCCAGCAGATGGACATGGAGTCGAACGGCAAGCAGGTGCAGATCGACGGCTCTCCCGTCGCCACCGCCACCGGACCGGTGCTGTGGGGCGAGCCGGGCACCAACAGCCAGCATTCGTTCTTCCAGCTCATTCACCAGGGAACGGACGTGGTCCCGGTCGACTTCATCCTCGGCGCCCTGCCGCACGAGCAGATGGGCGATCACCACGCCAAGCTGGCCGCCAATGCGCTGGCCCAGGCCGCCGCCCTGGCGTTCGGCCGCACCGAGGACGAGGTGCGCGCCGACATGGCGGCGGCAGGCGCCTCGGCCGACCAAATCGACCAGCTCGCCGCACACCGCACCTTCCCCGGCGACCGGCCCTCGACTACGATCCTCTACCGCCAACTCGACCCGGCCTGCCTCGGCCGCCTGATCGCCTTCTTCGAGCACAAGGTGTTCGTTCAGGGCGCGGTGTGGAACGTGAATTCGTTTGACCAATGGGGCGTCGAATTGGGCAAGGTCGTGGCGCAGAGATTGCTGCCCGCGGTCAAGGGCGAAGCCGGCGGCGAAGCGCCCGACGGATCGACCGCCGGCCTGCTGTCCCATTTTGCCGCGTGGGGCAAATAGTGCTGTTGCTGACGACGCCGGCCGGCCTTATACGAGACTGCCAATTGCCGCGCGCCATATGAGGATTGACGCCCCATGACAACGACATCGGCGAGCGAGCTTCGCGGGAAGATCGAGGACCGCCTCACCTACTCGATTGGCAAGGAACCGGCAACCGCGACCCTCTACGACTGGCGTATGGCGCTGTCGATGGCGCTGCGCGACCTGGTGGTCGATCCATGGTTCGCCAGCAACCGCTGCAGCCGGGTCGAGCAGCGCAAGCGGGTCTACTACCTGTCTGTTGAGTTCCTGATCGGCCGGCTGGTGCAGGATGCCGCAATCAATCTCGGCGTCGAGGAAGAGGCCAGCGCCGCGATGGCGGCGCTCGGCCAAGACTACGCTGCGGTGGTCACCGACGAGCCCGACGCCGCCCTCGGCAATGGCGGGCTCGGGCGGCTGGCCGCCTGTTTCCTCGATTCTCTGTCGACCCTCGGGATTGCAGCCCACGGCTACGGCATCCGCTACGAGCACGGCCTGTTCCGGCAGGGCTTCGAGAACGGCCAGCAGGTCGAGAGCCCCGAGGAATGGCTGCTCCAGCGACCGGCCTGGGAGTTTCCCCGCCTGGAACGGTCCTACCGAATCGGTTTCGGCGGCGAGGTGCGGGGCGACGGCGCTCAGATCGAGTGGGAGCCCGAGGACACCGTGATCTCGGTGGCGCACGACACCCCGATCGTCGGCTGGCGGGCGCGGTGGATCAACACGCTCAGGCTGTGGTCGGCGCGACCGACCAAGATCTTCGATCTGGAACGGTTCAATCGCGGCGAATACTTGGAGGCGAGCGAGCCCGAGGCGCTGGCGCGGACGATTTCGCGCGTGCTCTATCCCGACGACACCACCGAGCAGGGCCGCGAGCTGCGGCTGAAGCAGGAGTATTTCTTCGCCGCGGCCTCGGTCCGCGACCTGATGTGGCGTTTCCTCAGCCAGTATGACGACCTGCACCTGCTGCCGAAGAAAGTGGCGATCCAGCTCAACGACACCCATCCGGCAGTTGCCGGACCGGAACTGGTGCGGGTCCTAGCCGACCAGCACGGCTACGAGCTGACCGATGCGATCAAGACTGCGCAGCGCTGCCTGTCCTACACCAACCACACCCTGATGCCCGAAGCGCTGGAGCACTGGTCGGTCGAGCTGTTCCAACGGATCCTGCCCCGTCACTACCAGATCATCGAACGGATCGACGACTGGCACCAGCGGCAGATGAAGGGGCGCGGAAAGGCCGTTCAGGTCATCGACCATGGGCAGATCGGCATGGGGGCGCTGTCGTTCGTCACCGCTCATCACGTGAACGGCGTGTCGGAACTCCACACCAACCTGATGCGGCAGACCGTCTTCGCCGATCTGAGCCGGCTGTATCCGAAGCGAATCGTCAACCAGACCAACGGGGTGACGCCGCGGCGCTGGCTCTACAACTGCAACCCGCAGCTGCGGCTGCTGATCACCAATACCATCGGCCCGGACTGGCCGACCGACACCAGCCAGCTGGCGCAGCTGGAGCCGTATCTCCAGGACGCCGCGTTCCTCACCGATTTCGCTGCCGCCAAACGCGCCAACAAGCTGAAACTGACCGAATGGCTGCAGGAACAGCTCGGCGTCACCGTCGATCCCTCGGCGCTGTTCGACGTCCAGATCAAGCGCTTCCACGAGTACAAGCGCCAGCTCATGAACCTGCTGGAGACGATCGCGCTGTGGAACGCGATGCACGCGGATCCCGATCGCGACTGGACACCCCGGGTCAAAATCTTCGGCGGCAAGGCGGCGCCGGGCTACGTCGTCGCCAAGCAGATCATCCGCCTGATCAACGACGTGGCCAAGGTGATCAATGCCGACCCGCTGACGCGCGACCGGCTGCAGATCGTGTTCCCGCCGAACTACAACGTGTCGATGGCCGAGATCCTGATTCCGGCCGCCGACCTCTCGGAGCAGATCTCCACCGCCGGCACCGAGGCCTCGGGCACCGGCAACATGAAGCTGATGATCAACGGCGCGCCCACCATCGGCACCTTCGATGGGGCCAATATCGAGATCCGCGAGCGGGTCGGGGCCGAGAACTTCTTCCTCTTCGGTATGACCGCGGCGGAGGTGGCCGAGCGCCGCGGCCAGGACGATCACGCGCGCCAGGCGATCGCCGCGAGCCCGGCACTCACCGAGGTTCTGGGGCAGATCAACGCCGGCAAGTTCTCGCCCGACGAGCCGGGGTGCTATCAGTCGCTGGTGGCCGCGCTCTACGAGCGGGACTACTTCCTCGTCACCGGCGATTTCGACACCTATTTCGAGGCCCAGCGCAAGGTGGACGAGGTGTTCGGAGACGCGCGCCGCTGGACCCGGCTCGGTGCCACCAACACCGCGCGCGCCGGATGGTTCTTGTCGGACCGGACGATCGAGGGCTATGCGAAGCAGATCTGGGGCATACCCCCGCGGGAACGGGGTGAACCAAAGGACAGATAACATGAAACGGCCTGCAGCTTCGTCCGCTGGGAGCAAGCGCACAAAGACTCCTGCGCCCGTCATCGATCCTGCCGAAGCCCAGGCGATCGCCTGGGGCCACCACGCCGACCCGTTTTCGGTACTCGGCATCCACCACCTCGGCGACCGCCTGGTGATCCGCGCCTACGCGCCGGAGGCCGAGAGCGTCGCGGTGTTGATCCGCGACACCGGGAAGCACGTGGTCGATCTGGCACCGGTCGAGGGCGCCTGGGGCGTCTTCGCCGCTGCGGTCCCGCGGCGCAAGGAACGCTTCGCCTACCGCCTGCAGATGCGGCGCGGCGACTCGGAATGGCAGGTCGACGACTCCTACCGGTTCGGCCCGGTGCTGGGCGAGCTCGACGAGTACCTTATGGGCGAGGGTCTGCACCGGCAGCTCTGGGACGCGCTCGGCGCCCATGTGATAGAGCACGAGGGCGTCACCGGCACCCATTTCGCCGTCTGGGCGCCGAGCGCCCGCCGGGTCGCGGTGGCCGGGGACTTCAACTACTGGGACACGCGCTGCTACACGATGCGCCGGCGCGGCTCCACCGGCGTCTGGGAGATCTTCATCCCCGATATCGGCGAGGGCGCCCGCTACAAGTACGAGGTCACCTCGCCCGACGGCAATGTGATGCCGCTGAAAGCCGACCCGGTCGCTTTCGGGTCCGAGCACCCTCCGGCCACCGCCTCGGTGGTGCGCCGGCTCGAGGACCGCGCCTGGCGCGACGGGGAATGGATGGCGCGCCGCGCCGAGGCGCAGCGGTTCGACCGCCCGATCTCGATCTACGAGGTCCATCTGGGCTCGTGGATGCGGGTGCCCGAGCACGACGGCAGGATGCTCTCCTACCACGAGCTGGCGGAGAGGTTGGTGCCCTATGCCCGCGACATGGGTTTCACCCATCTCGAGCTGCTGCCGATCAGCGAGTACCCCTTCGAGGGCTCCTGGGGCTACCAGCCGATCGGCCTCTACGCCCCGACCATCCGCCACGGCACGCCGGAGGAGTTCCGCGACTTCGTTGAAGCCTGTCACGACGCCGGCCTCGGCGTGATCATCGACTGGGTGCCGGGCCATTTCCCGACCGACGAGCACGGCCTCGGCCGCTTCGACGGCACGGCGCTCTATGAGCATGCCGACCCGAAGGAGGGGTTCCATCCGGACTGGAACACGCTGGTCTACAACTACGGCAGGCGCGAGGTCTCGAACTACCTGATCGCGAACGGCCTCTACTGGCTGAAGGAGTACCATATCGACGGGCTCAGGGTCGATGCGGTGGCCTCGATGCTGTACCGCGACTACAGCCGGGCCGAAGGCCAGTGGGTGCCCAACCTGTTCGGCGGACGCGAGAACCTCGAGGCGATCGAGTTCCTGCGCCACATGAACTCGGTCGTCTATGGCGAGGTGCCCGGTATCGCCACCTTTGCCGAGGAATCGACCGCCTGGCCGGGGGTCTCGCGCCCCACCAACGAGGGCGGGCTCGGCTTCGGCTTCAAATGGAACATGGGCTGGATGAACGACACGCTAGACTACATGAAGTGTGATCCGATCCACCGGCGCCACCACCACTACCAGATGACCTTCGGGCTGATGTACGCCTTCAGCGAGAACTTCATCCTGCCGCTTAGCCATGACGAGGTGGTGCACGGCAAGCGCTCGCTGCTCGACAAGATGCCGGGCTCCGGGGGCGTGAAGTTCGCCAACCTGCGCGCCTATTACGGCTTCATGTGGACGCAGCCTGGCAAGAAGCTGCTGTTCATGGGGGGCGAGATCGCACAGGGGCGCGAGTGGGACCACGACGACAGCCTCGACTGGCACCTGCTCGACTACCATTGGCACAAGGGCGTGCAGTCGCTGGTGCGCGACCTCAACTGGCTCTACCGCGACAACCGCGCGCTGCACGTCAAGGACTGCGAAGGCGGCGGCTTCGAGTGGATCGAGCCCAACGACGCCGAGGAATCGATCTATGCCTACCTGCGGTTCGGCCATCCGGGCGATCCGCCGATGCTGATGGTCTGCAACTTCACCCCGATCATGCGCGAGAGCTGGCGCGTCGGCCTGCCGTTCAGGGGCCCTTGGACCGAGGTGCTGAACACCGACGCCACCGACTACGGCGGCGACGGCCGCGGCCAGAACGGGACCATCACCGGCGAGGACATGCCCTGGCACGGGCGGCCGCACTCGGCAACGATCAGCATCCCTCCGTTGGCGACTGTCATATTTCGGTTGTCTGAAGGGGGTTAAATCACACTGAACTGACGGACAAACGGCGTCAGCCCTGCGAGGAGGCAAGAGAGATGGAGCACCAACATACAGCCAGACTATCCCAACGCTCTATGGCCTTCGTCCTTGCCGGTGGCCGCGGCAGCCGGCTGATGGAGCTGACCGACAAACGTGCCAAGCCGGCGGTCTATTTCGGCGGCAAGACCCGGATCATCGACTTTGCGCTGTCCAACGCGGTCAATTCGGGCATTCGCCGGCTCGCGGTGGCGACCCAGTACAAGGCACACAGCCTTATCACCCACCTGCAACGGGCCTGGAGCTTCTTCCGGATCGAGCGCAACGAGTTCCTCGACATCTTCCCCGCGTCGCAGCGGGTCAGCAAGGAGCAATGGTATCTCGGCACCGCCGATGCCGTCGCGCAGAACATCGACATCGTCGACAGCTACGGTCCCGAGTACCTGGTCGTCCTCGCCGGCGACCACATCTACAAGATGGACTACGAGATGATGCTGGCCCAGCATGTCGAGGCCGGGGCCGACGTCACCGTCGGCTGCCTCACGGTGCCGAGGATGGAGGCCACGGGCTTCGGCGTGATGGCGGTCGACGAGAAGAAGCTGATCGTCGACTTCGTCGAGAAGCCAGCCGATCCGCCGGGGATGCCCGGCAATCCGGACATGGCGCTGGCCAGCATGGGGCTCTATGTCTTCGACTGGAAGTTCCTGCGCGAGCTCTTGCTGGCGGACATGGCCAACGCCGAATCGAGCCATGACTTCGGCAAGGACCTGATCCCTTACGTGGTGAAGAACGGCAAGGCGGTGGCGCACGAGTTCAACGACTCCTGCGTGATGAGCGGCTCCGAGACAGCGCCCTACTGGCGCGACGTCGGCACCATCGACGCGTTCTGGCGGGCCAACATCGACCTCACCGATTTCGTGCCGGAGCTGGACATCTACCACCACGAATGGCCGATCTGGACCTACAACGAGTTGAACCCCCCGGCGAAGTTTATCCATGACGAGCAAAGCCGCCGCGGCTCGGCGGTCAGCTCTATGGTCGCCGGCGGCTGCATCATCTCCGGCTCGCATATCAACCAGTCGCTGCTGTTCACCGGCTGCCACACCCACTCGTTCTCGCGGCTGACCCGGGTGGTGGCGCTACCGCGGGTGGTGGTCAACCGGCGGGCCCGGCTCAAGAACGTGGTCATCGACCGCGGCGTCGAGATCCCCGCCAGCCTGGTGATCGGCGACGACCCCGAGGAAGATGCCCGCTGGTTCCGCCGCTCCGACTCCGGCATCTGCCTGGTCACCAAGCCAATGGTCGAGAGATGGAAAGCCGCGCGATGAACGTTCTCTTCGTCGTCTCCGAATGCGCCCCGCTGATCAAGACCGGCGGGCTGGCCGACGTCGCCGGGGCGCTGCCGGGCGCGCTCGCGCACGAGGGCTGCCCGGTGCGGGTGCTGATGCCGGCCTATCCGGGGCTGGAATCCAAGCTGGTCGATGCGAAGGAGCTGCTGGCTTTCGACGATCTGTTTGGCGGCCCGGCGCGGATCCTCGGCGGGCAGGCCGCCGGGCTTGACCTGTTGCTGCTCGACGCGCCGCATCTCTACGACCGGGTCGGCCTGATCTATCTCGGCCCCGACGGCAACGACTGGCCCGACAACGCCGTCCGTTTCGCGTCGCTGTCCTGGGCCGGGGCGCGGATCGGCCTGGGTGAGCTGACGGACGGATGGCGGCCCGATGTCGTCCATGCCCACGACTGGCAGGGCGGGCTGACCCCGGTTTATCTGTCCCATATGCCGGTCCGGCCACCGACGGTGGTGACGATCCACAACATCGCCTATCAGGGCCACGCGCCGGCATGGCAGCGCGACGATCTCAGACTGCCGATCACCGGATTCACGCCCCAAGGTTTCGAGTTCTGGGGCGGGATCAACTTCCTCAAGGCGGGCCTGGTCTATGCCGACGCGATCACCACCGTCAGCCCGACCTATGCGAAGGAGCTCACGAGCCCCGAATTCGGCTATGGGCTGGAGGGCGTGATCGCGGCCAGCGTTGAGAAACTCAGCGGCATCCTCAACGGCATCGACCTCGACCACTGGAACCCCGAGAGCGATCCCGCCATCGCCAACTTCAGCATCCGAACCATCGGCAAGCGGGCCGCCAACCGGCAGGCGCTGGCCGAGGAGTTAGGCATCGTTGCCGAAGGTCCGCTGTTCGGCATCGTCAGCCGGCTGACGCCGCAGAAGGGGCTGAACCTGCTGCTCAACTCGCTGCACGACCTCCTCGATCGCCAGGCCGGGCTCGTCCTGCTCGGCAGCGGCGACCCCGATCTCGAGCACGCCTTCAGCGCCGCCGCCACCAGCCATCCCGGTCAGGTCGGCGTCAAGATCGGCTATGACGAGCCGCTGTCGCACCGGATCTATGCCGGCAGCGACGTCATCGTCGTGCCCTCGCGCTTCGAGCCCTGCGGCCTGACCCAGCTCTACGGCCTGCGATACGGCGCCCTGCCGCTGGTCGCCCACACCGGCGGCCTGGCGGACACGGTGATCGACGCCAACGACGCGGCCCGCAAGACCGGGGTGGCGACCGGCTTCCAGTTCCATCCCGGCTCGGGCCGCTCGCTGAACGAGGCGATCAACCGCGCCTGCGACTGCTTCGCCGACAAGAAGCTCTGGCGTCAGATGCAGCGCAACGCGATGAAGCACCCAGTCGGGTGGGAGACCTCGGCGGCCTCGTACCGAATGCTCTATGAAAGCCTGACGGAGGCCGCTCCCTGAAACGTTCGTCCAGTTCCAACACCGAATTCACTATCGGGCCAGGTCGCCCTTACCCCCTCGGCGCCCACTGGGACGGCGAGGGGGTGAACTTTGCCGTGTTCTCCGCCAATGCGGAGCAGATCGAACTCTGCCTGTTCTCGGCCGACGGAGCGCACGAGACGGCGCGCATTCCCCTGCCGGAGCGCACCGGCGATGTCTGGCACGTCCATCTCGCCGGCCTTGCCCCCGGCGCACTCTACGGGCTGCGCGTCCATGGCCGCTACGCCCCGGAAGAAGGGCACAGGTTCAACCCGCACAAGCTGCTGATGGACCCCTACGCACGGCAACTCCACGGGACATTCCGCTGGGCCGACACGGTGTTCGGCTACACCATCGGATCGGACCACGGCGACCTCTCCTGCGACCGGCGCGACAGCGCTGCCGCGGTACCGAAATGCGTGGTGACCGATCCCAATGACTTCGACTGGGGCGACGACCGGCCGCCGGACACCGCCTGGGACCGGACGGTGATCTACGAGGGGCATACCCGCGGCCTGACGATGGGCCGCGACGACGTCCCGGAACACCAGCGCGGCCTCTTCGCCGGCGTTGCCTCAGACGCGATGCTCGACCACCTGACCCGCCTCGGCATCACCGCCATCGAGCTGCTGCCGGTGCACGCCTTCCTCAATGAGCATTTCCTCGACGTGCGCCGGTTGCGGAACTACTGGGGCTACAACTCGATCGGCTTCTTCGCCCTGCAGCCGCGCTATCTCGGCAAGGACGGCATCGCCGGGTTCCAGAAGATGGTGCGCCGGTTCCATGCCGCTGGTATCGAGGTGATCCTCGACGTCGTCTACAACCACACCGCGGAGGGCGCCGAGCTTGGCCCGACGCTCAGCTTCCGTGGCCTCGACAACGCCAGCTACTACTGGCTGCACCCGGACAACCCGCGCTATTACGTCAACGATACCGGCTGCGGCAACACCCTGCAGGTTTTGCATCCCTTCGTGCTGCGCATGGTCCTGGATTCGCTGCGCTACTGGGTCGGAGTGATGCATGTCGACGGGTTCCGGTTCGACCTGGGGACCACGTTGGGGCGCGAACGCTACGGCTTCGACCCGTGCGGCAGATTCTTCGACGCGCTCGGCCAGGATCCGGTGCTCTCGCGGGTCAAGATGATCGCCGAGGCGTGGGATGTCGGCCCGGGCGGCTACCAGGTGGGTTCCTTCCCGGCGCCCTTCGCCGAGTGGAACGACCGCTTCCGCGACACCGTGCGCCAGTTCTGGCGCGGCGATGCCAGCAAGGCGCAGGTGTTGTCCGACTGCCTGCTTGGCTCCGCCCTGCGCTTCGACCACAGCGGCCGGCGCACCTGGTCGTCGGTCAACTTCATCACCGCGCATGACGGCTTCACGCTCAAGGATCTGGTCTCCTACAACCGCAAGCGCAACCACGCCAATGGCGAGAACGACCGCGATGGCGCGCAGGAGAACTACAGCTCCAACGGCGGCGTCTCGGGCAAGACGTCCAACTCCGAGGTCCTGCAGCGCCGCGCCCGGCGCAAGCGCAACATGCTCGCCACGCTGATGTTCTCTCAGGGCACGCCGATGCTGCTCGCCGGCGACGAGGCCGGCAACAGCCAAGGCGGCAACAACAACGCCTATTGCCAGGACAACGCCATCGGTTGGATCGACTGGTCCGGCGGCGGTGGCACCCAGGAGGCTTTCCTGCGCCTCCTGATCGCGCTGCGCCACAAGTACCCGGTGCTGCGCCAGTCCCGCTTCCTGCACGGCTACGAGCGGGACGCCGACGGGAGACCGGATGTCGAGTGGTTCGGCGCCGACGGCGCGCCGCCGCAATGGAACGACCCGGAGCTGCGGCAGTTCGGTGTGCTGCTGCGCCGCGCCGCCCTGACGCCGGCCTTCCGGCAAACCAGACAGACTCTGTTCCTCGCCATCAACGGCGGCAACACGATCGACTTCGCCCTGCCCCCGGTCAGCGACGTCAGTCACTGGCACCCGGTGCTCGACACCTCCATGGCGGACGGGGTTCCGGCATCGGCCAAGCCATCGGGCTCGGAGGTCGAGATCGGTCACGACTCGCTGGCGCTGTTCGTCCTCACGGAGGATCCGACGTGACATCCCGCCCGCTCCCGATCGACCGCCTCGCGGAGCTTTGCCATGTCGAGACCCGGTTCCGCGATGCGCGCGGACAGGAGCACACCACGCCGCCCGAAAGCACCGAGGCGATCCTCTCGGAGATGAAGGTACCGGCCGGGTCCGAGGCCGAGATCCGCGAGGCGATCGCCGCCATCGAGGACGAGAACCGCCGCCGGCTGATCCCCGAGGCGATCATCGTTCGCCGGGGCAGTGGCCCGGTCCTGCTTCCGAAGGGTGCCGAGTGGCGGCTGGAGTTCGAGGATGGCGGCGGCGCCGAAGGCGCTGGCGCCGGCGGCATCGACACCACCGGCCTGCCGATCGGGGTGCACCGCCTGACCGTCACCCGCCGCGGCAGAACAGACGGCGTGACGCTGCTGGCCAGCCCTATGACCGCGCCGGACTGCCGCGCCCTGACCGGCCGGAAGAAGCTCTGGGGCGTCGCCGCGCCGCTCTACGGGCTGCGCTCCGCGCAAAACCTCGGCCTCGGCACCTATGGCGACCTCGCCGAGCTGGCCGAAGCGATCGGCCCGATGGGCGCCGACTACTTGGCGATCAATCCGGTCCATGCGCTGTTCCCGCTGGAGCCGCGCTACTGCAGCCCCTATTCGCCGACCCACCGGCGGCTCTTCAACACCGCCCATATCGACGCCCGGGCGGTGCCGGAGTTCGCCGCCTCCGAGGCCGCGCAGCGCTGGCTGGCGGAGCACGGGGCCGAGGTCGAGCGGCTGCGCGGCGCCGAGCTGATCGACTACCCGGCGGTGGCCTCCCTGCTGCAACCACTGTTCGAGCGGCTGTTCGAGACCTTCGAGGCGACCTGTCCCGAGGGCTCGTCCCGCGCCGAGGCCTTCGCCGACTGGTGCAGGCACCACGGCGCCGAGCTGGATCGGTTCGCCACCCACCAGGCCCTCTCGGAGCGGTTCGGGCTGATCTGGCACGACTGGCCCGAACCAGTCCACCACCCCGAGGCACCCGAGGTCGCCGTCTTTGCCGCCGAAAACGCGCAGCGCATCCGGTTCCACAAATACCTGCAATGGCTCGCCTCCGACCAGCTCGACACGGCGCAGTCCCGCGCCCGCGCGGCCGGGATGGGCTTAGGCCTGGTCGCCGACCTCGCCGTCGGTGTCAGCCCGGACGGCGCCGAGACCTGGGGCGAGCGCGGGCTCTTTGCCAGCGGCATCTCGCTCGGGGCGCCACCGGATGCGTTCAACTCCGCCGGCCAGAACTGGAACCTGGCGCCGTTCCGGCCCGACGCCCTGCGGCGCGACACCTACCGCGCATTTTCCGGCACCTTGGCCCAGTCGATGCGTTGGAGCGGGGCGATCCGGATCGACCACATGGTCGGCTTCCGCCGCAGCTACTGGATCCCGGACGGGCACCGCATCGGCGCCTATGTGCAGTACCCGGTCGACGAGATGCTCGCCGTCGCCGCCATCGAGGGCCACCACCAGAACTGTCTGGTCATCGGCGAGGATCTCGGCAACGTTCCCCCCGGCTTGCGCGACCGGATGGACGCGATCGGCATCCTCGGCTGCCGCCTGGTCTATTTCGAGCGCGAGCGAAACGGCCCCTTCACCCTGCCCAAGGCCTACCTCTACAACGCCGCCGCCTCGATCGGCTCGCACGACTCGCCGAGCTTCAGGGAGTGGTGGCGCGGCGCGGACCTCGCCGAGCGCCTGAACCTCGGGGTGATCGATGCCGCCGAGGCCGAAAGCGAACTTGCCCTGCGAGCCACAACCCGCAAGGCGCTGTTGGAGGCCCTGCGCGGCGCCGGCATTGCTGTCGACGGCGGCGACACTGCCGACGAAGAACTGGTCCTGGCGATCCACCGTTTCCTCGCCGTCACCGGCTCGGCGCTGGCCACCGTGCAGGCCGAGAACGCCTTCGGGCTCGGGCAGCTCAACGTGCCCGGCACCACCGAGCAGTATCCCAACTGGCGCCGCCGGATGCCGTTGGCAGCCGAATGGCGGACCGACCCGCTGTTCGGCGAGATCGCCCGGATCATGTGCGAGCAGCGGCCGCGCCAGCGGTAGCCGAAGCGCCGGCCGATTGCGCCGCCAGATGGCGCCAGCAGATTACGGCGGGTCAGTCGTCGATGAACTCGTCGATCAGCGCGTCGACCACTGCGCAAAGCGCCTGCTGTGGCTCGGCCCCCGCCTCCACAGACGCCTCGTAGACCGCGCGCTGGCGGTCGGACGAGGTACCCTCGCGGGCGATCCGGCGGGCATGCAGCAGCTCGGCCTTGCAGCCCAGCGCCTCGGCATCGGGGCCGAGGAAGTCGATCAGCTCCTCGGTCAAATCGGCGAAATCCGCCATCGCCGAGCGGCCATGGTCGACCAGCTGGCCCTTGACGCCATAGCGCTGCGCTCGCCAGCGGTTCTCGCGGATCAGGGTGGTCGGGTAGATCCGCCAGCGCTGGTTGCGGGTGCGCAACCGGTAGAGATAGGCCATCAGCGACTGGAATATCGCCGCCACGCAGGCGGCGGGATCGACCCGCGAGCAGACATCGGTCATCCGCTGCTCGAGGGTGGGGAACTTCGCCGACGGCCGGATGTCCCACCAGATCTTGGTGGCGTCCTCGATGCAGCCGGCGGTATTCGCTGTAGGAGGTCCCCATGTCCGGCAGCCCGGTGCGCGGCAGGGCGTCTAACACGGTCAGCCGGTAGCTCGCCAACCCGGTGTCGTCGCCGCGCCAAAACGGCGACGAGCAGCTCAGCGCCAGGATGTGCGGCAGGAAATAGGCCGCCTGGGTCATCAGGTCGATGCGCAGGTCCTCGTCCTCGATGCAGACATGCACATGGCAGCCGCAGATCAGCATCCGCCGCGCCGCCGCGCCGAGGTCGGCGCGCAGCCCGTCATAGCGCTCCTTGCGGGTGTGGGTCTGGCTGCGCCACGAGGCGAAGGGGTGGGTCGAGGCGGCGATCGGGGCAAAGCCGAACTCGGTCGCCGCCTTGGCGACGGCGCGGCGCATTGCCACCAGCTCGGTCTTCGCCTCGCCGACAGAGCCGTGCGGCCTGGTGCCGACCTCTATCTGGCACTGCAGGAACTCGGGCGTCACCTGCTCGCCCAGAAGGTCGCTGCAGCGCTCGAAAAACGCCGGGTCGGGCTCGCGCACCATGTCGCGCGACTCGCGCTCGACGACGAGGTATTCCTCCTCGATGCCGACGGTGAAGCTCGGGCGTTCGATCACGGGCGCCTCCCCTGCTTGATCCTTCAGCATCCTACGGCGCTAAACGCCGGTCAATCGTATATGCGATCTAACCCGCGGGGGATGTTGACTTGTCGCGGCCGCTTGTGTGCAAGAAGGGGCGAAATCCACCGCGCCAGGGAGACCCCGGAATGAGCCGCACCGCCGCCGAGCTGCTGATCGACTGCCTCGAAGCCCAGGGCGTGACCACCGCCTTCGGCGTGCCCGGCGAGAGCTATCTCGCGGTGCTCGACGCCCTGCATGACAGCGCCATCCGCTACGTGCTCTGCCGCCAGGAAGGCGGCGCCGCCTTCATGGCCGAGGCCTGGGGCAAGCTCTCGGGCCGCCCCGGCATCTGCTTCGTCACCCGCGGCCCCGGCGCCACCAACGCCTCGATCGGGGTCCACACCGCGAAGCAGAACTCCAGCCCGATGATCCTCTTCATCGGCCAGATCGCCCGCGAGATGCGCGACCGCGAGGCGTTCCAGGAAATCGACTACCGCGCCTTCCACGTGGCGATGTCGGGCCGCCCCGGCCCGGTGGTGATCGGCCTGCCCGAGGACATGCTGACCGAGCCGACCGACCGTGCCCCGGCGCGGCGCGCCAACCCGGCCGAGGCCGGCGCCACGCCCGAGGAGGTCGCCGCGGTCGGCCGCATGCTGGCCGAAGCGGAGCGGCCAATGGTGTTCGTCGTCGGCGGCGGCTGGACCGAGCAGGGCGAGAACGATCTGCAGCGCTTCGCCGAGCGCTGGGACCTGCCCGTCGTGACCTCGTTCCGCAGCCATGATCTGATGGACAACCACTCGCCCTGCTACGCGGGCGACGCCGGGGTCGGCATGCCGGCCTCGACCAGGCGGCTGATCGGTGAGGCCGACCTGGTGCTGGCCGTCGGCATCGGCTTCTCCGAGATCGAGACCGACAGCTACATCCTCTTTGACATCCCCGACCCGAAGCAGAAGCTGATCCATGTCCACCCCTCGGACATGGAGATCGGCAAGGTCTGCCGGCCCGACCTCGGCATCCATGCCGGGGTCAACGGCTTCATCCGCGCCGCCGCCGGGCTGGAGCCGACCTCGAACCTGTCCTGGGACGCCTGGCGGTCCGAGGCCCGGGCCGCCTTCGAGGCCTCGCTTGCTTGCCCGGCCCAGCCGGGCTCGGTCGACATGGGGGTGGTCACGGCGCATATTAGCGAGACCCTGCCCGAGGACGCGGTGGTCACCAACGGCGCCGGAAACTTCACCGTCTGGCCGAACAAATTCCTGCTCTACGGGGCGAGGAACCGCCTGGTCGGGCCGCAGTCCGGGGCGATGGTCTACGGCCTGCCGGCAGCGATTGCGGCGCGAATCTGGGACCCGGAGCGGCTGGTGGTCTGTTTCGCCGGCGACGGCGACATCCAGATGACGATGCAGGAGCTCGGCACGGCGATGCAGCACGACGCCATGCCGGTGGTGCTGATCCTCAACAACGGCAGCTACGGCACCATCCGCATGCATCAGGAGCGCGACTACCCCGAGCGGATCAGCGGCACCACGATTGTGAACCCGAACTACGTGGCGATCGCCAAGGCCTATGGCTTCCATACCGAGCGGGTGACCGAAACAGCCGGCTTCGCGGCGGCCTTCGAGCGGGCTAGGGCGGCCGGCGGCGGCCTGCTCGAGCTGATGACCGACATCGAGGCCCTGACCCCGCGGGCGAGCCTGAGCCAGATCAGGGCGGCGGCGAAGGCCGGGTGAGGGGGTGTGCAAGGTTGCTCAGGGGGGTAAGGTGTTGGGAGATCGGGATTTTAAGGAAGTTTAGCAAACAGGGTTAATGGCGTGGGGTGGTGGAGCTGACCCTCCAGGTGGTGACCAGTGGCGCGGTCGTATGGCCATGCCGGTGAGCGCGCGATCCGTCGTGAGGTTGTTTTCGACACCTGTGATTGATTTTCCACGCTTTGGTTTCAAACCTTCGCCTTCGAGACGAAGGTTTGAAACCAAAGCGTGGAAAATCAAATAGAAGGAAAACGACAGAAAGAATAATAGCCGCGAAGAGAACCACCATGCCGGATTCACATTCCAGGTGCGACACCAGCAGGTAGGCGGCGCAGATCAGCAGCGCCCCGACGAGGCCGACGCCGTCGAGAGCGGTGAAGTCGTTCCACATGGCAATCCCTCCCGATGCCCCGGACTTGATCCGGGGCCTAGCGCCGCCGTTCAGCCCCTTCGGGGCCCCGGCCCAGGTCCGGGACGTCGCAAGGAGGATCAGCCCCGCGCCGCCAAGGCGGCGACGATGGCGTCGCCCATCTCGGCGGTGCTCGCTGGCGTGCCGCCCTCGGCCTGCATCAGGTCGCCGGTGCGGATGCCCTTGGCCAGCACGTCCTCGACCGCGCCTTCCAGCATGTCGGCCTCGGCCCCCAAATCGAACGAATAGCGCAGCGCCATGGCGAAGCTGAGGATGCAGGCGATCGGGTTGGCCTTGCCCTGCCCAGCGATGTCGGGCGCGCTGCCGTGCACCGGCTCGTAGAGCGCCTTCGGCCAGCCGTTCTCCATCGGCGCGCCGAGGCTGGCAGAGGGCAGCATGCCGAGCGAGCCGGTCAGCATCGCCGCGCAGTCGCTGAGGATGTCGCCGAAGAGGTTGTCAGTGACGATGACGTCGAACTGCTTCGGGTTGCGCACCAGCTGCATGGCGCCGTTGTCGGCATACATGTGGCTGAGCTCGACCTCCGGGTACTCGTTGTCGTGCACCCACTGGACCTCCTCGCGCCAGAGGATGCCGGCCTCCATCACATTGGCCTTCTCCATCGAGCAGACCTTTTTCGCGCGGCGCTTGGCCAGCTCGAACGCCGAGCGGGCGACGCGGCGGATCTCTTGCGTTGTGTAGCGGTGGGTGTTGATGCCGACCCGGCTGCCGTCGTTGAGGGTGGTGATGCCGCGGGGCTCGCCGAAATACATGCCCGAGGTCAGCTCGCGCACGATCATGACGTCGAGCCCGGCGACGATCTCGCGCTTCAGTGAGGAGAAATCCGCCAGGGCGTCGAAGCACTGCGCCGGCCGGAGGTTGGCGTAGAGGTCCATCTCCTTGCGCAGGCGCAAGAGCCCGCGCTCGGGTTTGAGCGCGAAGTCGAGATTGTCATAGGCCGGCCCGCCGACGGCGCCGAGCAGGACCGCGTCGACCGCCTGCGCCATGGCCATGGTCTCGTCGGACAAAGGCTTGCCGTGGGCGTCGTAGGCGGCGGCGCCGACCAGGTCCTCCTCGACCTCGAAATCGAGGCCGCGTTTGGCGGCGAACCAGTCGATGATCTTGCGCACCTCGGTCATCACTTCCGGGCCGATGCCGTCGCCCGGCAGGATCAAGAGCTTCATCGCAGTCATGGTTGGGGATCCCTCCGTTAGAGCTTTGCGCGCCTTTTGCGCGATTGTTTTCAGGAGATCAAGCGGGTGGGGCGGCGCTATCCGATGGGCGATGGGTTCGGGGTGCCCCCGGGGTAGCCGGCATGGCATGCCCGCCGGCTGCCCGATGCCGGCGGATGGCGTTCACGGCGCAGGGCAGCCGGCCGCCGGGCGGGGTTGGAGCGCGATGTTGGAGGGAGTGTCCGCATGCGGACATGTGGTTAAGGGATTGATTTTCGACGTTTCTGTTTCAAACCTTCATCTTCCAGCATGCTACACGACTCTGCTGATTTTGGTCGGGTTCCCCGAGGGTGGCGATGGCATGTTGAAGCATGTGGATGACCCTGTTTTCCAGACAAGAGCCCGCCACAAAATCACACCCCGCCGCCCTCAGCCACACATACTGTCGTGTAGTGTGGTCTTCGAGACGACATCGCTTCAGCGCGAACGCAATGTCCTCATGATGATCCCTCCGCCGGAGATGAGCCCGCCGCAGGGCAGGGGATCATCTCCGGCGGAGGGATCATCATGGCCGTCTACGACACTGGCGCTCACACGGTTTTCTACCATCGTTACCATGTCGTCTGGATCACGGAA
>Ga0209255_1000042_pt1 | contig 21317 bp, 24 predicted proteins | sample WorMetvaBAHAMAS2_FD_187394 | JGI IMG/M metagenome (GOLD analysis project Ga0209255, IMG submission 187394) | Marine gutless worms symbiont microbial communities from Max Planck institute for Marine Microbiology, Germany - Olavius vacuus... | ecosystem: Host-associated > Annelida > Digestive...
CAAGAACCTCCCTGCGTGCATCAAGCGCCCGAAGCTTGCGCCGCAGCTCCCGGAGCTGCACCACCGACAACCGATCCACATTGGCGCACAGGCTCCTGAACCGCATCCCGTCCATCTCGATCCTCCCCGAAAGACCATGTTCACCAAATGTTCCCGCAAACTTGCGCGACGATCAGCACGCAAGGCAGACACGACCACCATTATTTCGAATGCACCGCGGCGCCGGTGGTCGCCGAGGGCGGCGAGATCCTCAACTTCATCGGCGACGGGGTGCTGGGGATCTTCCCCATCGCCGAGGCGGAAGGCGGCCTCGCCGGGGCGGCGCGCCGTGCCACCCGGGCGGTGGAGGCGGCGCTGGCCAAATGCGCCGCGTTGCAGGCGGACGGCTCGCTCGGCGGGGCGCCGCTGGAGTTCGGCATCGGCCTCGCCTCGGGCGAGCTGATGTTCGGCAATAAGGCGTGCCCGAGCGGCTGGCCTTCTCCGGCATCGGCAGGGTGGGCAACGGGACACAGCGGATTGAGGCTGCGACCAAGGCGATGGGGCAGCCGGTGCTGGCCACCGAACCGGTGGCGGCGGCGGTGCCCGACGCCTAGGTCTCCGCGGGCCGCCGCCGTATCGACGATCTGGCGCGGGAGGTGGAGCTCTACGCGCTGAAGAGCGTGGCGGCGGCGCAGGCGGCGGAGTAGCAGGTCCGATTTTCCTGCTTTGACCCGGGGCGTCGCCGCGTCGCGCCGGAAAAGCAGAAGCCCCGGTGCAGGGCCGGGGCCTCGCGGGATGCGGCTTACGAAACCCGCTCGAGCGCTAGGGCGATTCCCTGACCGCCGCCGATGCACATGGTGACCAGGCCGTAGAGGCCGCCGATGCGGTCGAGCTCGGCCAGGCACTTCACGGTGATGATCGCACCTGTGGCACCGATCGGGTGGCCGAGCGCGATGGCGCCACCGTTCGGGTTGGTCTTGTCGGTGTCGAGCCCGAGACCGCGGTTGACGGCGACCGCCTGGGCGGCGAAAGCCTCGTTGGCCTCGATGACGTCGAAGTCCTCCTTTGCCATCCCGGTCGCCTCCAGCAGCTTGGTCACCGCCGGGATCGGGCCGAGGCCCATCACCGTCGGGTCGACGCCGGCATGGGTGTAGGCGATCAGCCGCGCGCGCGGCTTCAGCCCTGCCTTCTCGGCGGCGCCGGCCTCGGCCAGCACGAACGCCGCGGCGCCGTCATTGATGCCGCTGGCGTTGCCGGCGGTCACCGAGCCTTCCTTCAGGAACGCCGGGCGCAGTTTGGCAAGGTCCTCCGTCGTGGTGTTCGGCTTCGGGTGCTCGTCAGTGTCGAACACGACCTCGCCCCTGCGGGTCTTGATCGTGAACGGCGCGATCTGGTCCTTGAAGTTGCCCGCCGCCATCGCGGCGCCGGCGCGCTGCTGGCTGACCACGGCGAAGGCGTCCTGGTCGTCGCGCGAGATCTGGTGCTGCTTGGCGACGTTTTCGGCGGTGACGCCCATGTGGCCGGTGCCGAACGGACAGCTCAGCGCGCCGATCATCATGTCGGTGATCTTGACGTCGCCCATCTTCTGGCCGTTGCGCAGGACCTGGGTCGCATGCGGGCTGCGCGACATCGCCTCGGAACCGCCGGCGAGCCCGAACTCGGCGTCGCCGAGCGCGATCGACTGCGCCACCGAGACGATGGCCTGGGCGCCGGAGCCGCAGAGCCGGTTGACGTTCATCGCCGGGGTCGCGTCCGGAATCCCCGCATCGATGGCGGCGACACGGCTGAGATACATGTCGCGCGGCTCGGTGTTGATCACATGGCCGAAGGCGACATGGCCGATCTGCGCGGGGTCTACGCCGGCGCGCTCCATCGCGGCCTTGGCGACATGGGCGGCCGTCTCGGTGGGCGGTACGCTGGAAAGACCGCCTCCAAACGTACCGATTGCAGTGCGGGCTCCGTCGAGTATCACGACTTCACGAGTCATTCTGGTTCTCCCTGGCGGTGGAAATTGCTCGGCTAAAGTGATGGCGTATTGCCACCGCTTAAGCAAGAGCCGGCCGGGCAAAAATCAAGGCGATAATTGCCGCAGGTGCAGCCGCGGCAGTGGATGCCGTCGCGAACCGCCGCGCCCTCAGCGCCGGTGATCGCGGACCCAGACTTCGACCCGGCGGTTGAGATCGCGGCCGATGCCGGTCTCGTTGCAGCCCACCGGGGTCAGCTCGCCATAGCTCTGCACCAGGATCAGTACATCGTCGATCGCCCCGGCGCCGACGCTCGCCTTGAGGGTATCGGCCACGCTCTGGGCGCGGCGCACCGCGAGACTGCGGTTGTTGTTGAAGTCGCCCACCGAGTCGGTGAGGCCGACCAGCAGGATCTCCTTGCCGGCGTAGCGCCCCGCTGCGAGCAGGCGGGCGAAGAGCTCGGCCTCGCTCTGCGAGCGGGGCTCCAGCGTGCTCGATCCGGGGGTGAAGCGGAAGGTCAGGCTGAGGCGCTCGGCGTCCCTGAGCTCGGTCAGCATCTCGCGCATCAGCGGCAGCGAGAACTCCTCCGGGCTGGTCAGGCTGAAGGCGAGCCGGTCGCCCTGCAGCTCGACGCCCTGGCGCTCGATGCCGCGATCGGCGAACCCGACCTCGGCGATCAGCGGCTGGGCGGCGTCGGAGAGCGCGAAGTCGAGGAATTCGGCAGCATGATGCGACAGCTCGGTGCCGGCGCTATAGAGATAGAGCCGGTGCGCCAGCGGGTATTCCTCGGTCTTGATGGCGAATCCTGACGGGAACGACTTCAGTCCGCAGGACTGCCGGATCGCCAGCACCTTCGCCGCACGGACGAAGGCGAGGCTGGTGAAGCCGACGCCGCCGGGATCGATCGAGACCATGTCCGACAGCTCGGCGTTGTCGGCGAGGCGCTCGGCCGCCTCGGAGATCTGCAGACGGTTCGGCCGCATCACCCGGTCGTTGAACACCTCCAGGGCGCCGGAGCTGTCATCGCGGACATAGAGGGCAACCGGCAGGTCCGCCCCCCTATCTGCGACCAGTTGGAGATCCGGCCGGCGAACAGCGCCGCAATCTGCTCCAGAGTCAACATCCGCAGCAGGTTGTCGGGATGGACCAGCACCGCCAGCCCGTCCTGAGCAAAGACGTGCTCCTGCGCGCCGTCAGCGGCCGAGCCCAGTTGCCCCGAGGACATCCCCACCAGCGTGTCGCTGCCGTCCGTCAGCGCCAGGCGGGCGGCGGCGGAGCCCGAAGCGCCGACCGAGATGGCGGCGACCTCCTTGCCATCGGAGTCGGTCAGGCGGTAGACGAGCATGTTCTCGCCGCCGCCGACCTGCTGCACCAGCTCGGCGCCGAGGCTGTCGGCATAGCCCTCGATCAGCCGCGGCAGCATCCCTTCGCCGATGGTATTCGAGCCCTCGATCGCGAACCGCCCGCCATAGTGCAGCACCACCGGGCATCCCTCGCCCGAGCAAGTGACCTGCGCTGCGGGAACCCCGATGACCCCGAGGCTGGTGCGCACGGTATAGTTCTCGCCGTCGAATTCCTGCAGCTCGCCACGGACCTCGGTGGTGCCGTCCTTCGAGGTCAGGACGACCTGCGGCTCCGCCCGTGCCATGCTGTGGTTCAGCAGGAGCGCCGTGCAGACGATCGCCAGTCCGAAAAACCTGATCCGCATCCTTCCCCTCTCGCTCCGCCGTTCAGCGTCCCCGGACGCGACGCCGGTTCGGCTCCTCCCCCACGTCACCGCCGTGGCACGATCAGATCGTCGACCGCGTCGCCGATGTAGCGATCCTCCATAGCGGCGACGGCGGTGCAGTCAAGCGGCGCCAGTCTGCGGCGGTGCGGCGACTGCAGGATGCCGGCCGACGAGCGCAGGACGGTGAAGCCCGGCTCGGCCAAGGCGCCGGCGCCGCAGGCGTCGGTTTGCTCTCGGTCGGCGCGGGTGGCGAAATCGAGCTTCAGCTTGACCACGCCGGAGGGGCCGCCGTGGCGGCGCCAGAAGGTGTAGACGGTGACCCGCTGCCCCACCTCGCCGACCGGCTCGTAGTCAAGCAGGTAGCCGCCACCGTGACGGCGCACATCGGCGAAGCTGCGCGGATGGTCGGGCCTGACGTGGCCGTCGCTCTCGCCGCCGGCGCCGAACTCGAACGCATGCAGCTCCAGCGCCACCGGCATGTCCCAGGCCAGAACCACCCGGTCCATCTGTTCGGTGCCGGCGAAGGGGATGTTGAATTCGTGGATGTCGCCGTCTTCGAACCGGACCGTCGCGTCGCTGGCCTGCTGCAGGCCGACAGCGTCGATCGAGCCGGCACCGTGGCGGTCGAGGGCGACGCCGAAGCGCAGGCCGTCATAGGATAGCTCGACGACACTGTCGGCCTGGCAGGGGGCGTCGATCGCCTCCTCGGTTATCGCCGCCGGCTTGACGGCGACGATCAGCGTCGGCGGGATCGTGCAGGCCGCGATCGCGCTGGGAAGGGCGGCGGAGCGGGTGGTGTCCGTTCCAGTCCCCGTTCCAGCTCCCGCTGGAGCTCCGGCTCCCGTCGCGAGATCGGCGGCGAGGGGCGGCGGTGGCGTGGTGTCGACCGGCGCCAGGTTGCTGCCGGGCTGGATGTCGCGGAACGCGGCAAGCACGTCCTTGCTGCGGACGTCGCCCGGATCGGCCCGGCCGGCCGCGCCGGTGCCGACGGCCCCGATCTGCGGCGGGACTTGCCCGAGCGGCGGTGTCTCCGGCCTGCCCGCTGCCGCCGGGGCGGTCGCGGGCAGCGGTGATGGCGAGCCGCCAGCCTGCGGGTGCGGCGGCGCCGGCGCGGTCTTGGCCAAGGCGACGGTGCCTGTGGTGCCGGCGCCGGGCTGCAGCGGCGGCGCCGCTGCCTGGTCACGCTGGGCGTCGGCGGCGGCCAGCTTCGGATCGGAGTTGCGCACCGACGCGATCACTTCCCCGATCAGGTCCTCGCCGTGCCCGACAAGCCGGTAGGTGAAGCTGTGGGTGCCGACGCAGCGCGCGGCCGGCAGGTATTGCAGCTTGCCGGCCTCGATGTAGACCTGCCCGCATTTGGGCTGGCTGACGATGATCAGGTCTTCGGCATCCTCCGGCTCCAGGCCCGTGTCGTTGGCCAGAACATCGATGCTGCTCAAGACGTTAGCGCGGACGATCATCTCGTCGCGGTTCAGCACCACGGCGGCTCCGCCAGCGCCGAACAAACGGTCCAGCACATCGATCCGCTGGGCCATGGTGCCGACGGCGACCATGAACACCAGGAAGGTGAGCACCGATATCATGCGGTCGTCTTTGAACACGCCGACGAATCTCCCATTGCCAGGCAAGAGATTAGCAAACGAATTTCCATAATGAAATCACAACCTTGCAATTCTGTCTGAAAGTTGGCGCTCAGGCAACCATTAAGGCGGGATTCCGGCCGGATCTTGACCGGCCCGGATGGCGATCTAACCTGCCCAACGGCCTGTGGAGAGTTCCCATGAAATTCGGCATCGGCCAGCCGGTTCGGCGGCGCGAGGATACCCGCCTGCTGCGCGGGGCGGGGCGGTACATCGACGACATCTCCCTGCCCGGCCAGGCGCGGGCGGTGCTGCTGCGCAGCCCGGTGTCGCATGGGCGGATCACCCGGCTGGAAGTGGCCGCGGCGCGCGGGTTGCCCGGGGTGCTGGCGGTCTGGACCGCGGCCGAGGTCGCCGGCCGGCTGCAGCCGCTCGGCCCGGTCTACGAGCTGGAGCCGCCGCCTGCCCCGGTCGGAATGGCGCATCTGGCCGAGGAGATGGTGCGCTTCGTCGGCCAGCCGGTGGCCTTCGTCGTCGCCGAGACCCAGGCCCAGGCCCAGGACGCGGCCGAGGCGATCGAGCTCGACATCGATGAGCTGGAGCCGGTGACCGACCCGGAGGCGGCGCTGGCGCCCGGTGCGCCGCAGCTCCACCCGGAGGCGCCCGGCAACCTCGCCTACCGCCGGGAGATCGGCGACGCCGCGGCGACCGAGGCGCTGGGCCGGCCGGTGAGATGGGTCGGCGAGCGGACCGAGAGCTTCCTCGCCGACACCCAGGGGCGCGACATGCGGGCGAGGGTGGAGGGCGCCTTCGACTCGGGCGGGGTCTGCCTGGCGATGCGGATCCGGACCGTCTCGGGGCTCGGCGCCTATCTGTCCAACGCCTCGGTCATGGTGCATTCGGCGTTCTCGGCCCGACTGCTCGGCGGCGCCTACCGGGTGCAGGCGACCCATGCCGCAGTGCGTGGCGCCTTCACCACCACCACGCCGATGGACGCCTATCTCGGCGCCGGGCGGCCCGAGATCGCCCATGCCACCGAGCGGCTGATGGATCAGGCGGCGCGGGAATTCGGCGCCGATCCGGCCGAGTTCCGGCGCCGCAACCTGCTGACCGCCGAGATGCTGCCGCACCGCAGCCCCGGCGACTACCTGTTCGACAGCCTCGATCCCGCCAGGGTGATGGACCATGCGCTGGCGCGGGCCGACTATGCGGGGTTCGAGGCCCGGGCCGCAGCGGCGCGGGGGCGCGGCTGCCATGCCGGGATCGGGGTGATCTACGCCATGGAGCGTACCGGCGGAGCGCCGATCGAGCACGCCCGCATCCGGCTGACCCCGGACGGGCGGCTGCAGGTCTGGGTCGGCACCCAGGACACCGGCCAGGGCCATGCCACCACCTGGGCGCAGGTGCTGCGCGAGCAGCTCGGGCTCGACTTCGCGCAGATCGAGGTTATGGCCGGCGACTCGGACGCGCTGCCCGCCGGCGGCAACACCGGCGGCTCGCGCTCGACGATCATGGCCGGGCGGGTGCTGCTGAGGGCCGCCGACGACATGATCGCCTAGGGCCGGACGCTGGCGGCCGAGCACCTGGAGGCGGCGGAGGCCGATATCCGCTTCGAAGCCGAGGCGGGCGGCCGGTTCCGCATCGCCGGCACCGACCGCGGCGTCGGTCTGGTCGAGCTCGCCGCCGGCCCGGGCGAGATCGTCGCCACCGGCGATGTCACCGACACTTATCCGAGCTTCCCCAACGGCTGCCACGTCGCCGAGGTCGAGATCGACGGCGAGACCGGGGCACTGACGCTGACCCGCTACACCGTCGCCGACGACTTCGGCCGGCTGATCAACCCGGAGCTGGTCGCCGGCCAGGTGCATGACGGGGTGATGCAGGGGGTCAGCCAGGCGACGGGCGAGGCGATGGTCTGGGACCCGGAAACCGGCCAGCCACTGAGCGCCAGCTTCATGGACTACCGGATGCCGCGGGCAAGCGACCTGCCGCCGATCGACCTCAGCTTCGTCGAGATCCCGACGCCGAGCAATCCGCTGTGGGCGAAGGGCTGCGGCGAGTCCGGCGCCGTCGGCGGCATCGCCGCGACGGTGGCGGCGGTACGCGACGCGCTGTTGCGGGCTGGCGCCGAGGCGATCGAGCCGCCCTACACCCCGTGGCGGCTGTGACAGGCGCTGGCGGGGAGGGGTTGAGCGGAGCTTGGGCTCAGGCCGGGATTGGGGCTATCATCGCTGCCGAGGAGGAACGAGACTCATGACCATGCAATCCAGACAATGGCTGAGCGGCGCAGCGGTGGCGGCGGTGCTCGCGCTCGGTCCCGGACCGAACCCCGCCGCGGCGCAGGAGATGGAGATCGGCATGCGCGAATTCCTGTTGCGCTGCGCCGCCTGCCACGGGCCGCGTGCCGGCGGCGACGGGCCGCTGGCGGAGCTGCTGGTGGAGCCACCGAAGAATCTGCGCCACCTCGCCCGCGAAAACGACGGCCGGTTTCCGTTCGGCGAGGTCTACAAGGCGATCGACGGGCGGCGCGAGATCCTCGGCCACGGCACCCGGACGATGCCGGTCTGGGGCGACTGTTTCGAGGAGGAGGCGGTGGGCCGGGGCCTGCCGCCGGGGCTCGACGCGAAGCAGATCTTGCAAGGCCGGATCCTGTCGCTGGTCTATTACCTGCAGGCAATTCAGCAACGCTGAGAGGAGAGGGCCTGCAGATGACAGACATTGCCGCCGCGCTCGGTCGGGTCACCACGCCGACCCTGACCACCGTGATGATGCGCGATCACGGGCTGAACAACACCGCCATTCGCGACGTCTTCGCCTGCAACCCCGCGGCCCGCCGCTTCGCCGGGCCGGCGGTGACGGCGCGCTTCCTGCCGCTGCGCGAGGACCTGCAACCGGTGCAGTTCCTCGACCACCCGGAGAACCTGATGCGGCCGTTGGTCGAGGAGGCGCCGGCAGGCAGTGTGGTGGTGCTCGACGCCAACCGGCGCAACGATGTCGGCGTTCTCGGCGGCAATCTGGTGATGCGGATGAAGGTGCGCGGGGTGGCGGCGGCGGTGACCGACGGCGGCATGCGCGACCTGCCCGAGCTGGCCGGGATCGACTTCCCGGTCTTCGCCACCGCCGCGGTGGCCGAGGCGGGGCAGGCGATGGACCATATCGAGGGCTACGTCCACAAGCGGCTGGCCCGCGGCGAGCCGGTGCCAGGGCTCTACCCGCCGGGCGAGCAGGTGCGGGCCGACTACGCCGCCTGGGTCGCCGCGGGGGAGCCGGAGCTGTAGGCGGAGCGTCATCCCGGCGAAGGCCCGTGCCCCGGACTTGATCCGGTGTCTCGATAAGAAGGGCCGCTGGGCTGTTCGAGATCCCGGGTCAAGCCCGGGACACATGAATGGGGAACCGCGTGCCCGCGCCGGTGCCGTCACTTGCCCCAGCGCAGCGCCAGGAGGTCGAGGTCCCCGGCAAGCTGCAGCAGCCCGGCACGGGCCGCCGGGTCGAGCGGGGTCAGCGGGTGGCGCACGGTGTCGCTCTTGATCACCCCGCCCTCCATCATCGCCGTCTTGGTGGCGCGCAGGCCGCACTGGCGGTTCTCGTAGTTGATCAGCGGCAGGACCCGGGCGTAGCCTGCCGCCGCCGCCTCGCGCCGGCCAGCCAGGTGGTCGATGACGATCGGCCGGATCAGCTCCGACATCAGCGCGCTGGTCATGGTGCCGGTGGCGCCGGCGTCGAGGTCGGCCAGAAGCGTGATCCCCTCCTCGCCGTCGAACGGGCCGGCGATGGACTCGCCCGCGGAGGCGAGCAGCGCTCTCAGCTTCGCCGCGGTGCCAGGGGTCTCGATCTTGAAGTAGCTGACCGTGGGCAGGTCGTGGGCGATCCGGGCCAGCAGCGGCACCGACAGGGTGACGCCGCTCAAGGGCGCGTCCTAGATCATGATCGGGATCGAGATCGCCTCGGCGAGGCGGGCGAAATGCTCGTAGACGCCGGTGTCGTCGGCCCTGAGAAGCGCACCGTGATAGGGCGGCATCATCATCACCATCGCCGCCCCGGCCGCCTCGGCCCGCTTCACCCGGGCGCAGGCGATGTCGGTGGAGAAATGGCTGCAGGTAACGATCACCGGCACCCTCCCGGCCACATGGTCGAGGCAGAGCGTCATCAACAGCTCGCGCTCCTCGTCCGAGAGCAGGAACTGCTCGGAATAGTTGGTGAGGATACAGATACCGTCGACCCCCTAGTCGATCATGCAATCGAGCACCCGGCGCTGGCCCTCCGGGTCGAGGCTGCCGTCGGGATTGAATGGGGTGGGGGCGATGGGGAAGATGCCGGAAAGCGCGGTCGGGGAGGTCATCTCAAGATCCTTGTTCCGGGTGGCCTGCCCCTGCGGGTAGATCAATTGCGCGCCGCTGCGCAAGCCGCCGCTTGGCGAAAGCCGCGCCAGGCTGCTTGCCCGGCCGTCTCGCCCTGAGCCATTTCAATCGCCGTCCTGCGCCCTAGTTTTCTGCCGCAGCGCGGGAGGTCGCGCGCCATCGGCAGGAGGCCAGGCCATCGTGGACGTGCTGGACGACATCCTCGGCACCCTCGACCTGAGGGGGGTGCTCTATTTCCGCATCGATTTTTCCGGCCCTTGGGGGGTGGCGGTGCCGGACCTGAAAGGGGCGTCGCGGTTTCATCTGGTGCTGCAAGGGCGGTGCCGGGTCGAAATCGCCTCCGGCGCGGCCATAGAGCTTGGTCCCGGCGATCTGATCCTGATCCCGCGGGGGCGGGCGCATGTGATGTGCGACCGGGCCGGCTGCGAGGCGCCGCCGCTGGAGACGGTGCTGGAGGCGGTCGGCTATGACGGGCGGCAGGTGCTGGTGGTCGGCGACGCCGACGACAATGCCTCGACCCAGCTGCTGTGTGGCCATTTCAGTTTTCGCGACATGGCCGAGCACCCGCTGATCAGCGCCTTGCCCGATCACATCCTGGTGACCAGCGCGATGCGGCTGCGCCATCCGTGGCTGGACGAGCTGCTGCGGTTGCTGTCTCGCCGGGCCTTCGCCGAGGGCCTCGGATCGGCGGCTTCTGTGATCCGGCTCTCGGAGATAATGTTCATCGAGACGCTGCGGGCCGGGATCGGGCAGAGCGCGGCGCTGACGACGGTGCTGTCGGGCTTCCGCGACCCCCATATCGGCCGCGCCTTGGAACTGATCCACCGCGCCCCGGAGAAGCCGTGGTCGGTGGCGGCGCTGGCCAGCGAGGTGGGGATGTCACGCAGCGCCTTCGCCGAGCGCTTCCGGGCCCTGGTCGGGCGCACCCCGGTTTCCTATCTGGCCGACTGGCGGCTGCAAAAGGCGCTGGCGCTGCTCGACGGCAGTCGCAGGACGGTGCAGCAGGTGGCGGCCGATACCGGCTATCTTTCCGCCGCCGCTTTCAGCCGCGCCTTCTCGGGCAAGTTCGGGCTGTCGCCCTCGGATTACCGCCGTCGGCTGACCTGATCTTGCAGATCGTCCGGAATGCATCGCCGCCGATACAGACATTCCGGCGGCCGATTGAACGACTCGGGCGGGCCGGTACCTTCTCCGCAGGCATAGCAACGGAGGAGAACCGAGATGTCGAAAATCGAGCCCGTCGAAGCGCCGCTGACCCGGAGCGGCAAGCGCAGCAGCTGGCGGCTGGCGGTATTCGGCCTGGTCGGGGCGACCCTGATCGGATGCGCCATGCAGGGCGACATGGCGACGGCGCACATGGCCAATTCCCGTGGCGCCAAGATCAGCGCCGCCAACGAGACCTCCATCCCCGAGGGCTTCCGCGAATGGCCGTTCCTCGGCGCGCCGCTGACCCCGAATGCCCTCAATGGCGGGGCCGTGGGCTTCCCGGAATTCCACTACGTCTATATCGAGCCGGCGGCGCTGAAGCATTACCAGGAGACCGGCGCCTTCCTGGAAGGGACCACCATCGTCAAGGAGCTGGTGCTGACCAAGGAAGGCACCTATGACGACGGCTCGCGCGACGAGCCCTCGGGGCGCGGCTACTTCCCGGCCAGCTATGCCGGCATCGACATGATGGTGAAGGACAAGCGCTTCACGGAGACCAATGGCTGGGCGTTCTTCAACTTCGGCCACCACGCCCCGCCCTATGCCGAGAATGCGGCGGCGTTGCCGAACGAGAACTGCGCCTTCTGCCACACGGCGAACGCCGAGAAGGACATGGTGTTCACCCAGTTCTACCCGCTGCTGGCGCAGCACAAGTGACCGGACCCCCGGCCTGAACGGCCATCCAGGTCGTCAACCGACCGGCGTGCATTGTGCCTCGCGCAATGCGCGCCTTTTCCGCCGCTGCGCCAGAGGGTTTCGCGCCGGCCGGACCGTTTAGGAAGAGCCGCCCGGCCCCTCGGCGATCTTGCGCGCGACCAGGGCGTGGAAGGCGTCGAGCATGCGCTCGTAGGGCTCGACCGGATAGTGCAGGTTGGGCGTAGCCTTCTTCGTCGGGTGCGGGAAGGTCATTCCCGGGGTCGCCTCGAAGAACACCACCTCGCCGGCGCCCTCATCGTCGACGTCGAAATCGATGCCGAATACGTCGAGGCCGATGCGCTGGCGGATCTGCTCCAAGGTGTCGAGGCATGGCCGTCCCAGCTCGCCCTCCGGGTCGCCGACGATGGCGCGGATCTTGGCGAAGGTCTCCGGATGGGCGCGGTAGAAGTCCTGGCCGGGCTTGCGCGAGCGCCAACCGGCGACGTTCCAGCCGGTCCAGTAGCCGCCGCTGCCGATGACGATCTCGGTGCCGACGAACATGCCGCGCAGCTTGCGGAACCAGCCGTTCTTCTTGCGCAGATCGACGTACTCTGTCGCCGAGAAGCCGCTCCAGCCGGCCTCGGCTAGGGCGTCCCTTGCCTCCGCTGCGGTGGCGACCAGATAGGCCGATTTCGGCCCCTCGGTCACCAGCGTGATGGCGCTGGCGTGCGAGGCGAGCGGGCGCAGGATTGCCGGATAGCCGATCTCGGGCCCGATCCGGGCAATGGCCGCTTCGGTCCCGCGTTCCCCGGTCCCGCCTTCCCGGGTCCCGCCTAGCTCGTGCCGGTAGAGCTTGAACCGCGGCATCTTGAGGCCGGGCACGCCGCTGAGGGTCTCGACGTTCCGCTCGCGCGAGACCCGGAACACCGCTTCCGGCTCGTTGATCACCGGCAGCCCGATGCGGCGGACCAGAGCGCGGACCATCTCCTGGGTTGCCGGGACGCTCATCTCGTATTCGTTGACCATGTTGTTGAGCACCAGCTGCGCTCCCTCCTCCTGCCAGAGATGCTGGTCCTCGGCCACCGTCTCCAGCAGCGACAGGAAGCGGTAACGGTCGGCCATGTCGGTGGCGAACTGGACCGGGAAGTTGACCCGGTAGTGCAGCGAGCCGAGGCCGGCCTCCGGGTCCTCGATCTTCCGCGGCAGCGGGTTCAGCACCAGGATCGTCGCCGTCTAGCTGTCCCGGCGCCGCCCGGCGTGGAGCGGAAACCGGCGCACGAGGCGCGCTGGCCTCGTGGCGCCGACCCATGCGGGTGAGCGCCGCGCCGAGGGCGATCAGCGGCTGGGGGCTGTCCGGCGCCAGCACCGCCGCGCGCTCCAGCAGGGGGACCGCCGCCGCGGTGTCGCCGAGCGCCAACCGCCGCCGCCCGGCCAGGCCGAGCAACCCGGCGTCGTCGCCAAGCTCGGGAACCGCCTGCGCCAGCAGCCGGGCGCCCTTCCCCGGCTGTCCCAGCTTCAGCAGCGCGCGGCCGAGCGATAGCAGCATGGCGCGCTCGGCAGCGGTCGGCGGGGTGTCCGCCGGCCAGTCCGGCATCGCCGCGGCGGCCAGCTCCTGCGCCTCGCCGTCGCGGCTGCGGTCGATGAGCGCGGCGTGGCGATTGAGGTTGCGCAGATGGACCCTGGGGTCGCCGCGAGGTCGCCGGCACGATGGAGGGCGATCGCCGTGCTGCGGGTGGTCTTGCTGCTGCGCCGCATGTCGCTCCTGTCGTTCCGCCATGGGGTCCGGCCCTGCCGGTCCGGTGTCTGCAGGCGCCGCCCAGCTCGTCAGCGCATCCGCCGGGCATCAAGCCGTGCAAGCTGGCGCGGCGCCGACATCGCCGCGTTGGGTAGAGGTAGCGCGCACAAAGCTGTGCGCCTTACCGGGCGCCAGAGCTCAGGCCAGGCGGCCGTGGCAGTGTTTGTACTTCTTGCCCGAGCCGCAGGGGCAGGGGGCGTTGCGGCCGACCTTGCCCCAGGTGGCGGGATCGGCCGGGTTCGGTCTGGCCTCGGCGGCCGACGCTGCACCGCCGGCGAAGGCCACGGCGCCCGCCGGCGCCGGCTGGCGTTCGGCCTCGGCCCTAGCGGCGGCTTCGGCTTCGGCAGTGGCACGGGCCTGCAACTGCGCCTCCATCTGCGCCCGCATCTCGGCCACCATGCGCTCGCGCTCGGCTTGCTCCTCCGGGGTCATCGGCCGCAAGGCGCCGAGCTGGCGGGTGACATCGACGCGCAGCTGGCTGAGCAAGGCCTCGAACAGGGTGAAAGCCTCGGACTTGTACTCGTTCAAGGGGTCGCGCTGGGCGTAGCCACGCAGGCCGATCACCGAGCGCAGATGCTCCAGCATGATCAGATGGGCGCGCCAGTGCTGGTCGAGGATGCGCAGCAGCTGCTCCTTCTCCACCAGGCGCATGACGCCGGGCTGGTTCTGGGCCTCGATCTGGGCTTCCTTCTCGGCATAGGCGCGGTCGGTCTCGCCATAGAGCCGCTCGCGGATCTTCTCCTCGTCGACGCCCTCCTCGGCCGCCCATTCCTGCACCGGCAGCGCCAGGCAGAGGACCGTCTGCGCCTCCTCCTCCAGCGCCTCGGTCTCCCACTGGTCGTGGTAGGCGCGCTTGGGGATGTGGCGGTCGACGATGTCGTCGATCACCGTATGGCGCATGTCGCGGACGGTCTCAGAGAGGTCGTCCGCTTCCATGATGTCGCGGCGCTGCTCGAAGATCGCCTTGCGCTGGTCGTTCATCACGTCGTCGAACTTGAGCAAGTTCTTGCGGATGTCGAAGTTGCGCGCCTCGACCTTGCCTTGCGCCTTCTCGATCGCCTTGTTGACCCAGGGATGGACGATCGCCTCGCCCTCATCGAGGCCGAGCCGCTGCAGCATGCTGTCGATGCGGTCGGAGCCGAAGATCCGCATCAGGTCGTCCTGCAGGCTGAGGAAGAACGACGACCGGCCCGGGTCGCCCTGGCGCCCCGACCGGCCGCGCAGCTGGTTGTCGATGCGCCGGCTCTCGTGGCGCTCGGTGCCGATCACCCACAGGCCGCCGGCCTCGATCACCTTGGCCTTGGCCTCGGCCAGCTCGGCCTCGATCCTGGCACGGACCGCGGCGATCTCGTCGGCCCCCTCGATATCCTTGGTTTCGGTCAGCACCCGCATCTCGACATTGCCGCCGAGCTGGATGTCGGTGCCGCGCCCAGCCATGTTGGTGGCGATGGTCACCCCGCCGGGGACGCCGGCCTCGGCGATGATCTGCGCCTCCTGCTCGTGGTAGCGGGCGTTGAGCACGTTGTGCGGGATCCTCAGCTTCTTTAGCCGCGCCGACAGGATCTCGGACTTCTCGATCGAGGTGGTGCCGACCAGGATCGGCTGACCGCGCTCGCGCCCGTCGCGGATCGCGTCGACGATGGCGGTGTACTTCTCCTCGGCGGTGCGGAACACCTGGTCGTGGTCGTCCTGGCGGATCACCGGCTCGTTGGTCGGCACCTCGACCACGTCGAGCTTGTAGATCGACATGAACTCCTCAGCCTCGGTCATCGCCGTGCCGGTCATGCCGGCGAGCTTGTCGTAGAGCCGGAAGTAGTTCTGGAAGGTGACCGAGGCGAGGGTGACGTTCTCGGGCTGGATCTTGGCGCCCTCCTTGGCCTCCAACGCCTGGTGCAGCCCATCGGAGTAGCGCCGGCCCTCCATCATCCGGCCGGTGAACTCGTCGATGATGATGACCTGGTCGTTCTTGACGATGTAGTCGCGGTCGCGCTGGAACAGCTTGTGGGCGCGCAGCGCCTGGTTGACGTGATGCACGTGGCTGACCGAGGTCGGGTCGTAGAGCGAGCCGCCCTCGGGCAGCAGCCCGCGCTCGATCAGGATCTGCTCCACCGCCTCGTTGCCCTCCTCGGTGAGGACCACGGCGCGCGCCTTCTCGTCCTTCTCGAAGTGCTCGTCGGCGAGCTCCGGGATCACCTTGTCGATGGCGACATACATGTCGGACTGGTCCTCGACCGGACCGGAGATGATCAGCGGCGTGCGGGCCTCGTCGACCAGGATCGAGTCGACCTCGTCGACAATCGCGAAACTGTGGCCGCGCTGCACCATGTCGGTCAGGCGGTACTCCATGTTGTCGCGCAGATAGTCGAAGCCGTATTCGTTGTTGGTGCCGTAGGTGATGTAGCAGGCATAGGCCGCGCGGCGCTGGGCTTTTTCGAGCCCGGGCACGATCACCCCCGTGGTCATGCCAAGGAAAGAATAGACCTTGCCCATCCAGTCGGCGTCGCGGCGGGCGAGGTAGTCGTTGACGGTGACGATGTGCACGCCCTTGCCGGCGAGGGCGTTGAGATAGACCGGCATGGTGGCGACCAGGGTCTTGCCCTCGCCGGTCTTCATCTCCGAGATCTTGCCCTGGTGCAGCACCAGTGCGCCGACGATCTGGACGTCGAAGGGGCGCAGGCCGAGCGCCCGCCAGGCCGCTTCGCGCACGGTGGCGAAGGCTTCGGGCAGCAGGTCGTCGAGGGTCTCGCCCTGGGCCAGCCGGTCGCGGAACCTGGTCGTCTGCTCGCGCAGCTCGGCGTCGCTCATAGCCTGCATCTGCGGCTCGAACGCATTGACCGTCTCGACGGTGCGCTGGGCCGCCCGGATCTTGTGGTCATTGGTGGAGCCGAAGATCTGCTTGGCCAGGCTGCCTAGTCCCAACATCGAACGAATTCTCCATTGCGGGGCTTGTCGGCCGCGCGATTGATCGGGTCTTCCCGCCCCAACCGAGCCGGGCGGCAAACGCGCATCGGCGCTTGAGGCCCCGGACGCATCGGATTAAGTCTGGCAGGCCGTCCGGCGCCGGCACTCGGCGTGAGACATATTTTCGGGGACCGGGACTGTCAACGCCCGCGCCCCGGACAGAGCGAAAAAGCAAGGAGAAGCACTCGATGAAATCAACTTTCCTCACCGCCGCGGCAATCGGGCTCGCCCCGCTTGGCCTCGTACTCTCGGGACCTGCCGCCTGGGCGCAGACGGGTGCCGAGCCGGCCGCGCAGACCGAGGCGCAGGCGGGGGCAGAAACCGCCGCCGAGCAGCCGGCCGAGCAGGAAGCCGGAGGATATTCGATCGCCTCGGAGCTGGCGCAGGTCGACGGTGTGACCCTGACGCTCGGCGATCTAATCACCATCCGCCGGCAGCTGCCGCAGCAGTAACAGAACATCCCTGATCCGGTGCTGATGAAGGCCCTTACCGAGCAGATGATCGATCAGGAGCTGCTGGCCGCGGCCGGGCGCAAGGCGCGGATGCAGGACCGGCCCTCGGTGGCGCTGAAGCTGGTGGCCCAGGAGCGGGCGATCATGGCCGAAGCCTATCTGCGGGCGGAGATCGAGGCCCGGGCGACGGACGAGGCGATCGAGGCACTGTATCAGGAGCGTTATGTCGACGCCGAACCCGAGGACGAGGTCCGGGCGGCGCATATCCTGGTCGAGTCCGAGGAGCTGGCCAAGGATCTGAAGGCCCAGCTCGATGGCGGGGCCGATTTCGCCGCCATGGCGGCCGAGCACGGCACCGACGGCACCGCCAGCCGGGGCGGCGATCTGGGCTGGTTCGTGCACTCGGAGATGGTGCCGGAGTTCGCCAACGCCGCCTTCGCCATGGAGCCGGGGACGATCGGCGCCCCGGTGAAGACCAATTTCGGCTGGCACCTGATCAAGCTCGACGAGCGCCGGGTGCGGCAGGCGCCGCAAATCGAGGAGGTGCAGGCCGAGCTGCTGCGCGAGATGGTGCAGCAGGTGCAGGTGGACATCGTTGCGGAACTGCGGGAAGGGGCGGCGATCAGCTTCGCGGACCCGCAGCCGCCGGAGCAGTCGATCCGCGACGACGCGATGCTCGACTCGGCCGACTAGGCGGGCATATCGGCCCGGCCCCGGCGGTTTGGCCCCGGCGGCTAGGTTCAGGGAGGCGGAGATGGCGAAGAAGAAGTCGAAGGACGTCGACAAGCCGACCAGAAGGCTGGCCGCGAAGCTGGCGAAACGGCGCCTGCGACAGGCCGAGATCGAAGCCGAGATCGCCTGCCTGGAGACGGCTTTGGAGGCGGCCGGCGGGGCGCCCGCCAAGACCAAGACGGCGCCGGTCTCGTCGCTTGCGCCGGCGGCCTTCCCGGAGCTGCCGCCGGTCGCCGGGCTGCGGCTGGCCAGCGCCGCCGCCGGGGTGCGCTACCGTGGCCGCACCGACGTGATGCTGGCGGAGCTGGCGGCGGGCACGGTCATCGCCGGCACCTTCACCCGCTCCGAGACCCGCGCGGCGCCGGTCCTGCGGTGCCAGGAGCGGGTGGCGGCGCTGGCCGCAAAGCCATCGGGGCGCAAGCTCGCGATCGTTGTCAATTCCGGCAACGCCAACGCCTTCACCGGCGGTCACGGCCGCGCCGCGGTCGAGACGGTGATGAAGGCCGCCGGCAAGGCGGTCGGCGCGCCGGCGGGCAACGTGCTCATGGCCTCGACCGGGGTGATCGGCGAGCCGCTGCCGGCGGAGCGGATCACCGCCGTCCTCGACGATCTGGTGGCGCGGCTCGATCCCGACTGGATGGAGGACGCGGCGCGGGCGATCATGACCACCGACACCTTCCCCAAGGGCGCCAGCGCGGTGGTCGATCTCGACGGGGTGGCGGTGACGATCTCGGGCTTCGCCAAGGGCTCGGGCATGATCGCGCCCGACATGGCGACCATGCTGGTGTTCATCTTCACCGACGCGGCGATCGGCCAGAATCTGCTGCAGTCGGCGGTCAGCGAGCTGACCGATGCGAGCTTCAACGCGATCACCGTGGACAGCGACACCTCGACCTCGGACACCCTGCTGGTGGCGGCGACCGGCCAGGCGAAATCGGGCGAGGCGCCGATGGCGCCGATCACCAGCCGGCGCGATCCGCGTTTCCGTCCGTTCCACAACGCCCTCGGCAGGGTTATGCGCGACCTGGCGATCCAGGTGGTCAAGGACGGCGAGGGGGCGTCGAAGCTGGTGGCGATCACGGTGACCGGGGCGAAGTCGGACCGGGCGGCGCGCCGGATCGGACTGGCGATCGCCAACTCGCCGCTGGTCAAGACCGCGGTCGCCGGCGAGGACCCGAACTGGGGCCGGGTGGTGATGGCGGTCGGCAAGTCCGGCGAGGCGGTGGACCGCGACCGGCTGTCGATCCTGTTCGGCGACATCTTGGTGGCCGAGAACGGCTGGGTGGCGTCGACCTATTCGGAGGAGCTCGGCGCCGCCTACATGAAGCGCAGCGAGCTGGAGATCGGCGTCGATGTCGGGGTCGGCAGCGGGCGGGCGACGGTCTGGACCTGCGATCTCACGCACCGCTACATCGAGATCAACGCGGACTACCGCTCTTGAAGCTGGTTCTCGTCGCCGCGGTGGCCCTGATCGACCCGGACGGCCGGGTGCTGCTGGCGCGGCGCCCGGAAGGCAAGGCGATGGCGGGGCTGTGGGAGTTCCCCGGCGGCAAGGTCGAGCCCGATGAGACCCCCGAGGCGTGCCTGATGCGCGAGCTGGAGGAGGAACTGGGGATCAGCACCTGGGCGAGCTGCCTAGCGCCCTTGACTTTCATTAGCTTCGATTATACTGAATTTCATCTACTAATGTTGCTTTTCGCCTGCCGCAGGTGGCAGGGCATCGTACAGCCGCGTGAAGGTCAGCGTTTGGCTTGGGTGAGGGCCGCAGATCTCGGCGACTATCCAATGCCGCCGGCCGATCTGCCCCTGATTCCGGTGCTGCGCGACTGGCTCTGAACAGGGTGTCCAGACGGGCGCGAACGCGCTGGTTAAGACTTCCCTAACAGTTGCCTATTCACTATCCTCGCGGCTCCTCTTGTCCCCCGAGCGGAGCCAGGAGCCCGCCGACGGTCGGCTCGCCGCCACGGAGAAGACAGCGCCCCATGCCGCCAGCCAAGGCTCAGACCGATCCGGACCTGCTGTTGCGGGAGGCGATCACGAGCGTCGCGGTGGCGGCGTATTCGCGGCATCACCATAATGGCCCATGTCGACAACCGGATGCCGGTCCAGGTCGCCCTGGAAGCCGACGGGCTGGGCGGGTTCATCCGCCGGGGGATGCAGCGCACTGTCGAGTCCGGGCACACATCGAAGATCGGGCTGGCGCTGTGGCTCGATGAGACCGGACCCGAAGGGGATGTGAAGGCGACGCTGGAGGTCTGCCGCGCCCTGAACGAAACCCGTTCTCCGATGGTGCCCCTCGGCGATCTCTGGACACTGCCGCTGGATGGCGGCACCGCCCCCCGCGCCCCGGCCGGCAGGATGCGGCCGCGGAGTCCGTCCTCATCCCGGTTCGTCTCGCCGCGCGCCGCGGCATGCTGACCGTCGCGGCCCGTTGGGGGGACGTGTTCCGGGGACGCAGGATAATGCACGCGCGCGACGTGTTGTTCGACCGCGACCGGCTGTGCGTCTCGATGGGTGCTATCGGCGTCGACCTGGTCTTCGTGCCGGCACCGGACGAAGTGTTCGCGGCATTGCAGGCCGAGGCTGCGAACGGCAGGCTGATCGATGTCCTGATTCTGGACGGCCATGGCGTCGGTGGGGCGGGGTGGCCCTAGCCCGCCGGATCAGGTCGGCGCCGGATCTCGGCGCCACGCGGGTTGTCTTGGCCAGCGCCCCGCCCGGGGCCAAGCTTTCCAACGATGACGCAGCGCTGTTCGACGTCACGCCCTGGTCCGCGGCACCCTGGAGGCGGCTGCTCGACGTGCTGGCAGAGATGTTGCGCGAAAACGGGTCGTCGCCGGGTGCGGCGGCGGGGGCGGATCCGTCGGCAGGCAAAGCCAAGGCCGATGATGCCGAGGCGATCCCCGACCTTGCCGGCTGCCGGATCCTGATCGCCGAGGACGTGGCGACCAACCAGGTGCTGCTCCGCGCCATGTTGCGGCCGACAGTCGCCGAGGTCGAGATCTTCGCCGACGGTGCCGCGCTGCTCGACCGCCACCGGGCGGCGCTGGCAGACCTGATCCTGATGGACCTGCAGTTGCCCGGCATGGGCGGGCTCGCGGCGATTCGCCACCTACGCAAACTCGACGGCGCAGCCGGCGCGGTGCCGGTGATCGCGCTGACCGCCTATGCCCGCCGTGCCGACCGCAAGCGGGCGCTCGATGCCGGCACCGACGCCTATATGACCAAGCCGGTGGTGGTGCCAGAGTTCTACGCCCTGCTGCGGCGGCTGTTGCCGGACTGCGCCGGCGCCGGCGACTGAGCCGCGCCCGCCGCGTCAGCCGATCAGCAGCCTCAGCACGAACGAGATCAGGAACAGCCCGCCGCCCATAACGGCGCTCCAGAGTGCTTTCTCGCGCAGCTCGTCGCGCATCGCCGGCACGATCAGCTTTCGGGCCATCTCCTTCGACGGCCGCTCCTCCCGGGCGAGCAGGATCCAGATCTCGGTCTCGCTGATCCGTTTGACCCGGTGGTAGGTCTCGGCCATGTACTGCATCGCCGCCGCCACAACCAAGGCCAGCAGTGCCCCCACGCGGCAGGCCAGCGCCAGGTCGAAGATCAACCCGGACATGGCGGTGCAGATCGCCAGCCAGGAAAAGCCGAAGCCCTTCCAGACGACCATCGAAGCTATCCCGATTTATTCATGAAGTTGGCTTCGTTTCGGGTTTTCGCGCTGGATCGCCCGGCGTTGCCGGGTGTGGATGATGCCGGAACTTGGTCTTCGCCTGGGGGGTTGGTGTTCGGGGCTTGTCGGCGGCTCTGGCCGCGCGTTTCACGGGCCTTGGGCATGTATCCGGCGGAGCATGAGCGCGATCATCGGGGCGTGCGGGCAAGCTGACGGCAGGGAGAGCCTGATCCGGGTCTTCAGCTGCTCGACGCGGACGGC
>Ga0209255_1000043_pt1 | contig 20986 bp, 10 predicted proteins | sample WorMetvaBAHAMAS2_FD_187394 | JGI IMG/M metagenome (GOLD analysis project Ga0209255, IMG submission 187394) | Marine gutless worms symbiont microbial communities from Max Planck institute for Marine Microbiology, Germany - Olavius vacuus... | ecosystem: Host-associated > Annelida > Digestive...
GTTGCATGACGTACACGCTGGCATCCACGTACAGCCTACTGGGCCAGAAGTGTAAAAAGAACTTCTCAGCACATCCTCTCTATCGAGTCATTATGCGTATGTATATTTTACTTTCACTCTATCGTAGGCTGCTATTTTTGCATTGTGGGTGGGAGGTCCCCCGGATGCTTCTTTTAGGTTTTACCTAAAAGCATGCCAAAGCCAGACCAACACGCCCCGTGTGGGCTGGGGGCAACATGGGGAGGGGGGATGTTGTCCCCTCTTCCCATTCGCTTTCCACCTTTTGTTCTGTCTTTTACTCTTCTCTTTTTTCTTTTCTTACTCCAACACCTTTCTTTCTCCTCCAGCCCTTCCCTTTTTAGCCTACTCTGAGTTTAGTTTGTTGCGTTTATGCTGTGTTTTGTGTATTTATGAGTTACATATGCATGCTCGCTTTGTTGTATTTGGTTTAGTTGTGATTCAGCAGTGTGATCGTTGTCTCCCCCTGTTGTGGGCGCTAGCATAGTAATTTAGATGAGCCCCTCGATCCTTTTCCCTTTAGGGTGGCTGATGAACAGAAAGGCGGCCAGGGTTAAGGTTAATATATCGATGGCCTTCCCTCACTGGGTAGAGATAGCTCTCCACCCTGATTTTTTGTCTCTGATATAGCCATATCTGTGATGACAAGAGACATTAAACGCCAGACAACCAGCCTATTGTTTCATTGTTATGATCTTGTTTGTGGTATCAGTGGAGCATCCAGGCGGAAAGGCATACTGCTAGTGCCTACGCAGCAGAACTCCCAGTAGTTGTCGGTTAAAACAAAACACTAACAGTCTAACACATGCCATGGATAAATTCACGTAAAATTCAGCGAAGTTACTTGCAGCTGGGACTTCATCCTACACCAGGGGAATAAATTTGCAGACTGCCGTAATGGCGTAACTAATAGGTTATTATCGTAAATTACAATGTTCCACGAGGTCTCGCCATTGTATGACTTTGGCAGGCTGCAAGATGTAACTGATATCGAATGTGCTTTTTTGTTGTTGATTTTGTAGAGGCTATCTTGTCTGCCCAAAAAGACGCCAAGCAGTCGGCCGTCGACGAGCACATATCATCCTTCTTGAAGCATGCTCCAGAGAAGCCTGGCTGTCCCAGATATAAAGTAAGTCAACCAGTAATTATTAATCTTGCATTTTTAGGTGTTATTAATCAAACTGCCTGTTGAAATCTGTTGCTTTTGACTGCAGCTTTTGTGTTGTTGTCTTTAGTCAGCGTGGCCGTCAGGTGTTTTGAGACCACTTAACTTTTAACTTTGGTGACCTATAGTGATGGCATAGTGCTTGTTTTGCTTGCTGTTTGATGTTTAACTGATGACTAGAAGTAGTTGTAAAGTCATTAAATTTGTAGTGAAAATTGAAATCAGAGATTTATCGTAGGTCATACCCCTCCCCTCAGATGGCATCTTCTGAGCTGTGATGATTGTCTGAAGGATAAGAAGGAAATTTATTAGAACTGTTCTGTTCTTCACGCTTGCACTTCTCTAGAGCCAATTTGTCTCAACCTATTTTTGTGATTTGGTTAACTTGTCTGCTAATTTGTACAAAGTTCTTTGACAGCTATTTAGATATCCACACACAAGCGTTTATCGGCCTTTTTTTCCGGGACTACCCGGGTAATCCGGTGCCAGAAGAAATCTTCCTCCGGACATTATGGTGCAAGGGAGGATAACAGAGGGAGACACCGACTGGATCCCAAGTGCTCCATCTGGTCTAATCAGCGCCCACTTCTACCATCCCCTTTTTACGGGTCGGATGCCCTTCCTGCCACCCAACCAACAGTGTCAAAACACTTGTTAAATGCTAAAGACCAACTATATAAGCCTACTGTTTTTTGGTGACCTGCATGCGTGGGTAAGTTGACACTAACTATGACAGCGGTTATAAATGGTCTTCCACAAAGCTGTGTGATATACATATGGATGCCTGCTGTAGAACATTTACTGTAACTTGTCTATTTTAAACATTTCACACAGGCACATAATTTGTTTAAAACATGATGCAGCAAAGACTATAGAGTAGACTTCATAAGTTGTCAAGGCCAGTCTGTCATGAATAAAGATTACAAGGCTACAATTAATAATAAATAGACGACATCACAGAGACTAAAAATTTTATTATACAACATGTACAGTAGCAATGGTGAAGTTTGCAGTAACTTTCAGATATACAGCCTAAATGCTGTAAACTTCAGTAGGTGCCATGTGTCTCGTCTAGAAACTTATGAATGTCTCATCTTGGTTTGCTCGCAGGCAAAGAAGACGACAGCAGCACGGACAACACCGGTCGTTAATGCTCCAGACAGCGACTGCGAGTGATGCAGCCATAATTGCTGTGACCTTAGCTTTTTGTGACCTTTTAACTTGTCAGAGTTTTAGACTGTTTTAACGAGCATTTTTAGCGAACGTGAACTCACTACTGTGTGACAAGTGCCAGTTACTGTTATGCAGTCATATGTTGCACTTTGACACTTTCTGATGGCTGTAATTATTGGGCTTTATAGTCTTACAGAACCTGACGTACTAATCGGGATTTTAAAGGAATTTTCAGTGGTGGGGAATTGGTTAAAAAGGCACTGTCTAATATTTACTATGTCTCAATAAAGGCAATAAAGTCAGGCAAAGCAGGCTAGAGTTGTTTACAGTTTCATTGTCATTTTTCACAATTAATGAAATTCTCCAAGTCCGTTCAGGCGACGGACCAACCAAGTCACATATCACACGTCGATAATATAGCAATCAGCATGTCATTTGAATCAATCAATCAATCACAAAATTATTAGAGTGGCCTAAGTGTAAGAGTCACTGCAAGGACCACTAAACAGTGCTAAACTGAGAAAGATCGCTGGAATAAAAACGGTAATAAAAATGGTAAGCACCAATGTATAACAGCTACGTTTCAACTAAAACATTACATTACTGCATTAAATTACATTACTGAGAAGGATACTAACGTTCCTAAAGCATTACAATACAGGGTTCTATTATCTTTTAGATTTAGAACATCTGCTAAAGACTGTCTGGCACCATGAAATGGCACGTTTTTTGGTTTTATGCTACACATTTTTCTCTATGAGAGGCGGTTCCTGACCCTGAAATATGCCAAAAACGCGTTTGTGGCTTTGCCCCTGACCCCCGTTGGGCGAACTCTCGACGCTCCCCCAGGCCCCCTAGTCGGTTGGAGAGGGGGTACCCCTCCCCTCTCGACGCCTCTACCTGCTCGCCACTCGGTGCCTTGATTTTTTGCCTTTAGCGGCGGATCAGAGGGGGCAATCCGGCCATGCCCCACATCCAGTCTCGGCCCTATAGACTTGCCCCAACCCCCTTGAACGAAAAATATATTACATGGCAAATACTGTGCTCATTTTTATAGCGGTGTAATCCAGTATTTTGCTGCTATAGTAAACCATTTGATTTCATTTGAATTCTATATTTGCTGACTACTCTGGTGATTGGTTTATCGGTATCCCTATTGTGGGAGATGATGTTGTGGCTACTTGTATCAATCAGTAAGCTGTATTAGGTACTCAAAAAAGCGCAAATTTAGGCCTAAAATGCACCAGAATGCGCTTGGCGGCCGGGCTCCGCCCGGACCCGCTGGGGGAGCTTCAGCGCTCCCCCAGACCCCCTAGCCGCAATTGGGGGTGCCTACTTCTAAAGGGGGAGGGAAGGGGAGGGTAGGGGAAGAGAGTAGGGCCTACTTCTAAGAGGGAGCGGGGGGGAGAAGGGGGAAGGAGGCTTGCCCCCACCTGCAAAAAATCCTGGCGGCGCCATTGCTTATAGGTATAGGCCCTGCAGTGCTCCCCCCGGGCGCCAAAAGCCCTAGTTACACCACTGCACCGATAGGGTCATCTCGTAGGCGTAGCCTAGGTAGGCGAACGGTCGAGGGGCCGGGGTGCATGCAGGTACATAAAACGTCGACGTTAGACGTCGGTCAACGTCCTTGGTACGTCTGTAGCAGACGTCCCGTAACGACGTCTTCACGACGTTTTTTGGTGTTCACGTTTCTACGTCGACGGGACGTCCCATAACGACGTCTCCGGGACCATATCGCGACGTCTTTGGGACGTCTTCACGACGTAGAATTTCCTGCAGGGGATACAATCGAAATAAACTCCAGAAAGGTACGTCAGCGTTCTGAATAAGCCTGTATCACATTGACCATAACAGTAATCAAGAAACAAAAAATGTTATCGGTGGCCATATTGGCCGCCATATTGAATTTTGGCCCAAAAAAAAGGTTTCATATTGCATTTCATCGTGATGGATTTATTTCACAAGTAAACTAATAGCATTACTGGAATGCTTGACCCCAAAAACCTATGTCTAGACACCAGAATCAACCTCCTAGCTGAATTAGTTACTGCGATATAGGTGTTGGAATGCATTTTGGCGGCCATTTTGAATTTTGGCCAAAAAAAGGTTTCCCGTAATTTTTGAGAGGTACATGGGAGCTTATTTTCATTAAAATGGGTCTAGAATGCTAAATCCAGTGAGAAAAAAAGGTCCTGAGAGGTTGGTCACGAAACCCACAAAAATGACTCTACTAATAGCGTTGGGATCAAAAATCAGCCGCGAATGCATGCGCTGACGTCCTCAGTCCTGCTGGTAATATTGACCGGTAATGTTGACCGCTGCACCTCTGCACCGGTCAACAGTGATTATTTGTATATATCACATGACGCGTGTAGGACCAATCACGATGGCGTATTTTGGATAGTGATATAACAAATAACATTACATTGCATTTATTCAGAGTGGCCTAAGTACAGGACTTCTTTACCACTATACACGGTTTACCATAAAGAACTATAAACCGAAAACAATTTAGAAAGTTCAAGGGACGTGTTGGAACTCGGTAAACGAAAAAGCAGGGGGTGCTGCTGAAAAGGTCGGTGGTGAACCACCGAATAAAAATAATATGATAATGTATTGAATTGCTATTTCAGCACCAAGCACTCAACATCAAGCACCGTCGTCAACAACCGGCGTCACCACTCAAAACCCCTCAGCGTCAACGTCCGGTGAGTCTGTTCGAAGCGTTAGCTACCGCACTAACCTGTCAAATAAAGCATGTGGATCGCTGGCTGTCAACACAGTTTCACTAAGACCAATTCCGTGGCCTTCGTACTGACCTCTCTCTTTCTGTCTCTCAATATTTTTTCGCAAAATAGTTCGTCACTTCCAACTTTCGCTAGACTTAGGTTGTGTTTCTGCTGTATTGTTTCTTTGCTTGACTGCACTTGTTTCAACTAATGTCTTGGCATATAGTTGTGGAGATTGTCTTTTGAATAGATATTTTCATTTGGGTATTTTCTTACTATGAGTTCCCACAGTCCTGGTATACATTCGTATTCCTGGTTAGATGAAAGTCGGTGGTTTTGAATCAAAGTCAATTATATTTTTGCACCCTAACACCTCCTCCCTAGCATTTTCATTTTGGTACGACATTCCCCAACTATCAGTAAATCAGTAAATTCTGCATAAAATTTGGAAATTCGCATGAAATTTGGTTTAATAATCCTCAGGAAAGTTATTAGATTTGTTGCCAGCAGATGTCACATTTTAAGGCTAAGATGCACCACATTCAATTTCGGCTGGGGCTATACCGCAGAGCCCCCCTGCCTGGTTACAGCGCTACCCCAGACTCCCTAGCTTGATTTCAAGGGGCTTACTTCTAAGACAGGGGAGGGGAAGGGGATGAATGGAAGCGGAAGAATGAAGAGGAGGGGAATGAGACGGAGTTTGGTAAGGAACGATCGGAGAAAGGAAGGAAGAGAAGAGGGCACAGAGGGCAGACCCCTGATTCTTCTTTACATCTCCTACTATGAAAACATGATCACTCGTTTTTGCGTACTACTCGTCGACATGAAATTGATGATGAGTCGACCTCCTCGGTCAAATATGCCGACAAGAGTGACTCCGACATCTACTGCAGTAGGCCTAGGCCTGATATTAGCTGCATTTTTCCTTCTTTCAGCATTACGAAATTAGCGTAAGAGAGAAGTGGAAATTAAAAGTAAATCATTCACTTGTCTTACAGTTTGTTGTTGGACAAATTGCCTGGAATGATGTTTACAGTGAGACTGGTTGGAGGCAACAGTTCACACGAAGGACGTCTGGAAGTGTATCACGACGGTGTCTGGGGATCAGTGTGTGATCACGGATTCACTGAAACAGAAGTCTCAGTCGCCTGCCGCTCTCTCGGTTTCACGTACGTTTCATATGTCTTGACTCTCTGTGCTTGTGTGACGATTGTAGCGTCTGTGTCACATATAATCAACTGTCATTTGATCCAAATTTTCCAAATGCTCTCTAGTTCCTCGATCCTCGTTAGAGACGAGGGCATAGGCCTATCGGTGGATGGTGGTTCACAGTACACATATCGAGGGGGCCAAAAATTAAAATGGGGTCACGTGACATAGGCTTGTAAGGGCAGCGAATGATCTCTAAAAATAAATGTAAAAAACGAAGTTTATAAAAAAACGGTTATAGGCGACGTAGTTGCACATCTAAAACCGCAAAAATTCACCGTTTTGTGAGATTTTTAATGTACATTTTTGTAACTACAGTGCCAGTAGCATTCTACTGAGCACGTAGTGATGATACAGTACATTAAGAATCTGACAAAACGGTGATATTTTTGCGGTTTTAGATGTGCAACTACGTCGCCTATAACCATTTTTTATAAACTTCGTTTTTTACACTTAGGCCTATATTTCCCTCGTATGCCGAAATTAGGTGTGTGCATCATTAGGTAACCTACCATGGCATAGTAACGGTGTATTTAATTTTTCATTAACGTGCTAGTTACTGCAGTTTTACGATTCACAAAATAACCAGACTACTCGGTACACTAACTCACTCGGTTACTGGTAGTTTGATTTTTTTCTGAATTCACTGTCCATCACTAGGCTTAATATTATTGCACTGTTTACATGTGAGGTCATTATAACGTTAACAAATGTAAAAACGACGTTTATAAAAACGGTTATAGGCGACGTAGTTGCACATCTAAAACCGCAAAAATTCACCGTTTTGTAATTGTCAGATTTGTAATGCACTGTGCCATCACTACACTGCCAGTAGCATTCTACTGAGCATGTAGTGATGATACAGTACGAGGCGGAGCCGATGGACGTTCCTAGTCCTGGCCTCCGAGGCTCCAATCCATCCAATATGAGGAGGTTGGTGGGTTTCCACTTGTGGTGCCAGTGTGAGTCTGTGAGATACAAATCCCAGTAGAAAGTAGGTCATGTGACCTAGGCCACGCCCTTTTTTGACAGTATAACATTTTCGGTTTAGTATACCTTACAGTCAATCCGTATGCAAAATTTGAGGTTTGTATCTTCAGACGTTCCAGAGATATTACGGGGTCTCAAAATTAGAAAACTAGGTCACGTGACCAGGGCCTCGCCCCCTTTTGGCCATTTTTTCATTTTTTGGTTTAGTATTCCTTACGGTCAATCCGCATGCAAAATTTGAGGTCTGTATCTTCAGCCGTTCCAGAGATATCGGGGAGTCTCAAAATTTGAATAGTCGGTCACGTGACCAGGGAAACGCCCCATTTGTGGCACGTGACCTAGGCCGCGCCCCCTTTTAGCCATTTTTTTCATATGTTCCTTTAGTATCCCTTACAATTAATCTGCATGCAAAATTTCTGGTTTGTATCCTCAACCGTTCCAGAGATATTAGCGGGGTCCCAAAATTAGAAAAGGAGGTCACGTGACCGAGGCCACGCCAATTCGTGACCCATTTTTAGCGAACGTGAACTACATGTCGTCGTCCGTCCGTCTATCGTCTGTCTGACGCGTCTGTCGTCTGTAACGTTCGTGCACCCTACTCAGGCTATTGAAATTTTCGACAATGTTTCAACGCCATTTGGTACCGTGGCATCTGTGACCTTTCGATAAAAATTCCACGGAGATCGTCCTAGGGGAACCCCTCCGGCGGGGGGTTAAACCAAAGAGGGGGTAGCCAAATATAGCGATTTTGGACCTTTCCTAGGCTATATCTAGGAAACGGTGCAAGATAGGAGCTAAGTTAGTATTAAACACTAATAGGAAGTCGCATATGAGCTTTCGATTGGTACCAAAATCGGTGACCTTGAATGACCTTGAACGCCATAATAGGCCTAACGGCTGCTTAATTCTACCGAATTCGATAGCTTTCTGGGCGGATTGCGTAAAAGTGGTTGAAGATACACGGATACTTTCTGCAGCAGAAATGTAGGCCAAAGAATGTAGTTTTTAACGATATATCATTTATGGCGATATTGGCAGGGGATCACCCCAAGCGATGGCGTTAAAGCGAGGCACTCCCTCTCGCTAGCGACAATTTGACGAATAATCAGCCATAACTTGGAAACAGTGCAAGATAGGAGCTAAGTTAGTATTAATCACTGATAGGAAGTCGTATATTAGCTTTCGATTGGTATCACAATCGGTGACCTTGAATGACCTTGGACGGCGTAATGGCCGTCACATCGCGTTATTTAACTGAATTTGGTAAACATACGTTCCAACACATTACCGCCGCGTCGATCTGTAGCGGAATTTATGCACGAGTGATTGTACATGTATTTTAGTACATGTACGATGTCGTCGTAAAGAAAGTTCACGTTCGCTATCTCATCTCCTGATGAGTTTCTTGTTCTTTTTTGGTTTAGTATCCCTTACGATCAATCCGCATGCAAAATTTGAGGTTTGTACCTTCAGAGGTTCCAGAGATATTACGGGGGTCTCAAAATTTGTAAAGTAGGTCACGTGACCTAGACCACGCTCCCTTTTGACCCATTTTTCATTTTTTTCATTTACGATCAATCTGCGTGCTAAATTTGAGTTTTGTACCTTCAGCCGTTCCAGAGATATTAGGGGGTCCCAAAATTTAAAAGTTGTTCACGTGACCAAGGCAACGCTCCCTTGTGATCTGATTTTGTATTTTTGAATTAGTACCTCGTGGTCCCCAGTTGTGCTTCAAATTTCAACTTGACTGCACTTACTATTTTGGAGATATTGCCATTGTAAGATTTCGGCATTTTGGCTGGAAAATGCCTATTCGGGCCTATTTTTAGCGGTTTTGGGGATTTTGACCCCCTGAAATTGTTCTAACCCACAAAGGAATGCAATATTTCCAGAAACACGCGTTTTGAGCCATTACTCGTCAAAATCGGTCCAGCGGTTTGACCCCCAGCTGCGCTAAAGAACAAATAAAAAAGCACAGACCATTAACATTTCACCCCTTCGTGGGGTCACGCCCTGAACCGATTGATATGCCATTAGGGATACTGAGTGGCGTCCCCGACGTAATCACCTATGCCAAACTTTGTGTCAATCGGTTAAAGTGCCGTTCACACATACGCTGCGCTGTCTCCAGCGACAGCTGCGCTGTGCGTTGCTGCGCGTTGCTGCTCGTTGCGGTTCGAATCAGTGCTGAGAGATTTTCCGTAATGAATATTCATAAGTAGAAAAAATATGACTGACGACGATGATGCCGATGATGTGCTGTTGTTAACAGCGACTTACTGTGTTTTGAGGCTCAGACGAATTCGCAGGAAAAAGCGTCGATTTTGGGTACATCCAGTTGCAACTAATCGTAAGCAACAGGAAGGTTATGGTAATCTTATTCTAGAACTGCGCGCTGACCAAGTTTTATTTCATCGTTTGTAATTAAATGTAATTTACGATTTTTGGGCACAACAGTTTTTCAAGGTAGCGTAGCGACGCGGGTGAATTATGGTAAGATATTTAATGATTTCTTTATTGCAAATTTACTGCTGAGTGTGACGGTAAAAGAATTTTGAAGATCCGTTAGGATTAGGTTAAGTTAGTGTACTTAACTCAATTCACGCATTCACGGGTGGACACTACCGATAAATCGGTTGACGTTACTTACGTGTAATTTATCGTCTACGTTTAACTTTACCGTTGCACCGTTTTGACGCTTGGTTTCCGGTTGATATTTTTCTGTTTGCACTGTAGACGTAGACGTAGAGGATCGACGAGCGCAGGCCTATGCCTCTGTGCCCGCATCATATATTTGTAAACTAGATTCACTAATACTAATGCTAATATCTAATACCAACTTCGCCGTGTTGTGCAGTATGGGGCAGTGCTTTATAGTATATCGTACAATGTTGTCGTAAAGAAAGTTCGCGTTCGCTGTCTCATCTCCTGATGAGTTTCTTATTTAAATGTGCTAACAACAGTACTCTTCCAGGCTTGGGCGTTGCATACGATTCAGCAATCAGCTATCACCGCAGTCTCATAAAGAATACGCGTTACGCAACGATGTTTAGTGGACATTCGTCCAACAACATACGTAAGAATGAACAAATTAACTCAAGAGGAGGCAAAATACACATTTTTTAAAATTTCAGTAGGGCAAAAAGTAGTAGGCAAACATCACGGCTTGCCCATTGGGAGCAAAAAGTGGGCGGGCAGCCCGCCCTGACCAATAGGCTCCGCCGCCAAAGTAACGAAAAGATGTATACAAGAGAATACCAGAACCAGAAACGATCTCATGCATATTAATTTATACTGGACACTGATTGGCTCTAGCTTGCTAGTACTAGCGCGTACTAGCAACGCACACCACCATTAAAATACATTCAGATACTATCTGTCGCAACGCAACGCGCAGCGCAGCGTATGTGTGAACGGCACTTAAGGGGTTTCTCGGCGGCAGCACCCCGAAAAGTGCCATTTCCTATACATTTTCGAACGACCCTTACAGCAGTTCTGCACTACCGTGCAGATTGTGAAAAGCCGGCTTTGTTGGAACTGTTCTCTCTACCAGAAGTGTTCTGTGGACCTCATATATGCCAATAATGCGTTGGCGGCCGGGGCTCCGCCCGGGACTCCGCTGGAGGAGCTCACGAGGCTCCCCCAGGCCCCTTAGTCGTTTGGGGAGGGGGACACCCTCTCCCAATCGCCATCCTATTGGCGCCTTTGGCGCCTCAATTCTCGCGCCTTCGGCGCTCAGCTTCTGTGGAACCTTAATGTAAAATCCTGGCTACGTACCTGGGCCTATCAATGGATATCCGACTGTTGTTGCCGACAAAACCATTTGTTTGTACGTTACTAGACCACTTTATCAGCAAAGCTATACATGACTAGTTTTTTTGTTTTTTTTTGCAACTGGACCACGTCTTTGCTTCGGCTATTTTTGCCTAATTTGCTATTACGCATGCGCAGAAACGGCTAGTGTTGTACTTCTCTCTTAAATATTGTCCAAAATTAAGTTTTCCGTGCTCGGTATATTACAGAACCTAAGTTTTGCCAGTTTGGCTGCGTTTTGAGCCATTTGGCCACTTTTAGTGCGCATGCGCAGAGACGGCCATAAGACTACTTCCGGTGTAAAATTCGACCTCAGATTTCACTTCACCGTTCCCGATGTCCTATATGGCGAGAACTTTTGGAAATTGGACCACGATTTCATGTAGTTTTAGCCAATTTTCTGCTGCACATGAGCAGAAATGGCCAGAATTCTATTTCCGGTAAAATTTTAACCCCAAATTTTAACTTTTCATGGGCTATTTCCTATTGGAATACGAATTTTGGTGGGGCTTCCGCCAAGATTTATACATGTTTTGAACGAAAAACGGCTTTTGTAATGCAAAATTTTCAGAATTTGGGGGCTGGTAGGCGGTGGGGTGTAGTAGGGAGGCCAAATCGACTTTTGGAGGCTTAAAAACCCCCCGATGGCATTCTCTGTTAAAAGTTGGCACCCAGTTGATTCTTATCAAGAAAGGTGTCAGCTACAAGATTAGGGAGGGTGCCACGTCGAATTTTGCCCATTTAAGGGTTTTTGGGGGTACTGTGGGGGTCCGGGGTCAAAATTAGCTAAATATAATGTTTCACTCTAATGCATCTATACAGTGTCCGCTATCTGCCAAATTTACGAGAAAACGTAAAAAGTTGATATTAAGGGCACAGCGGCCCTTTGAAAATTGAGAAAACATGTAAATGAAAGGAAGCTTTGTTAGACAAGATGCTCAGCTATAGCAGAGAGACCGTGCTGTGGGGTGCATTAGTTTTGGCCAAAAGTGAAAAACTGGAACTGGGAGACAATAATTTACAGACATTATAGGTCTATCTTCAACCACTGTGATATAATCGGCATGCAGAGCTATCGAATTCGGTGAAAAAATGCAAAATAAAGTCTATTACGCCGTTCAAGGTCATTCAAGGTCATCGTGGTCAGTACCAATCGAAAGCCCGTATACGACTTCCTATTAGTGATTAATAGTAACTGACATCCTATCTCATACCGTTTCGGAGTTATTGCAGCTCATTGTTCAAATTTTGGACACTTTGCGTTTTCGAGCCCCTCTCTGGGGAGCTTGGGACAACGTACGATGTTTATCTTGGGCTCATTGGAAAGCGCGTAGTGGACTGCCAATTTGTGTTAATTGAACTTTTTTCGCTAGGTGTTACGGCCGAGCCACTACGAGCGAAAATAGATTGAAAATCGGCGATTTCGCTCCAACGCGGTCACTTTGACCCAAAATTTCAGGTAGAAGGGACAGGGGCGGTTCAAGGGAGAGAGGGAGGGGGTCAGGGGAGGCCGTGGTCCCTCAATGAAGTTTATGATAAAGCATAATTTACCACTTGTTAGGGGTGGTTCACTGTGGCAATATAGGTCAGTACCCCCCAGCTGCAACTATGGCCACCCCACTGGCCCCCAAAATGTAAACCCCAGAACCGCCACTAAGAAGGGGTCGCCCCCACCAATCATTTTTGCATGAATAGTTAGGCCAATGAATGCCATACAACTTTGTCGCTGACAGTTTTCACACAAAGAAACTTTGTAGCAGACATTCTTCAAGCGAAGTGCGATTTTAGAAGGCAAACGGCCGTTTTGCGTTTTTGAGCCCCCCACCCCTTGGGGGCTTAGGAGCAACGTACGATGGTCATCTTAAGCTGATTGGAAAGCACGTAGTGGACTTTCTATTAGTGTTAATTGAACTTTTTTCGTCAGGTGTTACGACTGAGGCGCTACGAATGAATATCGGTTCAAAATCGGCGATTTCGCTCCAACGGGGACCGGTTGACCCAAAGTTTCAGGTAGAATGGATATCCCCCCACCAACTATTCTTCTTATCAGAAAACTAGGCTAAATGATCTTTCGTATGGTATAAAAATCCGGACAGATCTTTCTTCTATTTTGTTACAAATCACGCGTTTGACAGGCAGGCAGACGGACAGACAGAATTCTCATCGCTAGACCGCGTGTGCATTGCATGCAGCGCGGTAAAAAACAGGTTTTCTCGATTTGTTGGATTCTACTTGTTATAAGCACAGATTGTTATGATATATGTTGTCACTTGTCAAGCTCAACGGACAGATGAACTCTACTTCTAATGCTGCCCTGCTGAAGGTAGTGACAACTGACAATGGTATATGGATTCCAACCAAGCTTCCCTCATGCACCTGAAAACTCCAAATCTTGTGTTGTGATTGATGGACATGCCATGATCCAGAAACTTGGGAAGCCAGCCAACTGCCAGACATTCGCCGATAATGCTGAGGTGTTCATGAACAATGTGTTAGGAATGTTTCAAGGCTCAGTCACAGTCACAAGGGTCGACATTGCATTTGATAGATACATCAGAAAGCACTCCATGAAGACTTCAACTAGGAAAAAGCGAGTGGGTAGAGAACTCGACCAATTCGTAAGACCAAGGCGACGTATACCACTGCCACAGAGTTGGGAGCAGTTCATAGCACTGGCAGAGAACAAGGCAGACCTAGCAACTTTCTTAAGCAATTGAGAAGCGAAGTCGAGTGTGCATGGTGACTGACTGACTGACTGAATGTCTTTATTATGACATCTGACAAACCGCAGATGAAATTACAGCGAATATGTACATAAATGTTATAGTCTGCACAGCAAAAAGTACAGTTTGCAATACACAATGCATAATATTGAGTTAGCACGAATTTTTGTACAATAGCCTCGTAATGAAGTTACAGTCACTCAGGTGTCCTTGGTGTTGATGCAGTTGTCTGTCATGCTTGCGACGTCTAAGGTTATAGTTCTGTGATGCTGCGGATTGTGGTGGAAGTAACTGGTACAGTGTGTGGTGCGGGTTGTTCAATATTCAAACAGTTGATCGTCTGCCTCCTCTAACAGCTGATCGAAGTCTGGTAAGTCAGGTGGGCAGAAGCCGCATCACTTGCTGCGACTGAGAAATCGCAGTGTACAATTTGAGGTTTGCAGCATCAGCTTGACTGTAGCCACGAGGAGGCTGATACTCGGATGATTTTGCATACCAAAGATGCAATCAACCAGGGCTTCCACTGGGTCCAACTAATGATACAGAATGATGTACTTCTATAGGTTCACTCTCGATCTTTTTTTCGCTCGTAGCCACTCAGCCGTAACACCTAGCGAAAAAACTTCAATTAACACTAATAGGAAGTCCACTACGCGCTTTCCAATGAGCCCAAGATGAATATCGTACGTTGTCCCTAAGACCACCAAACTGTGGCTCCAAAACGCAAAGTGTCCAAAATTTGAACAATAAGCTGCGATAACTCCGAAACGGTATGAGATAGGATGTCAGTTACTATTAATCACTAATATAGGAAATCGTATATGGGCTTTCGATTGGTACTGAACTCGATGACCTTGAATGACCTTGATCGCCGTAATAGCCCTTATTTTGCGTTTTTTGTTCGCCAAATTCGACAGATTTTCAGGCAGATTATATCACAGTGGTTGAATATAGTGAGCATTTTTACGAAACCCCCAAAAGGCACAGCCTTGGCTGATTTCACGCGTTTTGAGCCTTTACGCGTGCAAATCCGTTCAGGTGTTTTTCCTCTAGGCGTGACCACGAAAAAAGGGACACTACAAAAAGTCACAGAGAGGTTATACCGGGTGACGCATAAAAACGTCCTGAATTTGCTTTGTTGCTACTTTGCAAATCCTAAGTGGAGAATAAATTCGTTTCATTACTAATGTAGTGTAATGTTTGTTCTTGCTTACTTGCAAATTTCAGTGACATCGTGAGTGATCTCACGAATTTATTGTGAGTAATGCAAGCTGACGTCGAATCCTGGATATATAAATAATGTTTGTCTGATATTTATCATATTCTGTTAACAACATCACATTGATCTAAGGCAACTCAGGGTTTTCTCAAAAACGTTGTTCCTTATTTCATCAGTGCTGAAGAATGCCCATCACACTCACCAGACATGAACTCTTTAGATTATTCAGTTTGGGACATCTTGCAAGAACTTGTGTATGAGGGGCGTAGTGAACCGTATGCAAACTTACATGAATTGAGAAAGTATTAAGACAAAAATGGAACGAGATCGCTGACAAACAATAAAAGGTTATTTTGTAGTAAAGGCATCTAATAGCAGTCACAAACAGGATGCGGACTAATTCTGCACATCTCGCCTATTTGGGGAGAAGCCCCACTGTACCGAGTGAAACCAAAATTTACATGCTGGCTAGTCTCCCCTACACAATCACGTGTGCAAAGTTTCAAGTTTATGGGTTACCATTTTACAGGGGTCGAATTTCGTATTTTCCAATTATTTTAGCATGAGCCTCGCAACATTGCTGCCTGTGACTATAGTTAATTGTTCTAGCCGGTATTATTTCAAAGCGTGTGCAAAACGTGGTGACATTTTTGCTGATATACTTTGTCGTCTATAATCACCTGTGGACGCGATTACGACGTGTACAGATACAGTGAACGGTTGACTGATAAACGTTTCGATGCCGGTATCGGACAAATTTGGTTGAACAACGTCCATTGCGTTGGAAATGAAACGAGTATCGCTGATTGTCAACATAACGGCTGGAGCAATCACAACTGTACACACAGTGAAGACGTGTCACTCTCATGTAGCGACGGTATTGTTACAAACAGTTCACAGTTGAAACAATGGACATTTTTCTTCATAATTTCTTCTTCATCATCATGTCACGTTATTATGAAACTGTTTTATGAACATGATTGAATGAGCAAGGTTTAACGTCCCACCAAACACATTACAGGTCATGTCGTGGACGATTTTCGCAGGACATGTGACCAAACCAAGAATGCCAAAGCACTGAAGGAAACCAGCTGGTCTTTCATATAAGGCTTGAATCCCACCAGGACCACTCCACCATGTTACAATAATACAACTCTAGGCAACGTCTCTATGCATGGCGTAAGGGTCGCAATGTGACAAACCCAACATGAACATGATTTTACTACGGAACGCATCACGTAATTGCACTTGTTGTTGTACAGTAGTTGTTTTGTAGCAAAATTAACCCTTGCGATCATAGTTGTGATTTTTTGTTTTAACCAGAACTCGTATCTCGGCGACAATCGTCAAATGTACATCAATGGCTGTGGGCCGCAAGCGATAGTGATTTATCTCCTCCGATCTGTCATCTTCGTTCTCTCACTTCTTACATGTCTTTGATATCCCACCCGTCGCCCGTGAGCCGATTTCGTTTCGAAAAGTAATGAAAATCGCTAAGTAGTAAGTAAGTAAGTATGCGAATTTGTACACAGCACACGAGAAACACTGCCACTCGGAGCTGCAGCTGTCAGTGACCAAATAGATGCGTTTTGAGTGCTCGTCTGAATTGTCAGAGTGTGATGTCAGTCTCTCGCAGCTGGGTTGGCAGACTGTTCCATACGCGAGGTCCAGCAGCATCAAATGAGCGATCGCCAAGCCAGATACGCAGGAAGGTGGTCGTGCAGTGCCTTGTACACCAGCACGGCGATCTTGAATTGCACACGTTGGCGCACTGGAAGCCAACGCAGCTGTTGCAGGACGGCGTGAAGTGCTTGCACCTTCTCCTGTTGGTTATGAGGCGTGCTGCAGCGTTACGATGGACTTGTATGCGTCGGTACAGGTTGTCGCTGATCCCGTACAGTAGTGAGTTGTAATAGTCCAGGCATGCTGAAATGAACGCCTGGACTAGGAACTTAGCGGCATCAGACGACAGCGAGCGTATTAACGGACGCAACTGCCGGAGCTGGTAGTATGCCGCTCGACACACGGCACTCACATGCGTCGTCATCGTCAGGTGACTGTCGACAGCGACACCCAGGTCACGCCCACTGTCGACCGTTCTTACTGATGTCGCCATGAGCACAACATCGGTGCAGGGGTTTGGCCGTACGGCGTTGCCGGAAGCCAGAAAAGTAGCCGAGTCACTTTGTACGCGAAATTATGCGCATGTATAGGTCATCGCCCACGCCAAATTTGGGGACAGCGGCGGGTCGAATTTCTTACTTTTCTATTGATTACCATTGACTTTCGTTGTCGTGCCAGCGAGTGATGTTGTGTGTAATTTCAACAGTGTGCGCGATCGAGGCTCAAGCGTACGGTGGAAATGTGCATAACATTTCCATGTCATATGCCTATGTGAAGCTGAACGGGGTTGCTGTGTGGCGCGCGTCATGGGGTGGAGAATATCCAGTTAATCGTGGCGCGAACGTCATGATTGTTAATCCGTCCAGCTGCACAATGCAGGAGTGGCACAATTTCGACACTTACGGTGACAGCGCTGCTACCCTTCGGCTGCTTGATTACCTCCAGGGACTGAGCGACGGCACTGTTCTGGTCGGAGTCAGCTGTGATTCGGCACACATTTATTTGGCGTACGCGTTCCCAACACTGCGCGCATTGGGAGCTGATGTATCTGATGTGGGATATCGGGGAGCTTGGGTGTTTGTGGCGGTGAAAGGCGATCCGTCAAAGACTGTGTTCGACAAGATACTTTCCGAGGCAACACAGGCTAACTCAAGGCAGCCACGCGTCAACGCCAATTTCGGTAAGTGCGATCTCAGCTGCAAATTAGTTCATTATGCGCATAGCCGTTGCCTGCGATGCAGCTACGTGGTTTATGTATTAGTTTGCACATCGGTTAACAGCAGTGATATTTACTATGTCATGTAGCCTATGTAAAATATTGGTTTCGTACTGGACGCAAATCACCTCATCTCGGGCACGAGTACATGGGAACATTGTGCTCGATCGGTAATAGAGAGCCACACATATTTTTCGCTTTTAAAGTTATGCTCCTCACTTTCACGTATTAATTTAAACAAGATGCTCACCTATCGCAGAGAGACCGCGCTGCAGGGTGCGTTATAGTTTTCGCCAAAAGTAGAAGACTGAAACTGGGAGACAATATTGTACGGACATTATAGGTCTATCTTCAACCACTGTGATATAATCGGCCTGAAAATCTGTCGAAATCGGCGAAAAAACGCAAAATAAAGGCTATTACGGCGTTCGAGGTCATTCAAGGTCATCGAGGTTGGTACCAATCGAAAGCCCGTATGCGGTTTCCTATTAGTGATTAATAGTAACTGATATCCTATCTCGTACCGTTTCTGAGTTATCGCAGCTTATTGCTCAAATTTCGCTCCAACGCGGTCACTTTGACTCAAAATTTCAGGTAAAGGGGTCCCCCCACCAATCAGTTTTGCACGGATAGTTAGGCCAATGAATTCCTTACAACTTCATCCCTGACAGTTTTCACACATGTGTTACGGCTGAGGCGCTACGAGCGAAAATAGATCGAAAATCGGCGATTTCGCTCCAACGCGGTCACTTTGATCCAAAATTTCAGGTACAAGGGGTCGCCCCCCACCAATAATTTTTGCACGGTTAGTTAGGCCAATGAATGCCTTACAATTTTGCCGCTGACAGTTTTCACACAAAGAAACTTTGCAGCAGACTTTCTTCAAACGTAGTGCCATTTTTTTTACAAAAATCGGCCCTTTTGCGTTTTCGAGACCCCCTTTCGCTAGGTGTTACGGCTGAGGCGCTAGGGGCGATTATCGGTTGAAAATCGGCGATTTTGCTCCAACGGGGTCGGTTGACCCAAAATTTTAGGTAGAAGGGGTCGCCCCCCACCAACCATTCTTCGTGTCAGAAAACTAGGATAAATTATCTCTCGTATGGTATATAAACCTCCACAGATCTTTCTACCGTTTTGTCACAATACACGCGTGTGACGGACAGACGGACAGACTGACGGACGGACAGACAGACAGACAGAATTCTTATCGCTAGACCGCGTCTGCATTACATGCAGCGCGGTAAAAATGAACATCAGTTCATCACTTCATTGTAAGGGTCTAGTTATCTATCACAAGTATAGGAAACAGCACAAATATTTTGTGATGACCATTGTGATGTGAATCCGTATGATCCTTACAAGGTGACTCACTTTGAAAATCGAAACTTCATTCTCCACTGCATTGAATTAATGGTTTTGCATACGCATTCCCATCACAATGATAACATCAATCATCACATCAAATGAACAGCTCGCCGTCTTGAGCGGACCTACAATCGTTCCAGCGCATTATGTTCTGCGCGTGATGCTTGGCGGTGTCAGTGTCAACGTCAGCGTCTTCTGTTCCGACGTAAAGCGGCCGACTACTGGTCGACCACCACCGTGAGTGTCGCCATGACACTCGATTGCTGTGGTCAAAGATCCGTCTCCTGTTGCAGCCTCGCACAGTGCCAGCTACATCATTCTGCCAATGATCTGGCAAATCATTTCACGTTGAAGGTGGATAACGTACGACAGTCAACGTTCTGCACCTCGCCGCCTGTCATCAACAAACGTAACACCTTCTGAACTCTGCATTCTGAAACCGTCGAGGATTCCACTACATTGTCGACCAGGTCGCCAGCAAAACAATGTCCTCTGGACCCGGTACCGGCATGGCTTCTAAAGCGTGCTGCAGAACAGTTTGCACGTATTCTACCTTTGTCGCAGAAACATACCCTGGTTAACGCCAGATTAAAGAAGTCGACACTGGACCCAGAAGACCTCAAATCCTATCGTTCGATCTCGCAGCTCTGATATCTCATCGAAATTTGGCAGGCAAATAGATTTCCACCTTCTTAAACAGATGCCGTCATTAAACCTGAACCCGGAAGTACATTTCCGACTGTATGCCGCCATCTTGAAAACTCGATATGACGTCATAACTCCGCCGCCGATCTTCCGATCTTTACGAAATTTGGAAGACATGTGTAAAATGACACGCCGATGACTACACATACGTCAAAATAGAAACCGGAAATGGAAATCCAATATGGCGGCCGTCCGTTTTCCTAAAGCGGAAGTAGTTCATCTCGGCCGTGTATTGAGATATATTATCGAAATTTGGTTTGTAAATAGATTTCCGACTCCTTAGACAGGTGTCACTAATGGAAATAGCGTAAAATATTGTAGAAAAACTGCAAATATAAATGTGAAAAACTTCCGTTTTATAACAAGTGTAAGGCCCATCGTTCATGACACATATAAAACGGCAAAAATTAATTTCATCAACTCAGAGGCCGTGGATATAATAAGAACTGTGTATTATATCCACGGACCTGAGTTGATGAAATTAATTTTTGCCGTTTCATATGTGTCATGAACGATGGGCCTTACACTTGTTATAAAACGGAAGTTTTTTTTACATTTATGTTAATAATGGACACAGTAAAAAATAACTTAACTTATTAGTACAGCAATAATTACTCGCTGTTTTTTGTTGCTTTTTCACCGTATTTATATGTTTGTATGTTTTCTTTTCCGTGCTACCACTAGCTGGTGAATAAAGATTTATATAATTGTTCTGCGGCAATACAGACACTATAAATCACAGATGTATTCGATTAGTAGTAAGAAAATTTAATGTCATTCTTTTGTCATTCATCTTTATCAGATAGTCACTGTTACGACCGATACAATCGAAATAAACTCCAGAAAGGTACGTCAGCGTTCTGAATAAGCCTGTATCACATTGACCATAACAGTAATCAAGAAACAAAAAAATGTTATCGGTGGCCATATTGGCCGCCATATTGAATTTTGGCCCAAAAAAAGGTTTCATATTGCATTTCATCGTGATGGATTTATTTCACAAGTAAACTAATAGCATTACTGGAATGCTTGACCCCA
>Ga0209255_1000044_pt1 | contig 20931 bp, 19 predicted proteins | sample WorMetvaBAHAMAS2_FD_187394 | JGI IMG/M metagenome (GOLD analysis project Ga0209255, IMG submission 187394) | Marine gutless worms symbiont microbial communities from Max Planck institute for Marine Microbiology, Germany - Olavius vacuus... | ecosystem: Host-associated > Annelida > Digestive...
TCGAGAATATCTGGCAGTATCTGCGCGGCAACAAGCTCGCGATCACCCTCTTCGACGACTACGACGACATCGTCGACAAATGCTGCGACGCCTGGAACTTCTTCGCCCAAGACAGGGCCGCCGTCGCGTCGATCACCACACGAAACCGGGAAGCAGTCAATAACTAGGGCGGTTGGTATAATAGGGTGTGCAGCCGGATCTCCGAGCCGGTTTGGCACACCCGTGACGTCCGTCCGCAGTTCGATGCTGCAACGTCCATCGACAATCAGCCGATCCACCGGAGCCGCGAGACCAACGCCGATTTCGACGTCCAGCTGAGGACTGCAAGCCCTCCAGGATTTGCGCCGGCCCTTGGTTCAAGGCCGGCACACTCACAGTCCGCGATAGCAAGTAGGGTGGGGTTCCACCCCACCCTTAACCACCGCACCGGGTGGGTTGGAAACCCACCCTACTCCTCCAGCCGGGTGATCGTCACCGTGATCACCGGCTTCTTGCCCCAGTGGTGGACCGCCGCGCTGCGGGTGGCGCGGGTGATGACCAGCTCCAGACCCTCGTCGGTGCGCCTGACCTTGCGTGGCGCCCGCTCCACCGCCGCGTCGACGGCGTCGGCGATCATCTCGTCCAGGGGCGCGTGCCAGCCGGGGCCGTCCTTCGGGGCGCCGAGGCAGCGCACCTCCGGATCGGCGATCAGCTCGCCGTCGTCGTCGACCGTCACCGAGACCACCACCAGCCCGTTGCGGGCCAGCTTCAGCCGCTCGCGGATCACCCCGTCGAGCGCGCCGACATAGACCTTGCCGTCGAGATAGACCCGGCCGGTCTCGACATGTTCGATGGGCCCCGGCCGGTTGCCGTCGAGCCGCACCACGGTGCCGTTCGGGGCCACCACCGAGGCCGCCACCCCCCATTCCCGCGCCAGCCGGGCGTGCTCCACGAGGTGCCGGTGCTCGCCATGGAGCGGCACCGCGAGGCGCGGCCTCAGCGCCGCGTAGACCTGGCGCAGATCGTCGCGGCGGGCGTGGCCGGAGACGTGGATATGGTCCATCTCGGCGTCGATCACCCGCACTCCGAGCTCGCTGAGACGGTTGTAGAGCCGGTAGATGCCGGCCTCGTTGCCGGGGATGTTCTTCGACGAGAACAGCACCGTGTCGCCCTGCCCGAGCTTCACCGCGGCGTGCTGGCCGGCGGCGATCCGCGCCAGCGCGGCGCGGCTCTCCCCCTGGCTGCCGGTGACCAGGTAGAACAGGTTCTCGGCCGGGATGTCGGCGATCCGGTTCTCGGGCACCACGGTGGGGAAATCGGTGATCAGCCCGGTCTTCACCGCCATCTCGATCATCCGGCGCATCGCCCGCCCGACCATCACCACGGAGCGCCCGGCATCGCGGGCGTCGAGCGCCAGGGTCCTCAGCCGGGCGACATTGGAGGCGAAGGTGGTCGCCGCCACCGCCCGGGGGGCCTCGGCGATCTGGCGGCGCAGGTTGGGCACGATGGTCGCCTCGGAGCGGGACTCGCCCGGCAGCAACACGTTGGTCGAGTCGCAGCCGACCGACAGCACACCCTCCTCGCCGAGCGCCTGCAGCGGCGCGATGTCGAACGGGGTCCCGAGCTGCGGGTCGTGGTCCATCTTGAAATCGCCGGTGTGCACGACGGTGCCCAAGGGCGTGCGGATCACCAGCATCGAGCCCTCGGGGATCGAGTGGCTGACCTCGATCCATTCGACCGAGAAGGCCCCCGCCTTGACCCGGTCGCCGAGCTTCACCTGGCGCACGATCATCGGGTCGAGCCCGGCCTCGTCGAGCTTGTTGCGCACCACCTCGGCGGTGAAGGCGCGGGCGTAGATCGGCACGCCCAGCTGCCGCCAGAAGTGCGGGATGGCACCGACATGGTCCTCGTGGCCGTGGGTGAGGAAGATCGCTTCAAGCCGGTCTTTCTCGCCGAGGAGGAAGTCGAGATCGGGCAGCACCAGTTCGACCCCCGGCGAGATGTCCATGTCGCCGAAGCCGATGCCGAGATCGACCATGATCCAGCGCCGGTCGCGGGCCGGGCCGAGGCCGTAAAGGTAGCAGTTCATGCCGATCTCGCCGGCGCCGCCGAGCGCCAGGTAGACCAGTGGTCCGCCGGAGTTATCCGTCATATCTTCCCGTCGTGTTGTAGCGGTGGATCAGCACCAGGCCGTACATGGTCAGGTCGTCGTCGGCGGCCTCGATCACCTCGGTGCCGCGGGCGAAGAGCGGCGACAGGCCGCCGGTGGCGATCACCCGCATCTTGCGCCCGCGCTCGGCGGCGAGGCGGGTGCAGATGCCGTCGATCAGCCCGATATAGCCCCAGAAGATGCCCGACTGCATGCAGGCGACCGTGTTGCGGCCAAGCACGTGCTCGGGCATGGTGACGTCGATCCGCGGCAGATGCGCCGCGGCGTGGTGCAGGGCGTCGAGCGAGAGGTTCACCCCGGGCGCGATCACGCCGCCGACATAGGCGCCGTCATGGGCGACCACGTCGAAGGTAGTGGCGGTGCCAAAATCGACCACGACCAGGTCGCCGCCGTACTTGGCGAAGGCCGCGACGGTGTTGACCAGCCGGTCGGGGCCGACCTCGACCTGGTTGTCGACCCGCACATCGATCGGCAGCGCGCAATCCGGCCGGCCGACCACCAGCGGCCGGCAATTGAAGTAGCGGTCGCAGAGGACGCGCATGTTGAACAGGGTCGCCGGGGCGGTGTTGGAGATCACCACCTCGTCGATGCCCGACGGATCGAGGCCCTGGTGGAGCATCAGCTGCTGCAGCCAGACGAAGTACATATCGGCGGTGCGCACGCTCTCGGTGTTGCAGCGCCAGCTGGCGATGAAGTCGGTGCCGTCATGCGCCGCAAAGACGGTGTTGGTGTTGCCGACGTCGATGGCGAGAAGCATGTCCGCTCACTCCGGGAAATGGATGTCCGCCGCGGCGATGTGGCGGAGGCCGTCCGGCGTTCTTAGAACAAGGGTGCCGTCGGCGTCCACATCCTCGAAGATGCCGGTGACGGACTGGCGCGGCAGCCGCGCCTCGATCGGCCGGCCGAGATGGCCGGCGCGGGCGAGCCAGTACGGGCGGACGGCGGCGAAGTCGCCTGCCGCCAGCCAGTGGTCGAGGCGCGCCGCCAGGAACTCCAGCACCGCCTCGAAGGCCGGTGCGCGGCCGGTCTCGGCCAGGAGCGAGGTTGGCGGCCATCGGGTCTCGCCCGGGTCCGGATGGTGGGCAAGGTTGATGCCGATGCCGATGGCGAGGTTGGCGGCACGGCCGCCGCCGGGGCCGAAATTCTCCAGCAGGATCCCGGCCGCCTTGCCGCCGTTCAGCAGCGCGTCGTTGGGCCATTTGGTGGCGACCTCCGCCTCGGGCGCGAAATGCGCCAGCAGGTCGGCCAGCGCCAGCCCGGCGTGGAACGACAGCGTCGCCAGCGCCGCCGGGGGCTCGTCGCGGCCGATCAGCAGGGTGGCGGAGAGGTTGCCCGCGGGGCTGGCCCAGTCGCGCCCCTGGCTGCCGCGCCCGGCGGTCTGCCGGCGCGCCGCGATCCACAGCGGCCGGGCAGCGGGGCAGCGGCGGCGGGCCTCCTCGTTGGTGGAGTCGATCTCGTCCAGGATCAGGCAGTCGTATCCTTCCGGCCAGCCGCTCATGCTAGGGGATCAAGGCCTGCGCCGCCCCCAGCGCCATCTCCGGCACGCCGAGGCCGCCGAGGAACGGCAGCCAGCCGGCACCCATGACGATCGCCGAGAGCCCGATGGTGGCGGTGTGCAGCACCCCGAGGCGCAGCTCCAGCGGCTCGTCCGGCTCGGTCAGATACATCACCCGGACGATGTTCATGTAGTAGTAGGCGCCGATCACGCTCGCCACCACGCCGGCCACCGCAAGCGGCACCAGCCCGGCATCGACCGCGGCCTTGAAGACGAAGAACTTGGCGAAGAATCCGACCATCGGCGGCAGGCCGGCGAGCGAGAACAGCAGCATCGCCACCGCCAGCGCCTGACCGGGACGGATCAGGGCGAGCCCGACGAGATCGGCAATCTGCACCACCGGGGCACCGTCGCGTTCCATCGACAGGATGAAGGTGAACACGCCGAGGTTCATCACCACGTAGATCGCCAGATACATCATCAGCGACTGGGCCCCGGCCTCGGTCCCGGCCGCCAGACCGACTAGGGCGAAGCCCATATGGCCGATCGAGCTGTAGGCCATCAGGCGCTTCAGGTTGGTCTGGCCGATGGCGGCGATGGCACCGAGGAACATCGAGGCGATCGAGACGAAGACCAGCACCTGCTGCCATTCCACCACCGCATGGCCGAAGCCGCCGAACAGCACCCTGGCAAAGAGCGCCCCCGCGGCGACCTTGGGCGCGGTGGCGAAGAAGGCGGTGACCGGGGTCGGCGAACCCTCGTAGACGTCGGGAGTCCACATGTGGAAGGGCGCGGCCGAGATCTTGAAGGCCAGCGCCGAGCACAGGAACACCAGGCCGAAGGTGAGGCCGAGGCTGACCCCCTCGGTCTCGACCACATGGGCGATGACCTCGAACCGGGTCGAGCCGGTGTAGCCGTAGACCAGCGAGGCGCCGTAGAGCAGCAGGCCCGAGGACAGCGCGCCGAGGACGAAGTATTTCAGCCCCGCCTCGGTCGAACGGGCGCTGTCGCGGTTGAAGGCGGCGACAACGTAGAGCGACAGCGACTGCAGTTCCAGCCCCATATAGAGCGAGATCAGCCCGCCGGCCGAGACCATCATGCACATGCCGAGCGTCGCCAGCAGGATCAGGATCGGGTACTCGAACCTGAGCACCCCGCGCCGGGCGAGGTAGCCCTCGCCCAGGAGCAGCATCAGGGCCGAGGCGAACAGGATCAGCACCTTGGCGAAGCGGGAGAACCCGTCGACCACGAAATCGCCGCCGAAGGCCACGCCCGCCGGCGCGCCGCCGGTGGCGATCCAGGCCCCCAGCGCCGCCATCAGCGCCGCCGAGGCCCAAACGATGCGGGTGGTCTGGCGCTCCTGACCGCGATAGGCGCCGAGCATCAACAGGGCCATGGCAGCGACGGCCATGATGATCTCGGGCAGAACCAGTGCGTAGTCGCCGCTCATCTCTCGATCCCCTCAATCATCACTTCAACGCCGCCAGTTGCACGGCTTCGGCCTCGGCCAGCGCGGTATGGACGTTCTCGACCAGCGCCCCGACGGTGGGGCCGAAGAGATCGGTCGCCAGGCTCGGATAGACCCCGAGCAGAATGGTCAGCACCACCAGCGGCACGAAGCAGGCAACTTCGCGCCCGTCCATGTCGGCGATCGATTTCAGGCTGCCCTTGATCAGGTCCCCGAACACCACCCGGCGGTAGAGCCAAAGCGCGTAGCAGGCCGACAGGATCACCCCGGTGGCGGCGCCCGCGGCGGTCCAGGTCGAGACCTGGTAGGTGCCGGTCAGGGTGAGGAACTCGCCGACGAAGCCGCTGGTCCCCGGCAGGCCGACATTGGCCAGGGTGAACAGCATGAACACAGTGGCGTAGACCGGCATCCGGTTGACCAGCCCGCCATAGGCGTCGATCTCGCGGGTGTGCATGCGGTCGTAGACCACGCCGACGGCAAGGAACAACGCGCCGGAGATGAAGCCGTGGCTGATCATCTGGAACATGGCGCCGTCGACGCCCTGCTGGTTCGCCGCGAAGATGCCCATGGTGACGAAGCCCATATGGGCGACCGAGGAATAGGCCACCAGCTTCTTCATGTCCTCTTGCATCATCGCCACCAGCGAGGTGTAGATCACCGCGATCACCGAGAGGACGAAGACGAAGTCGGTCATGATCTCGGAGGCGACTGGGAACATCGGCAGGCTGAAGCGCAGGAGGCCGTAGCCGCCCATCTTCAGCAGGATCGCCGCCAGGATCACCGAACCAGCGGTCGGCGCCTGTACATGGGCGTCGGGAAGCCAGGTGTGGACCGGCCACATCGGCATCTTGACCGCGAAGGAGGCGAAGAAGGCCAGCCACATCAGGGTCTGCGCGCCGCCGACGATGTGCCAGCCGAGGATGTCGATGCCCTCGTAGCTGAACTGGTGGTTCAGCAGCGCCACGATATCGGTGGTGCCGGCATCCCAGTACATGTAGAGCATCGCCACCAGCATCAGCAGCGAGCCCAAGAGCGTGTAGAGGAAGAACTTGAACGCCGCGTAGATCCGCTCCTTGCCGCCCCAGACGCCGATGATCAGGAACATCGGGATCAGGCCGCCCTCGAAGAACAGGTAGAACAGCACCATGTCCAGCGAGGTGAAGACGCCGAGGATCAGGGTCTCCAGCAAGAGGAAGCAGGCCATGTACTCCTTCACCCGGACCTCGACGTTCCACGAGGCGTAGATGGTGATCGGGAAGAAGAAGGTGCTGAGCATGACGAAGGGCAGGCTGAGCCCATCGACGCCCATCTTGTAGCCGAGCCCGGCCATCCAGCTGCCTTCCTCGACGAACTGGAAACCCGGATCGGCGGGATCGAACCCGGCCAGCAGGAACAGCGACAGCAGGAAGGTCGCGGTCGTCACCAACAGCGCCAGCCGCTTGGCGTTGAGCTGCGCCATGGCGTCGTTGCCGTGCAGAAACACGACCATGATCAACGCCCCGATCAGCGGCAGGAAGGTGATCAGCGACAGCAGATAGGTCATCAGTGCGACCCTCCGGTAACCGCGAACCAGGTGATCAGGAGCGAGATCCCGATCAGCATGGCGAAGGCGTAGTGGAACAGGTAGCCCGACTGCACCCGCCCCGCGAAGCGCGTGAGCCGCGGCACCAGATTCATCGCCACCCCGTTGAGGAAGCCGTCAATCGTGCCCAGATCGCCCTTGCGCCACAGGAACCGGCCGACCCACTTGGCGGGATTGACGAACAGGAAGTCGTAGATCTCGTCGAAGTACCACTTGTTGAGCAGGAACTGGCACAGCGCCGGCTGCGACTTCGCCAGCAGCGCCGGCAGGTGCGGCTTGCGGATGTACATCTGGTAGGCGAGGCCGAAGCCGACCAGCATGGCGATGAACGGCGCCAGCTTGGCCAGGGTCGGGATGTAATGGGCATCATGCAGGACGTGGTTGTCCGCGGCGTTGAAGATGCCGGTGCCCCACCATTCGCCTTCGTGGTGGCCGACGAAGTCCGGATACCAGTTCATCCCCGCGAGCGCCGCGCCGATGGCGAGGACGATCAGCGGCAGGGTCATGACATGCGGGCTCTCATGGGCGTGGCCGAAGGTGTGATGATCCGCCCGGGTGGCCCCATGGAAGGTCATGAACACCAGCCGCCAAGAATAGAACGCGGTCATCGCCGCCGCCACCACCAGCAGGTAGAAGGCGTACTCGCCGGCGCCGGAATGGGCCGCGAAGGTCGACTCGATGATCATGTCCTTGGAGACGAACCCGGCGAAGCCGACCGGGGTGTCGAGCGGCAGCCACAAGGGGATGCCGACGCCGGTGATCGCCAGGGTGCCGATCATCATCGTCCAGTAGGTGATCGGCACCTTGTCCTTCAGCCCGCCCATCTTGCGCATGTCCTGCTCGTGATGCATGGCGATGATCACCGAGCCGGCGCCGAGGAACAGCAGCGCCTTGAAGAAGGCATGGGTGAAGAGGTGGAACATCGCCGCCTCGTAGGCGCCCACCCCTGCGGCGGCGAACATGTAGCCGAGCTGCGAGCAGGTCGAGTAGGCGATCACCCGCTTGATGTCGTTCTGCACCAGCCCGACGGTGGCGGCGAAAAACGCCGTCGAGGCACCGACCACGGTGACTATCACCAGGGCGGTGTGTGTATACTCGAACAGCGGTGACATGCGGCAGACCAGGAACACCCCCGCGGTGACCATGGTGGCGGCATGGATCAGGGCCGAGACCGGGGTCGGGCCCTCCATCGCGTCCGGCAGCCAGGTGTGCAGGAACAGCTGGGCCGACTTGCCGCAGGCGCCGATGAACAGCAGCACGCAGATCAGCTCGATGGCCGAGATCTCGTAGCCGAGGAAATTGGTCGTCGTGGCGGCCAGCTCCGGCCCGGCTGCGAACACGTCGTCGAGCTGGATCGAGCCGGTCAGGTAGAACAGGGTGAACATCCCCAGCAGGAAGCCGAAATCGCCGACCCGGTTGACGACGAAGGCCTTGATCGCGGCGGCATTGGCCGAGGCCTTCTTGTACCAGAAGCCGATCAGCAGGTAGGAGGCGACACCGACGCCCTCCCAGCCGAAGAATATCTGCAAGAGGTTGTTGCCGGTCACCAGCGCAAGCATGGCGAAGGTGAAGAACGAGAGATAGGCGAAGAAGCGCGGCTTGCCGTCCTCCTCCTCCATGTAGCCGATCGAGTAGAGGTGGACGAGCGCGGAGATGCTGGTCACCACCACCAGCATCACCCCGGTCAGCTGATCGACCCGGATCGACCATTCGGTCTGCAGATCGCCCGAGGTGACGAACCGCATGATGGTGACCGAATGCTCGTGGCCGTGGATGGTGAAGAAGGCGTACCAGCTGAGCGCGCAGCAGACGAACAGAATCGCGGTAGTGACGTACATCGCCAGCTTCTCGCCGGTGATGCGATGGAAGAAGCCCGCGATGATGGCGCCGATCAGAGGCAGGATCAGGATGGCCGTAAACATGCCGCGCTTATCCCTTCATCATGTTGACGTTTTCCACCGCGATGGTGTGGCGGACGCGGAAGAAGCAGACTAGGATGGCCAGCCCGATGGCCGCCTCGGCGGCGGCAACGGTGAGGATGAACAGCGTGAACACCTGGCCCACGAGGTCGCCCAGATGGGCCGAGAAGGCGACCATGTTGATGTTGACCGCGAGCAGCATCAGCTCGATCGACATCAGGATGACGATCACGTTCTTGCGGTTGAGGAATATCCCGAAGATGCCGATCACGAACAGCATCGCCGCGACGGTAAGATAGGCCTCCAGCCCGACGCCGCCGATGTTCTGCCCCATCTCTGACATTGCTGCCCCCTCCTTCACACGCCCTGCCCGGGCTCGACGTCGCGCAGCTCGACCGCCGTCGCCGGATCGCGGTAGATCTGTTCGAGCACGTCCTGCCGCTTGGCATCCGGGCGGTGGTAGAGCGTCAGCACGATGGCGCCGATCATCGCCACCAGCAGGATCAGCCCCGCCGCCTGGAACACGTAGATGTAATCGTCGTAGATGATGCGCCCGAGCGCCTCGACATTGTGGATCTCGGCCGGGGCCGGCACCGCGGCGGCGCGCGCCTCGGGGGCCGAGCCGGCGATGGCCCAGTGGCCGATCACCAGGCCGAGCTCGACCAGCAGGACGAGCCCGATCAGCCCGCCGAGCGGCAGGTATTCGGCCAGGCCCTGCCTCAGCTCGGTGAAGTCGACGTCGAGCATCATCACCACGAACAGGAACAGCACCGCGACCGCGCCGCCATAGACGATGACCAGCAGCATGGCGACGAACTCGGCCCCCAGCAGCACCATCAGCCCAGCCGAGGAGAAGAAGGCCAGGATCAGATACAGGACCGAGTGCACCGGGTTGCGCGCCAGCACCACGAACAGCCCCGCCGCCACCGCCACGGCGGCGAAGACGTAAAAGGCAAGTGCGGTCAGGGTCATCCTATCTTCCCTTTCCTACGCCCCAAAGAGCGGGCACGTCCTTCTCTGCCGTCATGCCACGGCTTGGCCGGGGCATCTCTTGGTCCGAAGATCCCCGCCTGCGCGGGGATGACGGTGTTGTCGCGGACGCTACCGATACGGCGCATCCAGTTCGATGTTGCGCGCGATCTCGCGCTCCCAGCGTTCGCCGTTCGAGAGCAGCTTGTCCTTGTTGTAGTACAACTCCTCGCGGGTCTCGGTGGCGAACTCGAAGTTCGGGCCCTCGACGATGGCATCGACCGGGCATGCCTCCTGGCAGAAGCCGCAGTAGATGCACTTGGTCATGTCGATGTCGTAGCGGGTGGTGCGGCGTGAGCCGTCGGCGCGCGGCTCGGCCTCGATTGTGATCGCCTGGGCCGGGCAGATCGCCTCGCAGAGCTTGCAGGCGATGCAGCGCTCCTCGCCGTTCGGGTAGCGCCTGAGCGCGTGCTCGCCGCGGAAGCGGGGGCTCAGGGGGCCTTTCTCGAACGGGTAGTTCACCGTCGCCTTGGGCTTGAAGAAGTACTTCATGCCGACCTTGAACCCGCCCCAGATGTCGGCCAAGAGGAAGTAGCTGACCGCCTTGTCGAAGGGGATACCCATGGATCAGCCTCCCACCGCATAGCGGGCATAGCCCACGAATTCGACCTTCGCGAGGATGGCCGCGATCACCACCCAGCCGAGCGACATGGGCAGGAACACCTTCCAGCCGAGCCGCATCAACTGGTCGTAGCGGTAGCGCGGCACGATCGCCTTGCTCATGGCGAACAGGAAGAAAAAGAACACCACCTTGAGCACGAACCAGAGCAACCCGTCCGGAAGCCCCGGGATCGGGCTCAGCCAGCCGCCGAAGAACAGGATCGTCATCAGCGCGCACATCAGCACGATGTTCATGTACTCGCCGATCATGAACAGCAGATAGGGCGTCGACGAGTATTCGACCTGGTAGCCGGCCACCAGCTCGGACTCGGCCTCCGGCAGGTCGAAGGGCGGGCGGTTGGTCTCGGCATGGGCGCTGACGAAGAAGATCACCATCATCGGCAGGTGCGGCAGCCAGTACCACGAGAACAGGCCGAACCGTCCGTCCTGCGCCCGCACGACGTCCGAGAGATTCAGTGAGCCGGTCGAGATCAGCACGCCTACGATGATCAGGCCGATCGAGACCTCGTAGCTCACCATCTGCGCCGCCGAGCGCAACCCGCCGAGGAAGGGGTATTTCGAGTTCGACGCCCAGCCGCCCATGATGATGCCATAGACGCCCAGGGACGAGATCGCGAAGATGTACAGGATCCCCACATTGAGGTCCGAGATCACCCAGCCGTCAGCGAACGGGATCACCACCCAGCCGATGCAGGCCAGCACGAAGGTCACCAGCGGCGCGCCGAAGAACACCACCTTGTCGGCCCCGGCCGGGATCACGATCTCTTTGAGCACGAACTTGATGAAGTCGGCGAAGGATTGCAGCAGCCCCCAGGGGCCGACCACGTTCGGCCCGCGCCTGAGCTGCACCGCGGCCCAGACCTTGCGATCCATGTAGAGCAGGAAGGCGAGGCTCACCATGATCGCCCCGACCACCGCGAAGCACTGCGCCAAGATGACGATGAAGATGCCGAGATTGCTGTCGAGGAACTCTGCCATCATCTCACTCCGCCGCCATCGCCTGGTTGCGCGCTGCCGCCATGCGGCTCAGTTCCGCCATCACCTGGCTCGCCCGGCAGACCGGGTTGACGAGGTAATGATCCCGGACCGTCGAGCTGAACGGCGCGTCGCCCATCGCTTCCGTGGCAACCGGGGTCCAGTCGTTCTCCGGCACCTGGTCGAGCGCGGCGAGATGCGGATGCGCCGCGAAGAGCTGCGCCCTGAGCTCGGCCAGGCTGTTGAACAGCAGGGTCTGGCCCAACTCGGCCGACAGTGCCCTGAGAACCGCCCAGTCCTCGCGGGCGTCGCCCGGCGGGAAGCCGGCGCGGTTGCCCATCTGCGGCCGGCCCTCGGTGTTGACGTAGATCCCGGACTGCTCGGTCCAGGCGGCGCCGGGCAGGATCACGTCGGCCCGGTGGGCGCCGCGATCGCCGTGGCTGCCCTGGTAGACCACGAAGGCGCCCTCCGGCATGTTGATCTCGTCGGCACCGAGGTTGAAGATCAGCTTGGCGCCCGGTAGGGCGGAACCGGTTCCGCCCTCGCTGGCGAACCCGATGTCCAGCGCACCGACGCGCCCTGCAGCGGTGTGCAGCACCAGCATCTTGGCGCCGCCCGCCTCGGCCAGTGCCATGGCGTGGCCGAGCACCGCTGCGCCATCGGGCCGCGCCAGGGCGCCCTGCCCCACGACTATCACCTTGCGCTCCATCCCGGCCATGTGCCGGAGCATCTCGTCACGGCTGTCGCCGGTGAGTGCCTCCGGTCCGGTACCGATATGGAAGACCGGGTAGGTGAGATCGGCCGCCGGACCGATCATCGCAATATAGGCGCCCGCCAGCCAGGCGCTGCGGATGCGGGCGTTCAGCACCGGTGCCTCGGCGCGCGGGTTGGTGCCGATCAGCAGGATTCCGTTCGCACTGCCCAGATCCTCGATCATGGCATTGCCGACATAGCCCGAGCGGTTGCCGATGGGCAGCGCGGCGCCGTCCTGGCGGCACTCGTAGCGGCTGCTGCCGAAGCCGTCGATCAGCCCTTTGAGCGCGAAAACGGCCTCGACCGGCGCCAGATCGCCGGCGACCGCGGCGACGGCGCCGTCCGCTTCAGCCACCGCCGTGGCGACGGCGGCGAAGGCCTCGCCCCAGCTTGCCGGGTGGAGCTTGCCGTCGCTGCGCACGTAAGGCCGGTCGAGCCGCTGCCGGCGCAGGCCGTCCCAGACGAAGCGCGAGCGGTCGGCCAGCCACTCCTCGTTCACCCCGTCATGGTTGCGCGGCATGATCCGCATCACCTCGCGGCCGCGCGTGTCGACCCGGATGTTCGAGCCCAGCGCGTCCATCACGTCGACCGACTGGGTCTTCGTCAGCTCCCAGGGCCGGGCGGTGAAGGCGTAAGGCTTCGAGGTCAGGGCGCCGACCGGGCAGAGGTCGATCACGTTGCCCTGCATCTCCGAGGTCAGCGCCGCGTTGAGGTAGCTGACGATCTCCGAATCCTCGCCGCGCCCTGTCTGGCCCATCTCGGGCACCCCGGCGATCTCGGTGATGAAGCGCACGCAGCGGGTGCAGGAGATGCAGCGGGTCATCTCGGTCTCGACTAGGGGGCCGAGATCGATCTCGACCGCCGCCCGCTTCGGTTCCCGGTAGCGTGAGAAGTCGACGCCGTAAGCCATTGCCTGGTCTTGCAGATCGCACTCGCCGCCCTGGTCGCAGATGGGGCAGTCGAGGGGGTGGTTGATGAGCAGGAACTCCATCACCCCCTCGCGCGCCTTCTTGACCATCGGCGAGTTGGTCTTGACCACCGGCGGCTCGCCGTTGGGGCCGGGGCGCAGATCCTGCACCTGCATGTGGCACGAAGCCCGCGGCTTCGGCGGCCCGCCGGCAATCTCGACTAGGCACATGCGGCAGTTGCCGGCAATCGACAGGCGCTCGTGATAGCAAAAGCGGGGGATCTCGATCCCCGCCTGCTCGCAGACCTGGATCAGGGTCAGGGCCGGGTCGGCCTCGACCTCGATGCCGTCGATGATGATCTTGCGCAGGTCGCTCATTGCTACTTACTCCGCCGCCACGGCACTGACGCGCCGGCTCTGCCGCGCCTTGATCCGGTCCTCGATCTCGTCGCGGAAGTGCCGGATCAGGCCCTGGATCGGCCAGGCCGCCGCGTCGCCGAGGGCGCAGATGGTGTGGCCCTCGACCTGCTTGGTGACCTCGATCAGCATGTCGATCTCCTCGATCTCGGCGTCGCCCGAGACCAGCCGCTCCATCACCCGCATCATCCAGCCGGTGCCCTCGCGGCAGGGGGTGCACTGGCCGCAGCTCTCGTGCTTGTAGAATTTCGACAGCCGCCAGATCGCCTTCACGATGTCGGTCGACTGGTCCATCACGATCACCGCCGCGGTGCCGAGGCCGGATTTCAGCGAAATCAGACCGTCGAAATCCATCACCGCGGTGTCGCACTGGCTGGCCGGGATCAGCGGCACCGAGGAGCCGCCGGGGATCACCGCCTTGAGGTTCTTCCAGCCGCCGCGCACGCCGCCGCAATGCTTCTCCAGCAGTTCCTTCAGCGGGATCGACATCGCCTCTTCGACCACGCAGGGGGCGTTCACATGGCCGGAGATGGCGAAGATCTTGGTCCCCGCATTGTTCGGCCGGCCGATGCCGCCGAACCAGGCGCCGCCTCGGCGCAGGATGGCCGGCACCACGGCGATCGATTCGACGTTGTTGACCGTGGTCGGGCAGCCATAGACACCGACCGCCGCCGGGAAGGGCGGCTTCAGCCGCGGCATGCCCTTCTTGCCTTCCAGCGACTCCAGGAGCGCCGTCTCTTCGCCGCAGATATAGGCCCCGGCCCCATGGTGCAGCAGCACGTCGAAGTCCCAGCCCGACTTGGCGGCGTTTTTGCCCAGGAACCCAGCGTCGTAGCACTCGTCGACCGCCGCCTGCAGCGCCTCGCGCTCGCGGATGTACTCGCCGCGCAGGTAGATGAAGGCGGTGTTGGCGCCCATGGCGAAGCCGGCGAGCAGGCAGCCCTCGATCAGGGTGTGCGGATCGTGGCGCATGATCTCGCGGTCCTTGCAGGTGCCGGGCTCGGATTCGTCGGCGTTGACCACCAGATAGGCGGGGCGGCCGTCCGAGTCCTTGGGCATGAAGGACCATTTCAGCCCGGTCGGGAAGCCGGCGCCGCCGCGGCCGCGGAGCCCCGAGTCCTTGACCTGCTGGACGATGCCGTCGCGGCCGAGGGCGATCAGGCCGGCGGTGTTGTCCCAGCAGCCGCGCGCCATTGCGCCCTTCAGCGAGCGGTCGTGCATGCCGTAGAGGTTGGTGAAGATGCGGTCCTTTTCGTCGAGCATCACCGTTACCCCTCTTCCACCAGCGCCTTGGCCTGGGCGATCCAGTCATCGCGCTCGATCCGGCCCTTGAATTTCAGCCGGGCATCGACCCAGGCAACCTCGGTCTCGGTCCAGGCGGCGATCTGGTCGAAATGGTAGATGCCGAGCTCGTGCAGCAGGCCTTCGAGCTGCGGGCAGACGCCCTTGATCCGCTTCAGATCGTCCGCCTGGCCGCCGCGTGCCTCGGAAAGCAGCTCCGGCTCCTTCTCTTCCACCCCCGGTGCCGCGGGTTCCGCCTCGGGCTCCGGCTCGGGGGCCGGTTCGGGGGCCGGGGCCGCCGCCACCTCGCCCTCGCCGACGATCCGCGCCACCGTGTCTCCCTTGGCCAGCGCCAGCGAGATCGAGGCGTTGGCGTCGTGCACCCACTCGCCCTCGAGCGAGGTCAGCCCGGTGACCGGCTCGGAGGCGAAGCGCCCGTTCTGCGGGCCAGGCCGCGGCACCTCGCCGCGGGCGAAGGCGTCGATGATCGCCTCCAGTTTCGCCGCCGTCAGGTCCTCGTAATAGTCCTTGCCGATCTGCGCCATCGGCGCGTTCGAGCAGGCGCCGAGGCACTCGACCTCCTCCCAGGAGAACTTGCCGCAGGGGCTGATCTCGTGCGGGCCCGGGGCGATCTTGGCCTTGCAGACGCCGATCAGATCCTCGGACCCGCAGATCATGCAGGAGGTGGTGCCGCAGACCCGGATATGCGCAACCGAACCAACCGGCTGCAGCTGGAACATGAAGTAGAAGCTGGCCACCTCGAGGACCCGGATCTCGGCCATGTCGAGCATGCCGGCAGCAGCCTCGATCATCGGCTTGGTGACCCAGCCCTCCTGCTCCTGCCCGCGCCAGAGGAGCAGGATCACGGCCGAGGCCTGGCGGCCCTCGGGGTACTTGGCGATCTGCTTCTTCGCCCATTCCAGATTGGCGGGCGTGAAAGCGAAGCTCTCGGGCTGTTCGTGATGCAAACGGCGCAGGCTCACCGGTCGACCTCCCCAAAGACAACGTTCAGGCCTTCGAGCGCAACGTCGCCACCCGCGCGCCCCTCTCCCTTTGGGAGAGGGGTCGGGGGAGAGGGCCGTGACAGCCGTTCAGCGACGGCCTGAATGGCGATTACCACCCCATCCGTGTTATCGAAGACTTCGTTGTTCCAGAAGCGCAGAACCGTGACGCCGCGCGCGACAAGGTGCCGGGTGCGGGCCAGGTCCTTCCCGGCCGCGACGCCGTGCTGACTTCCGTCGAGTTCAACCGCCAGTTTCACCGACGGCGCGTAGAAGTCGAGAATACAACGCCGGTCGAAGGCATGCTGCCGGCGGAAGCGAAGGCCGAGCTGATCGCCGCGCAGGCGCGACCAGAGACGGCGTTCGGCATCGGTCATCTCGCGGCGCAACCTACGCGCTCTCGGGGTGAGGATTCGGGTGCCGCGGCGCTTTTCCGGGGCACTGCACTCTCCCCCGACCCCTCTCCCAAAGGGAGAGGGGCGCGCGGGTGGCGATGCCTGCACCATTGCGGCAACGTTCGGGGTCGTGGAGATGCCAAGCTCTCTCACCGATCGACCTCCCCAAACACGATGTCGAGCGACCCGACCAGGGCCGCGACGTCGGCCAGCATGTGCCCGCGGGCGATGTGGTCCATCGCCGCCAGGTGCGGGTAGCCCGGAGCGCGGATCTTGGCCTTGTAGGGCTTGTTGCTGCCGTCCGAGACCAGGTAGACGCCGAACTCGCCCTTCGGCGCCTCGATCGCGGCGTAGATCTCGCCGGCCGGGACGTGGAAGCCCTCGGTGTAGAGCTTGAAGTGGTGGATCAGGGCCTCCATCGAGCTCTTCATCTCGGCCCGGCGCGGCGGCGCGAACTTGTGGTTCGTGGTCAGCACCGGCTCGCCCCGGCACTTGTCCATCTTCTCCAGCGCCTTGCGCATGATCTTGGTCGACTCGCGCATCTCCTGCATTCGGCAGAGATAGCGGTCGTAGCAGTCGCCGTGCTTGCCGACCGGGATCAGGAAGTCGAAATCGGAATAGCACTCGTAGGGCTGCGCCCGGCGCAGGTCCCAATCCCAGCCCGAGCCGCGCACCATGACCCCGGAGAAGCCGTAGGCCTGGGCGTCCTCGATGCTGACCACGCCGATGTCGACATTGCGCTGCTTGAAGATGCGGTTCTCGGTCAGCAGCTCCTCCAGGTCGTCGAGAACCCGGGGAAACTCCTCGGTCCACTGCCAGAGGTCGTCGCAGAACTTCGGCGTCACGTCCTGGTGCACGCCGCCCGGCCGGAAGAAGGCGGTATGCATGCGCGCCCCGCTGGCGCGCTCGTAGAACACCGCCAGCTTCTCGCGCTCCTCGAAGCCCCACAAGGGCGGGGTCAGCGCGCCGACGTCCATCGCCTGGGTGGTGACGCTCAGGAGATGGTTCAGCATCCGGCCCATCTCCGAGAACAGCACCCGCATCAGCGACCCGCGATAGGGTACTTCGATCCCGGCCAGCCGCTCGATCGCCAGGCACCAAGGATGCTCCTGGTTCATCGGCGAGGAATAGTCGAGCCGGTCGAAATAGGGCAGGTTCTGGAGGTAGGTGCGGCTCTCCATCAGCTTTTCGGTGCCGCGGTGCAGCAAGCCTATATGCGGGTCGGCGCGCGCGACGAGCTCCCCGTCCAGCTCAAGGATCATCCGCAAGACACCATGCGCGGCAGGATGTTGCGGGCCGAAGTTGATGTTGAAGTTGCGGATCCGCTGCTCACCGGATAGGGTGTTGCCGTCCATCGCTCAGCCCTCCTGCTTTTCATCGCCGGGGAGGATGTACTCGGCCCCCTCCCACGGGCTCATGAAATCGAACTGGCGGTAGTCCTGCACCAGCTTCACCGGCTCGTAGACCACCCGCTTGGCGGTCTCGTCGTAGCGCATCTCGACATAGCCGGTGGTCGGGAAGTCCTTGCGCAGCGGATGGCCGCGGAAGCCGTAGTCGGTGAGGATGCGGCGCAGGTCCGGATGGCCCGAGAACATGATCCCGTACATGTCGAAGACCTCGCGCTCGAACCAGTTGGCCGAGGGATGGAGGTCGGTGATCGACGGCATCGCCACATCCTCGGCGACCGCCACCTTGACCCGGATCCGCTGGTTCTGCGGCATCGACAGGAAGTGGTAGACCACGTCGAAGCGGTTGTCGCGGCTGGGCCAGTCGACCGCGGTGATGTCGATAACGGTGGTGAAGACGCAGGCGGTGTTGTCGCGCAGGTGAACCACTAGGCCGCGCAAGCCGGTGACGGTGATGTCGACGGTCAGCTGGCCATGCTCGACACGGCTGTCGATCACCGCGTCGGGCTGCGCCATGGCGATCATCTCGCCGAGCTCAACCAGGGCTTCGGTCATTGCGTCGGCCATAGGGGCTCTCCCTCAGCGTGTCAGCGTACCGGTGCGGCGGATCTTCCGCTGCAGCTGCAGAACCCCGTAGACCAGGGCCTCGGCCGTCGGCGGGCAGCCGGGGATGTAGATGTCGACCGGTACGATCCGGTCGCAGCCGCGCACAACCGAGTAGCTGTAATGATAATAGCCGCCGCCATTGGCGCAGGAGCCCATCGAGATCACATAGCGCGGCTCAGGCATCTGGTCGTAGACCTTGCGCAGCGCCGGGGCCATCTTGTTGGTCAGGGTGCCGGCGACGATCATCACGTCGGACTGGCGCGGGCTGGCGCGCGGGGCGAAGCCGAAGCGCTCGAGGTCGTAGCGCGGCATCGAGGCGTGCATCATCTCGATCGCGCAGCAGGCAAGCCCGAAGGTCATCCAGAACAGCGAGCCGGTGCGCGCCCAGTTGATCAGGTCGTCCGAGGTGGTGAGGATAAAACCCTTGTCGGCCAGCTCGTTGGACAGGTTGCCGACGAGGACGTCCTTGTCCGCTCCGGCCAGATTGGCACCCGTGCTCACTCCCATTCCAGGGCCCCCTTCTTCCATTCATAGGCGAAGCCGATGGTCAGCACGGTGAGGAACACCATCATCGACCAGAAGGCGACGTCCGAGAGGCTGCCGAAGGCCGCCGCCCAGGGGAACAGCATGGCGATCTCGAGGTCGAAGATGATGAACAGGATCGAGACTAGGTAGAACCGAACGTCGAACTTCATCCGGGCGTCGTCGAAGGCGTTGAAGCCGCACTCATATGCCGAGACTTTTTCCGGGTCGGGGCGGAACACGGCGAGCACCACGGCGGCCACCAGAAAGACCAGCCCCAAGGCGACTGCGAGTCCGAGGAAAATGATGATTGGCAGGTACTCGCGGAGCAGATCGTCCATTTCCACACCTCACGGAATCATCCGCCTTTCGGCACTGCGAAACTCTCTAAACGGCGGATCGGGGCAGGTCAACCGAACCACCGGCATACGCGGCAATAAGTGCGGGCCGCGGGCCGGCGCACCGTCCCCGGCCGGCGGACGCCCGACTGATCCTGTGCTAGGGGATAAGGACGTGGCGCGGTGGACGGGACTCGAACCCGCGACCCCCGGCGTGACAGGCCGGTACTCTAACCGACTGAGCTACCACCGCATTACGTCGCCGCTCCGAGGGTGCCCCCGGAGGTGCCTGCCTTTTAGATAGGGCCGTAACCCGCGTCAAGTGATTCACGCGCAGATTCGCGGCCGATCTCCGGCCACCGGCGGACGGGCAGCAGGCGGGCTGCAAGCGGGGGCAGCGCCGATTGCACCGGTCGCGTTTTGGCGCCATTTTGGTCGTGTGTCCGGCGGCGCCGACGCAGCTTGCGGAGGGGCCGGCCCGGGGCAATCGGAGGAGAGGCGATGGCGAAGCCCGGGATACGCGGCGTGCTGCTCGACCTTGGCGGGGTGGTCTATGTCGGCGACACCCCCCTGCCCGGCGCGCTGGACGCGGTCGGGCGGCTGCGCCGGGCCGGGCTGCCGCTCAGGTTCCTGACCAACACCACCCGCCGGTCGGTGCGCCGGCTGGTGGCGGATGTGCGCCGGATCGGGCTCGACCTCGCAGCCGAGGAGGTGCTGACTCCGGCCCAACTGGCGCGGGCGCATCTGATCGAGCACGGCCTGACCCCGCACCTGCTGGTGCACCCGAACCTGGAGGAGGAGTTCGCGGGGCTGCCGCCGGGAGAGGCCGAGGCGGTGGTGGTGGGCGACACCGCCGAGGGGTTCTGGTACCGGAACATGAACGCTGCCTACCGCCGGCTCGAGGCCGGGGCGGCGTTCGTGGCACTGGCCGAGAACCGCAACTTCCGCGACGCCGACGGCGCGCTCAGCATCGACGCCGGCGCCTTCGTCCGGGCGTTGGAATACGCCAACGGCCGGCAGGCGCTGGTGCTCGGCAAGCCGGCCGAGGGGTTCTTCCGGCTGGCGGTGGCGGCGCTCGGCTGCGCGCCGGGCGCGACGGTGATGGTCGGCAACAACGCCGAGGCCGATGTCAGCGGCGCCTTGGCCGCGGGGCTGCAGGGGGTGCTGGTGAGGACCGGCAAGTACCGCCCCGGCGACGAGGACGCGCTGGACCCGCCCCCGACCCACGTCGCCGACGACTTGGTGGCGGCGGCGGAGTGGATCCTCACCCGCGCCTGAACGGGGGGCGCACAAGGGTGTGCACAGTGCACACGAAACTAATACCGGGCGCCCTTTTGGCTGACTCGCGATTGGGGATTTGCAAGTTGCGGGAACTGTGACTCACTGCGTCGTGCAACGAAGGATGCAGGCATGGCAGGTGCAGTCGAGATGACGCGACGGGACCTGACGCCGGCAGCGCTGCGGGCAGCGGCTGGTCGGTCGAAGGACGGCCGGGCGGCGCGCCGGATGCTGGCGATTGCGCTGGCGTTGGAGGGGGTGGACCGCAAGACGGCGGCAGAGAGGCGCGGCGCTCTCGCTCCAGACCGGATAACGCGTCTCGAAACGCTCGGGTTCCAGTGGACCCTTCGATCGGAAAACTGGGAAGCAATGTTCACCGAGCTTGCCAAGTTCAAGCAACAACATGGCCACTGCAATGTCCCCGCTCAGTTCACCGAAAACCCTCAGCTTGGTCGGTGGGTCGTTAGTCAGCGCTCTCGCCGCGACAAGCTTTCTACAGATCAAATAGAGCGACTCGAAGCGCTTGGATTTCAATGGGATGTAATTGATTCCAGCGTACACGACGCTCTTGCGGTGAGGGGCGAGAAAGAGTCGAGCTGAAGGTTCTTTGTCCAGAAGGGTCTTCGCGATGTTCGATCTTCTCCTCGCCCCTCTGCTTGCGAGCTTGCGCCCGCATTTTGCGCTTATCAAGTCCCGTCTGGTGACGCTTGCGGTCATGATGGTCGGGCTGGCGAACTGCCGGACGGTGAACCTGAGCCCCCTGGCGAGCCAGTTCCCTGGCACGGCGCG
>Ga0209255_1000045_pt1 | contig 20582 bp, 18 predicted proteins | sample WorMetvaBAHAMAS2_FD_187394 | JGI IMG/M metagenome (GOLD analysis project Ga0209255, IMG submission 187394) | Marine gutless worms symbiont microbial communities from Max Planck institute for Marine Microbiology, Germany - Olavius vacuus... | ecosystem: Host-associated > Annelida > Digestive...
CTTGTGCTTGTATTTCATGGGCTCGAATCTGTCAAATTCACAGATTGCCCGAAAATTAGACCTCAACAAAGATGATGTGCAAGCGATGGCCCTTCAGCTCCGAGAAGGCAGTGTCGAACACAAGCCAGCAGCGCGTCTCGAGGGTATTGTCGAGTGCGATGAAGTTTACATCGTTAATGGTGATGGCTTCCACGAAATTCATGTCAACACGATGGAGGGGTTCTGGTCCTTGCTGCGCTCTTGGCTTCGACCCTACCGGGGAATTTCCCAGGAGCACCTGCCCTTGTATCTGGGCTTTTTCGAGTTCGTCCACAACGCCAAAAACCGCAGCATAGGACTCATGGATTCCCTTCTCGGTTTGCTGCTACGTTAGCAGTCTCGAATCCATAAAGAGCCATATCGGTAGTCCCGGGAGCCGACAAGATGTCGGCGGTCCCAGGGGTCGACAGAATGTCGACGGTTCCGGGCCGGCTGGGACCGCCGTCTTCCGGACGGCTTACGGACCCCATGACCAGCTGTCGGCAACGGTTAGCGCAGACACCCTCCGGGCCGCACCGGATAACGCCGGACAGCCGACAGGTTTGGCTTCCGTGTATACGAATGGTGGACACCGGCCCGATGCTCTCCGCGGCGCGGAGCTTTCGCGTTCCCACGTAGCGCGTGGGAACGAGAAAAGGGTGGCCTATCCCCAAACTCATGCAGGCGAGACGCCTGCGCTACGTCGGGTGTCACCTTTTGGGGACCTTGAAAAATCCCATGCTCAATACTTTTCATGGTGATGCTCATAAATCGCGCTTTTCGAATGCCTTGATTATTATGGAGTTACGCACACGGACATAACGGGGCTTCCTTGTTCTGCAAAGACACCTTGAATTTTTCAAGGTGCCCTTTTACGACACCCTCGGAGGGAGAGGAGGTGTTGCCTGTGGCGTGCCCAATCCACTGCAAGTAGCGCTGTTTTCATTTAGACCTTAACCACTACTACTATTTATACTGCCACACGGCACAATCTGCGTATTTCGCTCCCTCTCACTCCAGGAGAGTGCAGGGGTAAGGGGGAGATTCAAAAGCTCAGATTGTGCCGTGTGGCAGTATACAAGCAACGGGTATAGAGCCTTCCGGCAACGCCGACATCGTTCAGGATCGCTTTAAAAATCGGATCACCCGCTCCACATCTTCCGGGGTATCGACGCCCGGACCCGGTTCCTCCAGGGCTTGGGTCACGTGGATCGCCTCACCATGCCAGAGTATCCGCAGCTGCTCCAGAGACTCGGCCAGCTCCAAGGGAGCGGGCTGCCAGCCGACGAAGCGCGCGAGAAAGGCGAGTCGGTAGGCATACAGGCCGATGTGGCGCAGGAATCGAACGCCCTGAGGCAAGGATTCATACGCCCCGAGGGACTCGTCCCGATGCCAGGGGATAGGGGCGCGCGAGAAGTAGAGCGCGTAACCATCCGCATCCGTGACTACCTTGACCGTATGCGGATCGAAGAGGGTCTGTGCATCGCGGATCGGATAGGCAAGGGTTGCCATGCCGCTCGCACCGTGACTCGCCAGGTCACGCGCTACTTGGTCGATGAGGACCGACGGCATGCAGGGCTCGTCGCCCTGGAGGTTCACCAGGATGCTGTCCCGCGACCAGCCACAGGTCGCAGCGACCTCGGCAACGCGGTCCGTACCACTCCGGTGATCGGTCCTGGTCAGGGCCACGTCGGCGCCGAACGCGGTACAGACCTCGGCGATGCGCATATCATCCGTGGCGATCACAATCTCGCCGGCGGCGCACTCCCGGGCCCGTTCGTAGACATGCCGGATCAGCGGCGCCCCGGCGATCTTGAGCAGCGGCTTGCCGGGAAGACGGCTGGCGCCGTAGCGAGCTGGGATAACTACCTTAAAATCGATTCCGGCCATAGGCTCGCTTAGGGAAAGTTCAATATAAGCGGTTGCAGCTGTTGAACCGTGAAGACGCAAAGATTTCTCGTAGAGGTACCCCTTGCGAGTACCCAACCGGAGGTTGGGTAAAGCGCAATGTACCTGACATCTTTTCTTTTCCTATACTCAACCAACCTGTCATCCGGTTACGGTGTCTGCTACGTCTCGCCCTCGGCGCGAACGATGCGCCTTCCGATACCAGTCATGGTCGCAATCTCGGCATCCATTTCGGCCATGACCTCATCATGCGGAATGCTCGACCGGGGGTCGTCGATGGCCTCCTGAATTTCAGCAGCCGGCCACTCATTATAAGCAGTGGCCTTGTGAAAAGGATACGAGTCTACGTCCGCATTCTTGCTCTATCCTCTTTAAATCAGTACAGATTGCCGAAAGATCATGATTGAATTCGTTTGCGTGCTTCTCTCGTGCCTTTCTAACCTCCTCTACTATGGGATCTTTCATTGCCAATCTCCGAGGAATTCCTTTAGCGATCAGATTTCTGGTGATACAAGACCTTGTTTTTCGATTTTGCTATTTGAGTCTTGCAATTGGAGCTGCCGCCACCTTGATATGGACACTCAACCACTATGCACTGAAAGTGCATAGGTTGCTCTTGGACTGAAAGTCCGAAATCATTCGGGAGCTGACATTTCCTATTATCCCAACACCCGATCCGATCATCCGAACAGGTTTTCACCCGGATCGTTTTTTTAGCCCCGGACATTCGCTTTGAAGAGACGGTATGATGACCACTTCTTCCACCACTCATGAATTGCTTAAGAGAATACCTGCTGTAGCAGCTAAAGCCTTGCAATAAAGTGCATAGTTTTGGACTAGCGTGCTGAAACAATAAAGTTTGGCTCTTTATGGATTCCAGACTGATCGAAGGGGACGGCGGTCCGTAGCACTCTGACCGATGACAGAACAGGCCGTCTTTTCTCAACAACAACAGTAAGTTATACGACGCCCCTCTGGCTTGCTGAGAAGGCGAATTTGCGCAAAATATCCTACCAGTCTGGAATCCATAAAGAGCCATCCCCAAACAACACCAAATAATTCAGGGTTGTTCTACCCTATCTCAGAGGTGTTCAATTCCTGCTTGAGGGCCTGTTCGATGTCCTCGGCAACTATTGTTCCCGCTTTGCCTTGAGTTTCAGCCTCCAGCTCTCGCTCCGCCTGGCGCTGGCTGCGACACTCGTTGTGATAAACAAGCCCGGTCCCGGCTGGGATTAGACGGCCTACGATGACGTTTTCCTTGAGCCCCGCGAGGCGGTCGGTGGAGCCACGCACGGCCGCCTCGGTGAGGACCCGTGTGGTCTCCTGAAACGAAGCCGCCGAGATAAAGGACTCGGTGGACAAGGAGGCCTTGGTGATGCCGAGCAACAAGGGCTGGTACCGGGCCGGGTGCTTACCTTCGGCGTCTGCCCGAGCGTTCTCGGCCAATACCGTCGCGCGTTCGGCCTGCTCTCCACGCAGCAGTTTGGTGTCACCGGAATCGGTGATCTCTACCTTGCGCAGCATCTGGCGAATGATGACCTCGATGTGCTTGTCGTTGATCTTCACACCTTGCAGCCGGTAAACGTCTTGAATCTCCTTGACCAAATATTCGGCCAGGGCCGTTACGCCCTTGAGACGCAGGATGTCATGCGGGTTGAGCTCACCATCGGAGATCACCTCACCCTTCTCCACGCGCTCACCTTCGAAGACGTTGACGTGGCGCCACTTGGGGATCAGCTCTTCCAATACCTCACCCTCATCGGTGGTAATGATAAGCCGTTGTTTACCCTTGGTGTCCTTGCCGAAACCGATGGTTCCCGAGGCCTCGGCGAGCAAAGCTTGCTCCTTGGGTTTGCGGGCCTCGAACAGGTCTGCCACCCGCGGTAAACCACCAGTGATATCGCGCGTCTTGCTCGACTCCTGGGGAATACGCGCCAAGACGTCGCCCACACCTACTTCGGCGTTATCGGCAACGCTGACGATGGCACCTGCGGGTAGGAAGTAGCGCGCGGGAATCTCGGTGCCGGCAAGATTGAGCTCTTGGTCATGCTCGTCGAGCAGCTTGATCATTGGCCGCAGGTCTTTACCTTGCGTCGGGCGCTGCTTCGGGTCGATGACCACCAGCGAGGTAAGCCCTGTCACCTCGTCCGTCTCACTCTGCACGGTAACGCCGTCGATGAAGTCCTCGAACCGCAGACGCCCCGCCATCTCGGTGATGACCGGGTGGGTATGGGGATCCCAATTCGCCACCACCTGGCCGCCCCGCGCGGTGTCACCATCGCCGACCTTAAGGGTCGCGCCATAGGGGACCTTATAGCGCTCCTTCTCCAGCCCCATATCGTCGGTCACCGTCAGCTCACCGGACCGCGACACGGCCACCAGGTTACCGCTGTGATGCCGCACCGTCTTGATATTGTGGAGATGCACGGTGCCGGCGGATTTGATCTCGACATTGTTGACCGCCACGGCACGTGAGGCCGCACCGCCGATGTGGAAGGTGCGCATGGTCAGCTGGGTTCCGGGTTCACCGATGGACTGGGCGGCGATGACGCCCACTGCCTCACCGAGGTTCACCCGGCGTCCACGGGCCAGGTCCCGGCCGTAACATTGGGCACAGACCCCGGTCCGGGCCTTACAGGTAATGGGGGAACGTACCTGCACCTGATCGGTGCCCATCGCCTCCAGCATATCGACCCACCCCTCGTCGAGCAGGGTCCCCGCGGGGCAGATCAGATCGTCCGTCAAGGGCTGGTAGAGATCGACCGCAGTAACGCGCCCGAGGATCCGCTCGCGCAGCTCCTCGACCACGTCGCCACCCTCGATGATGGGCGTCATCAAGAGCCCCCCCTCAGTCTCGCAGTCTTCTTCCAGCACCACCATGTCCTGGGCGATGTCTACCAGGCGCCGCGTCAGATAGCCGGAGTTGGCGGTCTTCAGCGCCGTATCCGCCAACCCCTTGCGGGCACCATGGGTGGAAATGAAGTACTGGATGACGTTCAAGCCTTCACGGAAGTTGGCGGTGATCGGCGTCTCGATAATGGAACCGTCCGGCTTGGCCATCAAGCCGCGCATACCGGCGAGCTGCCGGATCTGCGCCGCGGAGCCGCGCGCCCCGGAGTCCGCCATCATATAGATAGAGTTGAAGGAATCCTGCTTGCGCTCTTGCGTGATCTGGGTCTCGGGCGCAGCGAGTATTCCCTTCACGGACCGTTTCAGGTTTTCCGCTCGAATGGCGTCGATATCTACAAAGTCTTGGATCCGCGTCCGGCAATCGGCCAGTGCGGAGATGACCTGTTCGCGGAAGGCCGCGATCTCGATCTTCCCCGCGTTCAGCCTATTTACGGCCTGTCCGACCTGTGACTGGAGCGTATTGAGCAGGCGTTGAACGACGACCCGATCGGCCTCGGCGACGACGCTGATTACCCCTTGGCGGTACAGACCCACCAAGCGTTGTGCCTCGAACGCCGAATCGGCGTGGGTCAGCTCGCCACCGAGTTTGTCCATCATAGCCTTCGCTACTTGATCGTTGGTATGCGACCAGATATCTACCACCTTGTTGTAGCGTTCGCCATTGGTTACATAGCCCGAGGCATACTGGGTTTCGATCTCCTTCACGTGTCCTTCGGCGGTGGCCAGGATGTCCGCCTTCTCTTCCGGGACCGCCATGTCGTCGAGGCCAATAGAGATGCCTGCCCGTGTCGCCATGCGGAAGCCCAGATACATGAGCTGATCGGCAAAGATCACGGTCTGCTTCAGCCCCAATACCCGATAGCAGCGGTTGATCAACCGCGAAATCGCCTTTTTGCCCAACGCCTGGTCGACCAGGTCGAAGGGTAGACCGTCAGGCACGATCTCGAATACCAGGGTCCGGCCCAGCACCGTCTCCTTGATGGATATGACCTCGCGTCGGGTACCATCCTCCTCGACGAGCACCTCCCGAATGCGCACCCTGATGCGGCTGTGCAGATCCGCGTGGCCTGTCTCATAGGCACGCCGGGCCTCATCGATACCGGCGAACAGGCTACCTTCGCCGCGGGTGCCGACCCGATCGCGGGTCATATAGTACAGCCCCAACACCACGTCCTGGGAAGGCAGGATAATGGGTTCACCGTTGGCCGGCGAGAGAATGTTGTTGGAGGCCATCATCAGGGCCCGGGTCTCCAGTTGTGCCTCCAGGGACAGGGGTACGTGGACGGCCATCTGGTCACCGTCGAAGTCCGCGTTGAAGGCGATGCAGACCAGGGGATGGAGCTGGATGGCCTTGCCCTCGATCAACACCGGCTCGAAGGCTTGAATCCCCAGGCGGTGTAGGGTCGGGGCCCGGTTGAGCATGACCGGATGCTCGCGGATGACCTCTTCGAGGATGTCCCATACCTCCGCAGTACTGCGTTCGACCATCTTTTTTGCGGCCTTGATGGTGGTGGCCAGACCGCGCAGCTGTAACTTGCTGAAGATAAAGGGCTTGAACAGCTCCAGGGCCATGCGTTTGGGAAGCCCACATTGATGGAGCTTGAGTGTGGGACCGACAACGATGACCGAACGTCCCGAGTAGTCCACGCGCTTGCCGAGCAGGTTTTGGCGGAAGCGCCCCTGTTTACCTTTGATCATGTCCGCCAGGGACTTGAGTGGGCGCCGGTTGGTGCCGGTAATGGCATGCCCGCGCCGTCCGTTATCCAGCAGGGCATCGACCGCTTCCTGCAACATGCGCTTCTCGTTGCGCACGATGATATCGGGCGCCACCAGGTCCAACAGCCGTTTGAGCCGGTTGTTGCGATTGATCACGCGCCGGTACAGATCATTGAGATCGGAAGTAGCGAAACGCCCCCCGTCGAGTGGGACCAGGGGCCGGAGCTCCGGTGGCAATACCGGCAGCACGGTGAGGATCATCCATTCCGGGCGATTGCCCGACTCCTGGAGGGACTCCATCAACTTGAGACGCTTGGTCAGCTTCTTGATCTTGGTTTCGGAGTTGGTGGCGTCGATGTCCTCACGCATCCGACGGATCTCCGCCGACAAATCGATGGTACGCAGTAATTCGTAGACGGCCTCCGCTCCCATCCGGGCATCGAACTCGTCGCCATTCTCCTCGAGGGCCTCCAGGTATTGCTCGTCGGTGAGCAGTTGCCCGCGTTCCAGGGTCTGGACCAGACCCGGATCCACAACCACGAAGGACTCGAAGTACAGGATGCGCTCGATATCGCGCAGGGTCATGTCCAACAGCAAACCGATCCGCGAGGGCAGGGACTTGAGGAACCAGATGTGGGCCACGGGACTGGCGAGATCGATATGTCCCATACGCTCACGACGCACCTTCGCCAGCGTGACCTCCACACCGCATTTTTCGCATACGACACCACGGTGTTTGAGCCGCTTATACTTCCCGCATAGGCACTCGTAATCATTGATGGGACCGAAGATCTTGGCGCAGAATAGTCCATCACGCTCGGGCTTGAAGGTCCGATAATTGATGGTCTCGGGTTTCTTGACCTCGCCGAAAGACCAGGAGCGGATCATGTTCGGGGAAGCCAGACCGATCTTGATGGCATCGAACTCCAGGGTCTGACCCTGCTGCTTCAAAATCTTGAGAAGGTCTTTCATTCATGCCTCCAGCATGGATGGTCCGGGGTTGATGTGCTCAGGGAAAAGGAGCGAGTACACCCACACACAAATTCCAGAAATGGAAACTACGAATCACGCGAATCCACACGAATATTCAAATAAGGCATGGCTAACTGGCCCAATACCGTCGGTATAGCTAGCCGGCTCAATGCCGTGCTTACCAATAACCTTCAGGGGACCTTGAAAAATCCCATGCTCAATACTTTTCATGGTGATGCTCATAAATCGCGCTTTTCGAATGCCTTGATTATCATGGAGTTACGCACACGGACATAATGGGGCTTCCTTGTTCTGCAAAGACACCTTGAATTTTTCAAGGTGCCCTTCAGCAAGTTCCTGATCTCGATGCGCGGTATTGGGTCGGGCTAAGCCATTTGTTAGCTGTTCAGACTAGTCAGTCTTCCCAGTAATTTGGTTTTCTATGAAGGTGCCCAATAGCAGCAATGAGAATATACTGCTCTCTGATTTTGCTACTTGGTATGGAAATCGGTTGGTGATGCAACGACGACTGTGCTCAGACAGTTTGCTCCACGCCAATGGGAAGTCAACCATTCGTTGAATTGTAGAGTAAACCTCCTCAACGAACTCTAGCCCCAATCCCTCTTTCTTGTCTTCGTAGTAATCAGCTGCTTCATTCAACTCATCGTCAGCAAGCGGGTGGAACCTATATTTCATTTCCGGAGTCTTTTCCTGATCTTATCAAAGACCACTTTTCCATCTCGTGGCTGTATAACACCGCTATCGACTTCATCGATTCTGCGCTCGGTTTCTTTGGCCCACAGTTCGTCTATCTCAGGTTTCGTGGGAATGTTGAGGCTCTTGAGAAACATGTCAACCAGTTCAAGCCTGAACTCGATAGGTAGCGATAAGGCGTCATTAGGGACTTTTTCGCTTAAAGCTGACATCGTAAACTCCTTTGTATAGATTTCTTATCGACTCGATAATTTTCGCTTGATATGGCTGCGATATCTTTGCCAATGACTTTTGAGCATTTTTCTTGATTTTTATGGCATAGTTCACTTAACTACACCACTCTCAATTTCTTTGACTGCTTGTTCAAACGGAATAGTTTTATTAGCTTCAGTTTTGGCTTTATCGTAAGCCCTAACCATCATCTAACTCTTCCATCTCTTCGATTATGTTCTCCCATTCCGAATATGGGAGTATTACCACTCTCCTATTTAAATTCTCGTCGACAATATAATCCGGATGGAGTTCATCATAGTATCTCCGATGTTTGAAACAAGAGGCTACTTTCAACACTATCAAGATCTTACTCATAAGTCTTTGTCTTTTTTGAAAGAAAAATGCCAAGTATCAGCACGCTGGTGTTCACCGTATAGTCTAGATAATTCAGCATGCTTTGGTACTGCCAATGCCATGTAGTAGGGATCAGAAGATCCCAAAGCCAGCTTTATTGTGTTCCACTCCCTTTGTTTAAGTGATAACACAAAACATTTCCCATAAATTCGTAGTCCCATCCTCTGCATTCCCTGCGTTTCAACCGTCCTTATGCTGTGTAATTTGGTACCTTGCTTGATCGCTATGCCGGATGAGGAGCCGTAGTCGATTCTCATCTCACTGAGATCCTCACCGATGGGATTGACATCACCCGGATTTCCAAGGCTTAGCCGACGGATTCGCATCTCGATGCGCGCCTTCGCTCGGGGATCTCGCAGTTTCTTGAGCTACCGATCAAAGATTGCACTCTTGATGATATCAATCATGTGCAAACTGCAATTGACGAGACTCGCGATGTCAATTGTGATTGACATTTCAAAGCTTGGCACGACCTGCTTTTCCGAAGGCCTAACGACACCTATTTGGGCGATAGGGTATGGTGCCTGGACAACAGGGAATGTAACGGACGAAATGGTTCAAGAATACTTGGAGCATCACCGTCACCCATCTAATATGGATACAGGAAACATTATCCTGGAATGATTTAGGACTTTCAGTCCAGGGGGCAACCTATGCACTTTCAGTGCATAGTGGTTGAGTTTGGTTTTCTCTCTCTTCCAGCCTTTTTCCAGCAAATCAGCCTCTAGCTTGCACCGCGTTGGATAGTTATCGCCGAATTTTCTAAGCCCCGCAATCGCTTTCTCCCAATCCTGATCCGTAATGTGCTTCCAGGGCGAATTCCTTCAACAATCTCCGGAGCGTAGGAGCCAACGGATAAAACCACGAATAGACACGAATCCTAATTCGTGTCTATTCGCGGTTCTTCGATATTTTAGTACGCAGGGGTATTACCCAATGCCATCAAGTCAAGCGTTACCGGTCGGCAAAGTAAGAAAAAAACTACGAATCACGCGAATCCTCACGAATGGATTCGCGCGATTCGTAGTTTTCTCTTACAAAGGGGCATGCACCTGACCCAACCTCCGGGCTCAATCCTGTTCGAGCTCCACATTGATCCCCAACGACCGGATCTCCTTCACTAAGACGTTGAACGACTCCGGCATTTCCGCCTCCATACGATGATCGCCGTCGACGATATGCTTGTACATGCGGGTGCGCCCATTCACGTCGTCCGATTTGACGGTAAGCATCTCCTGAAGGGTATAGGAGGAACCGTAGGCCTCCAGTGCCCACACCTCCATCTCGCCGAAGCGTTGGCCGCCGAATTGGGCTTTTCCGCCCAGGGGTTGTTGGGTAACCAGGCTGTAAGGTCCGGTAGAGCGGGCATGCATCTTGTCGTCCACCAGGTGGTTGAGCTTGAGCATGTACATGTGTCCGACCGTAACAGGCCGCTCGAAGGCACCACCTGTGCGTCCGTCATAAAGCAGGGTTTGACCCATGGGAATCCCCTCATCCCTGTTGTCCCGGCCTGCCAGACGCAGCATGGCGAGGATCTCGTCTTCCAAGGCCCCGTCGAACACCGGCGTGGCCATGGGCACGCCCTTGGTCAGATTCTGGGCCAGGGCCAGGATGTCCTCGTCGCTCAGGTTCGTCAGCTCCTCGGGTCTACCGCTGCTGTTGTAGACCTGGTCGAGAAAGGCTCTGAACTCGGCGACCTCGGCCTTTGCACGCAGCAGCTCGCCGATCCGGATGCCGATGCCCTGCGCGGCCCAGCCCAGATGCGTCTCCAATATTTGGCCCAGATTCATGCGTGAAGGTACACCCAAGGGGTTCAAGACGATGTCTACCGGCTCGCCGTCGGCGGAGAAGGGCATGTCTTCCACCGGTACGATCATGGAGATGACGCCCTTGTTCCCATGGCGACCGGCCATTTTATCGCCGGGCTGGACGCGACGCTTCACCGCCACATAGACCTTGATCATCTTGAGCACCCCGGGGGCCAAATCGTCGCCCTGGATGATCTTGCGCTTTTTCGCTTCAAAGCGTTCGCGGAAGTCCTCGCGCTGCTGACCAATCTGCTTCGCCACTGCCTCGAGCTGGCTGGCCGCCCCCTCGGCGCGCAATCGAATCTCCAGCCATTTTTCCTTGGAATCCTGCTCCGTCAGGCCGTTCAGATAGGTCTTGGTAATCTTGCTACCGGCCTTAAGGTCACCGGGTCCGCCATCCGCTACCTTGCCGAGCAGCATCTTCTCCACCCGCTGGAAGGTATCCTTCTCCATGATGCGCAGCTGATCGTCCAGATCCTTGCGCACACGTTCGAGCTCCTGTTCCTCGATCTGACGCGCACGCTCATCCTTTTCCACGCCGTCGCGGGTGAAGACCTGGACATCCACTATGGTGCCGGACATGCCCGAGGGCAAACGCAGAGAGGTATCCTTCACATCCGAGGCCTTTTCACCGAAGATGGCCCGCAGCAGTTTCTCTTCCGGCGTGAGCTGGGTCTCTCCCTTGGGTGTGACCTTGCCGACCAGGATATCGCTATCCCGCACCTCCGCGCCGACGTAGACGATACCGGACTGGTCGAGCTTGGAAAGCGCCGACTCGCCCACGTTGGGAATGTCATTGGAGATCTCTTCCGGCCCCAGCTTGGTATCGCGGGCGAGACAGGTGAGCTCCTCGATGTGGATGCTGGTGAATCTGTCTTCCTGCACCACTCGCTCGGAGATGAGGATGGAGTCCTCGAAGTTGTAACCGTTCCAAGGCATGAAGGCGACCCGCAGGTTCTGGCCCAATGCCAGCTCGCCCATGTCGGTGGAAGGCCCATCGGCCAACACATCACCACACTCGATGGTATCGCCGGGAAACACCAAGGGACGTTGGTTGATGCAGGTATTCTGGTTGGAGCGCATATATTTGGTGAGATTGTAGATATCGACACCCGGCTCGTTCGGGGTCTTATTTGCCTCCTGATCATGGACTCGCACGACGATACGCGCCGCGTCCACGGACTCCACCACGCCACCGCGACGGGCCACGACGGTGACCCCCGAGTCCTTGGCCACGACCCGCTCCATACCCGTACCCACCAAGGGCTTCTCGGCGCGTAACGTGGGCACCGCTTGGCGCTGCATATTGGAACCCATCAAGGCGCGGTTGGCATCGTCGTGCTCCAAGAAGGGGATCAGTGAGGCAGCCACCGATACGATCTGGCGCGGAGAGACGTCCATATACTGGACTTCTTCCGGGGCCTTGAGGGTAAATTCGTTCAGGTGTCGGCAAGAAACCAGCGCATCCGTGAGCTGCCCCTGATCGTCGAGGGATGCATTGGCCTGCGCGATGACATAGTTACCTTCCTCGATGGCGGACAGATAATCGATTTCATCGGTGATTCGGCCACCGTTTACCCGGCGATAAGGTGTTTCCAGGAAGCCGTACTTGTTGGTTCGCGCATACACCGCCAGGGAATTGATAAGACCGATGTTCGGCCCTTCGGGAGTCTCGATAGGACATACCCGCCCATAGTGGGTCGGATGCACGTCGCGGACCTCGAAACCGGCCCGTTCCCGCGCCAGACCACCGGGACCCAAGGCCGAGACACGGCGCTTGTGGGTGACCTCGGAGAGCGGATTGTTCTGATCCATGAACTGGGAGAGCTGGCTGGAGCCGAAAAACTCCTTGACCGCCGCCGAAACCGGCTTGGCATTGATCAGCTCCTGCGGCATAAGCCCCTCGGACTCCGCCAGGGACAGACGTTCCTTCACGGCCCGTTCCACCCGCACTAAGCCGATGCGGAATTGGTTCTCCGCCATCTCGCCCACGCAACGGATCCGGCGATTACCCAGATGGTCGATGTCGTCCACACTACCGTGGCCGTTCCGGAGCTCGACCAGCACCTTCAAGGCGTCGATGATGTCGGAAACATCACCGAACTTCTCATAGAGCTGCCGGGACGGCTCGTCTCCACGCTGGGCGAAGTAGCAGCCGTCGTAGAGGATACCGGGCCCTTCCTCGGAATCCCGCTGCAGGCGCCGATTGAACTTCATGCGCCCCACCGCGGAGAGGTCGTAGCGATCCGCAGCGAAAAACAGATTATGAAACAGGTTCTGGGCCGCATCCTTGGTGGGCGGCTCGCCCGGACGCATCATGCGATAAATCTCGACTTGGGCTTCCAACTCGTTGGTAGTCGGATCGATGCGTAGGGTCTCGGAGATATAGGGCCCATGGTCGAGATCGTTCACGAACAGGGTCTCGACATGCTCGACCTGCTTTTTCCGTAAACTTTCGAGCAAGGCTTCGGTCAGCTCCGTGTTGGCCTCCGCCAGCACCTCTCCGGTCTCTGAATCAACGACCACGCGCGCAAGCGTGCGTTCCAGCAGAAATTCGGGGGGCACCGAGAGGCGCTTCACTCCCGCCTTCTGTAGCTCCCGGATATGGCGCGCGGTCACTCGACGTCCGGTCTCCACTAGAACCTGGTCGCCGATAGCGATATCGAAACCCAGGGTCTCACCGCGAAGACGCTCGGGCACCACATTGAGCTTGATGCCGTCCGCGCTCAGATGGAAGCTGTCGGTATCGAAAAAGCGCTCCAGGATCTGTTCCGTGGAATAGCCTAGGGCCCGCAGCAGGATAGTCGCCGGCAGTTTGCGACGGCGGTCGATACGGACGAAGACATTGTCTTTGGGGTCGAACTCGAAATCGAGCCAGGAGCCACGGTAGGGAATCACCCGCGAGGAGAACAACAATTTACCCGAGGAATGAGTCTTGCCCTTGTCGTGGTCGAAGAACACGCCCGGAGAGCGGTGGAGCTGGGAGACGATGACCCGCTCGGTACCATTGATGACGAAGGTACCGGTCCCCGTCATGAGCGGCAGCTCGCCCATGTAGACCTCTTGCTCCCTGATGTCCTTGACCGCCTTGGTGCCGGCGGGGGCCTCCTTGTCGTAGATCACCAGACGCAGCAGCACCCGCAACGGGGCGGCAAAGGTGGCACCGCGGAGATGGCACTCACGGACGTCGAAGGGCGGCTCTCCAAGGCGGTAGCTCACATACTCCAACACTGCATTCCCAGAGTAGCTCTCAATGGGAAAGACCATCTTGAAAGCGGCGTGCAGACCGATGTCCTCACGTTCGGTCGCCGGGATCGCCTCCTGCAGGAAGGCCCGATAGGAATCGACCTGGGTCGCCAACAGGAAGGGCACGTCCAAGATACCGGAACGCTTGCCGAAATCTTTGCGAATGCGCTTTTTCTCGGTGAACGAATAGGCCATGCTGACTTCCCTCTATGGTGCTGCGAGCATCCACTTGTATGCGCAGGATGTCCTTTCCGGAACCTCTCCCTACGATTCAGGCGTCGCGCCGATCAACGATCAGACCGGAAACAACATGAGGCCAGCGGCTTACCACTCCGCCAGCCTTCACCTGTTATTACCAACGCTCTGAACGACGCCAAGACGCCGTCAGGTAATCGGTGATCGCTTACTTTACTTCCACCGTCGCACCGGCCTCTTCCAATGCCTTTTTTGCTTCTTCGGCCTCGTCTTTGGGGACTCCTTCCTTGATGGTGTTCGGGGCCCCTTCCACCGCTTCCTTCGCCTCCTTCAATCCCAAACCGGTGAGGGCGCGGACGGCCTTGATTACGGCTACCTTGTTGGAGCCGAAGGACGCCAGCACCACATCGAACTCGGTCTTTTCCTCCTCCGGAGCGGCCTCGCCGCCACCGCCGCCGGCGGGAACAGCGGCCACGGCAGCAGCGGTCACACCGAATTTTTCTTCCATCGCGCCAATCAGCTCCACCACCTCCATGACAGTCATGTTGGCGACGGCATCCAGTATTTCTTCTTTTGAAACGGCCATTTGATGTCTCCTGAATCGGAATCTTCTTTCGTTCGTTTGAGCCCAAACCGATTGTGAGCGGCTAGGCCGCTTCTTTGCTGTCGCGAACCGCGGCGAGGGTGCGGACGAGCTTGCTCGGAACCTCGTTGATCGTCGCCGCAAGCTTCTGTACCGGGGCCTTCATCACGGCCATCAGCTGACTGACCGCCTCGTCGTAGGTCGGCATCCTCGCCAAGGTACCCAGCTCGGAAGGATCCAGCAGCTTGCCCCCGATGGAGACCAGTTTGACCTTGAACCGATCGTGCCCCTTGGCGAATGTCTCGGCCAAACGTGCCGCGGATCCCGGATCTTCCTGCGAAAAGGCAAGGAGCAGCGGACCATCGAGACCTTCCTCCATACAGGCGAAATCCGTGCCGGCAAACGCACGTTTGGCCAATGAGTTCTTGACGACGCGGACATAGACCCCGGCCTTGCGAGCCTCGACCCGCAACGCGGTCATTTGTTCCACTGTCAAGCCCCGATACTCCGCCCCGACGGCCGAATAAGCGCCCTTAGCAACCTCCGCGACCTCAGCGACGATCGCCTCTTTTTGGGCAAAACTCAGTGCCACAGTCGCTACCTCCCAAGATGAACATTCATCATCAGCAGTGCACGGCTTTGGCGCGTCCGCCGGATGTGCATGTGTAATCGTTCAGACCCCACCCCGTCATTCCGGCAGGGATTGCCGGAATCCAAGTACCAGGGACGGCAAATAAGTCAAAACCATAAGGCTCTTTATGGATTCCGGACTGGTCGAAGAGGACGGCAGTCGGTAGCACCATGACCGATGACGGAACAGGTAGCCTTTTCTCAACGAGAACAGCAAATTATACGACGCCTCTCTGGCTTGCTGAGAAGGCAAATTTGCGCAAAATATCCTAACCAGTCTGGAATCCATAAAGAGCCAACCATAAAATGAATTCAGAGCTTCCTCGCTATCGATATAATACTCCGCAACCTCATCAATCGTCGAGCGGGCATTAGAAAAAGCCGTCTTCCTCCTTCTAGCCATTGGCAATTTCCATCAGTGCATCAAAGAAATTTTCTTCGTTAAATTCTGCGTATGAAATCTTATGGGGTTCCTTAAGAACAATTTTCCATGTCCATTTCGGTTTTTTATGCACTTCCTTCTCTTTCTAATGGGTTTCCATCCCTAGATACGGATACCCTAACCTTGACTCCTTTGCTGTCTTTATCTGCCAATATGAATTAAACTCTCCCTCTGGTCCCTTCCATATCGATGCGGCCTTTGGTCCCGATCAATAGCGTTCCCCTCGGCTCCAATGTCAATTTTTGACCTGCAAAGTCTACGATCATCACATCGACATTATAGGTTCCGATACAATCCTCGGTTGGCTGAGTTTTCTCATATTTATACGAGAGCTTTCCTTTGTTCTTATAAGGGTTCAGCCATGACTCGACGGATGAATAAAATTGAGAAACAAAATTCAACCACTCATTCTTTCTCTCTTCCCAGTCGATCTCATTTTCTTCCAATTTACTTTTGTTTCTCAAGTAAAGCTTCAAAAGCTTTCTTCTCACGTTTACTCACTCTTTTATACACCATCAATGTGTAGGGAGATCCCATTCCACACCTATGGCCAGACTTGAGTGGCTCCGGAATGGTAATCAATTTTAACGGGTTTGTCTGTGCTTGGAAGAGCTATATTGTAGTTACCGGGGCTTGCAGAATCCGGTGTTGCGACAATATCGACAGGGTATTTGGTATATACGACAGCGCACCAATCCCACCAACATTGCATCGTCTTCCTCCCTAATGATAACACCAGGACAAAAATAAAGCGTTTCCAGCATAGGCATAACTGTTAGTATTAAACTACCATCAGCCATCTCCTTGATATAACCTCTTGGATTTGATCTTCTTGATTAAGTTTTCATATCTTTCGCACCACAGGAAGTCACAAGAATCGCTTGGAGTTACGCACACGGACATAACGGGGCTTCCTTGTTCTGCAAAGACACCTTGAATTTTTCAAGGTGCCCATAAGTATATTTCTGAGGGCTCTTTATGGATTCCAGACTGGTTAGGATATTTTGCGCAAATTTGCCTTCTCAGAAAGCCAGAGGGGCGTCGTATAACTTGCTGTTATTTTTGAGAAAAGACTGCCTGTTCTGTCATCGGTTAGAGTGCTACGGACCGCCGTTCCCTTCGATCAGTCTGGAATCCATAAAGAGCCAATCACAGAATCCATAGAAATCAAAAAGTTAAGCTAATATGTGACAAAGTAGAAACTAAAACGAAAGCGCAGAATGATCGATCCGGAGTCCCGGTCCCATGGTGGAAGAGACGGTGACCCGCCGCATGTAGACACCCTTGGCGGCACTCGGCTTGGCCTTCATCAGGTTGGTCAGCAAGGCCTCCAGGTTCTCGCGCAGGGCCTGGGGATCGAAGTCCGATTTGCCCAAAGGGCAATGGATGATACCGGCCTTATCGGTCCGGTAGCGGACCTGACCCGCCTTGGCGTTGGTCACCGCGTCCGCTACGTTGGGGGTAACGGTCCCTACCTTGGGGTTCGGCATCAGGCCACGGGGCCCCAGGATCTTACCCAGCTGTCCGACTACCCGCATGGCATCCGGCGAGGCGATCACCACATCGAAATCCAGGTTCCCGGCCTTGATCTCTTCAGCAAGGCCTTCCATCCCGACTCGATCGGCACCGGCAGCGGTTGCCGCCTCCACATTCGCGCCCTGGGTAAAAACCGCGACCCGCACCTGTTTGCCGATACCATGGGGTAATACCGTAGAGCCACGCACAACCTGATCGGATTTACGTGGATCGACACCCAGGTTGACGGCCACATCGATATTCTCGGTAAATTTGACCTTGGAAAAACCCTTCAGCAAGCCAAATGCCTCTTCGGCACCATACAGCTTGCCCGATTCGGTCTGCTCGCGGATTGCCCGCATCCGTTTCGACGACTTAGCCATTACGCCACACCCTCCACATTCAGACCCATCGCGCGCGCGCTGCCGGCAATAGTCCGCACGGCCGCGTCCATATCCGCGGCCGTCAAATCGGGCATCTTGGTAGTGGCGATCTCTTCGATCTGGGCGCGGGTAACGGCTCCTATCTTAACCATATTCGGAGTGCCGCTGCCTTTGGGAACCCCGGCGGCCTTCTTGAGCAATACGGAGGCAGGAGGCGTCTTGGTGATGAAAGTGAAGCTGCGGTCCGCATAAACGGTGATGATGACAGGGATCGGTAGTCCCTTCTCGAGGTTTTGCGTCTTGGCGTTGAACGCCTTGCAGAACTCCATGATGTTGACGCCGTGCTGCCCGAGTGCCGGACCGACCGGCGGGCTCGGATTGGCCTCACCGGCCTTGACTTGCAGCTTGACGTAAGCCGATATCTTCTTTGCCATGAAAATCTCCCGTGGGTACAAACGCCGGATGCCAGACCCGGCTCCCCTGATCCGATCGCTATGCGCTCGGAGGGTTAATATCTCGCGGATTCAGGAACGCTATAATTGGTCGTCACTCAATATCATTCGGATCGACTCCCAGCGCCCGCAATTTTTTTGCCAATCGTGCGGCCCGTTGTTCGGCCGCTTCCTGACCCGTCAGCACTATAACCCCCCATTCAAAGTTTCCCAGCGTAACCAAAGCGTCTCAACACCTTTGTAGACACCCTGCCAAGGTACCATTGCTAATCCTAAGCGCTGACTGATAAGCGATCTTGGGCATCATGCTTTAACTCTTCATAAACACCATCACGCAGAGCAAACCCCGCCCAATCCTCCGGATCAAATGGGTCATACCAGAAATACTCCGGTACTCGTAGCCGATCTTGATAAATTTGCTTTTTTTCCCGTTTATCGATTTTTCGTGTACTATCAGACAATAGCTCAATTACCACATCGGGCGTTTTACCCCCTTCTTCCCAGACGACCCAACTTTTGCGCTCACGCTTAGGAACACCCAACACCACAAAAACATCAGGTCCTTTAAAGTCTTGGTTATACATTTGCGCCGCGCTGAAGTAAATAAACATATTACCACTCACGTAGCCGTCCGAACGTTGCGCCAGCCAGGTATCCAGCGTATCGATAAGTAAATCCATTTGTAATTTATGTCTTTGCGTCTCCATAGGAACCCCATCACAACAGGGCAGGTCATCCTGGGTGGGCAGTGATGCAGTCACAGGAAAAGGCTCACCTCCGGCTCCCCTGGAAAGCGGTTTATACTCCGTGGATGACAATGCCACCTCATTTTGGATCTTTTCCAAGGTAACAGCGGTTGACATGTGTCCGGTCCCGTATGGTTGCGTGGGATTTCTGTTAGAAAAACCCGAGGTCGGCGAGTACTATTCCTGGCGCGTCCGGAGGGGTGTTCTGCGGTTTTTGCCGCAAATGAACGCGAATTAACGCAAATCGGTTGCAAAAGATTACATTATCTTTTCTGTCCGCAGATTACTCAGATGGAACATCGACGTTTTTACGACCAGCAATAGCGAAATAATAAAGGGGCTCTCCTTCCATAGATAGCCTGTGCCGATACCGCCCAATGTGATAAACATCAAGATATTCGGTGTCCTTTTCGCATTATTTCCTCAAGTTACCACTGCATTTGGTTTGCTTAGTAATCTCACCACTTGGTTGACCAGCGGTAGTAATAAGGTCCCCCATCCGGCTCGACCGCTTTTGCCGGGCTCAGCCCTTTTCGATCTGGTCGAATTCCAAGTCCACCGGCGTGGAACGTCCGAAGATGAGAACCGAAACCTTAAGCCGGCTCTTTTCGTAATCCACCTCTTCGACCACGCCGTTGAAGTCGGTGAAGGGCCCATCGACGACCCGCACCACCTCTCCGGGCTCGTAGAGCACCTTGGGTCGGGGCTTTTCCACGCCTTCCTGCACCCGCTGGAGGACCATTTCGGCTTCTCGGTCCGGGATCGGAGCCGGCCGATCGCCGGTCCCGCCGATGAAGCCGATAACCTTCGGAACGCTCTTGACCAAGTGCCAAGTGTCGTTCGTCAGATCCATCTTCACCAGCACATAGCCGGGAAAGAACTTGCGCTCACTCTTGCGCTGTTGGCCCCCCCGCATCTCCACGACCTCTTCGGTCGGTACCAGAACGGGACCGAACAGTTCCTCCATGCCGGCCCGTTTTATGCGCTCCTCGATGGAGTGTTTCACCTGCCCTTCGAAGCCCGAGTAGGCGTGGATCACGTACCAACGCTGGGCCATCCTCAACCCTCCTGCCCGGTAAGGAACCGCAGTATTCCCATGAGAATCGTGTCGAAGAGCCACAGGACGATACCCAGAATGAGTACCATCACGACCACCACCAAAGTGGTCTGCAAGGTCTCCTGGCGGGTCGGCCAGACGACCTTACGCACCTCCGTGCGGGCGTTACCCGTAAATTGCCACAAACGCCATCCCTGCTCCGTCTGTAGAGCCACGGCTGCCGCAACGGCGCTGATTGCCAACAATCCCCCGACCCGCAACAAAGTCGAGTAGGCGGCGAAATGATAGAAACCATAGATCCCCGCCACCAATAAAACAGCCGCCGCCGCCAGTTTGGCCGTATCCAAACCGGTGGCGCCGGCCTCTGCCTTTGCATTCATCTAGCTTGTGTTGCTCGCGCTAAAAAGTGGCAGGCCAGGAGGGACTTGAACCCCCAACCTGCGGTTTTGGAGACCGCTGCTCTGCCAATTGAGCTACTGGCCTGGAAATCAGGATCTCGAACTCGGCCAAGGCCCCAAGGCCCGGAGGCGCTTACTCGATGACCTTGGCGACCACACCGGCCCCGACCGTGCGCCCACCCTCGCGCACCGCAAACCGCAGCCCCTCTTCCATGGCAATCGGCGCAATCAGTTTGACCGTCATCTTCACATTGTCACCCGG
>Ga0209255_1000046_pt1 | contig 20514 bp, 26 predicted proteins | sample WorMetvaBAHAMAS2_FD_187394 | JGI IMG/M metagenome (GOLD analysis project Ga0209255, IMG submission 187394) | Marine gutless worms symbiont microbial communities from Max Planck institute for Marine Microbiology, Germany - Olavius vacuus... | ecosystem: Host-associated > Annelida > Digestive...
CGTCGCCCACTGCTGCGAGAGCTGGTACAGGCTCATCGACCAGACATGGCGCATCCGGTCAATCGGATTGCGGGAATGGGCTCATGGGTCATAGACCGCGCTCGCCGGTAGAAGTCGTCGTCGTCGAGATCGCCGAAAACTACCGTGACCGTCTGATCGCCGAGATCGCAAAGATCGACGCGCTGCTGGAAACCTGCGACGGCGACTATGTGGACAAGAGCGGCGAAACGCATCTGTTCGCCATCCACCCGATCCTGGACTTGCCAACGGTGCACTGACCGCCACCCGGCGGTCGCTAGATCGGCACCCCCGCCTGCTGAGCCCAAGCGGTCACTCCGGCGCGAGCCGAGGTCGCGCCGGCGAGGTCGTTGCGCTCCATCGTATCGCGGATCTCGTCGAGATCGGCGGCCAGCAGCGCCCGCTTCACCGGGCCGATCCCTGCCGCCCGCATGCTGAGCTCGCTATAGCCGATCACGGCCAGCACCAAGGCCTCCATCGGCCGCCCCGACGCCTCGCCGCAGAACGCGACCGGCGTTCCCGCGGCGTCGCAGCGCTGCACGATCTGGCGCAACAGCCGCAGGAATGAGAAGTTCATCATGTCGTATCGCCGGCGCACCCGCTCGTTCTCGCGGTCGGCGGCAAAGAAGAACTGCATCAGGTCGTTGCCCCCGACCGAGACGAAATCCGCCTCCTCGTAGAGCCGGTCCGACGCGAAGGCGAGCGCCGGGGTCTCGAGCATGAACCCGGTCCTCAGCGGCTCGGGCCGCGGGTGGCCGATCGCGGCCATCCGCACCATCTCGGCTTCGACCAGGGCCCGGGCGCCGCGGAACTCCTCGGCCTCGGCTATCATCGGGAACATGATGCTGATCGGGCGCCCTTTGGCGGCCTTGATCAGCGACTGGATCTGCATCCGGAACAGCTTCGGCCGGTCCAGCCCGACCCGGATAGCCCGCCAGCCGAGCGCCGGGTTCGGTTCCGCCTCGCGGCTGAGATAGGGCAGCACCTTGTCGGAGCCGATGTCGAGGGTGCGGAATACCACCTCGCGCCCTGCCGCCGCGTCGAGCACCCGGGAATAGACCTCGGCCTGCGCCTCGCGACCGGGCATGCTGCTCCGGATCATGAACTGGAACTCGGTACGGAACAGCCCCACCCCCTCGGCGCCGCTGGCATCGATCGACGGAAGATCGGCCAGCACCCCGGCGTTCATCTTCAGGTGCACGGTGGTGCCGTCGCGGGTGGTCGCCGGCTGGTCGCGCAGGGTGCGGTAGATCTCCTTCGCCTGCTCGGCCAGCGCCACCTTCTCGCGGAAGGCTTCGAGGATGCCATTCTCTGGCCGCAGGTCGACCCGGCCGATGTCGCCGTCGACGACGATCCGGTCGCCTGGATTGGCATCGCGGGTGATGCGCTCGGCCTGGATCACCAGCGGCAGGGCCAGCGCCCTGGCGACAATCGCCGCATGGCTCGACTGCGAGCCCTCCTCCAGAACCACGGCGACGATCTTGCCGGCATGGTCCATCAACTCGCCGGGGCCGATGTTGCGGGCGACCAGCACCGCGTTGTCGGGCAGATCCGGCACCGCTTGCGGATGGTCGCTGCCGACCAGGTGACGCAACAGCCGGTGCGCCAGGTCGTCGAGGTCGTGCAGCCGCTCGCGCAGATATGGGTCGGCGACCCGCTCCATGCGCGCGCGAGCATCCGACTGGACCTTCTCCACCGCAACCTCGGCGGCGAGGCCGGAGTCGATCGCCTCGTTGAGGCGCCGCCGCCAGCCCCGGTCAAGGGCGAACATGCGGTAGGCCTTGAAGATCTCGCGATGCTCGCCGGGGCTGTCGATCTCGTCCGTCGCCAGCAGCCGGTCGACATCGACCCTGAGCGCCGCAAGCGCCCCTGCCAGCCGCGCGCGCTCGATCTCGACGTTGTCGGCGATCGGCTTGAACACCACCAGGCGCGGCTCGTGCAGGTGCACCACGCCCTCAGCCACGCCGTCATTGGCCGAAGCCCCCTTGAACACCACCGGCCCGACCCGGCGGCCGAGCCCGGTTGCCACCCCGTCGGAGCCGAGGAAGGCACCCGCCTCGGTCATCTCCGAGATCACCATGGCGACGATTTCCAGCGCCTCGATCTCGTCTTCGGTGTATTGCCGCCGGGTCTGGTTCTGCACCACCAGCACGCCCATCACCTCGCCCAGCCGCTGGATCGGCACGCCGACGAAGGAGTGGTAGATCTCCTCCCCGGTCTCGGGCAGGTAGCGGAAACCCGGGTCGGACTGGGCGTCGGCGGTGGTGAAGGGTTCGGCGAGATCGGCGATCCGTCCGACTAGGCCCTGGCCGACCAGCAGCCGGACGGAGTGCACCGCTTCCGGCTTCAGGCCCTCGGTGGCGCAGAGCTCCAGCGTCAGCTCGTCGCGCTTCAGGTAGATCGAGCACACCTCGGCAACCATGTTGTTGGCCACCAAGCTGACCACCTTGTCGAGCCGCTGCTGCCCGTCGCCGGCGCTGGCCATGGCGTCTCGCAGTGCGCGCAGCAAGGCACGTGATCCACCTTTGTCTGCTGCCATCCGCCTCGATCCTCCCTGGTTATCGTCTTGTCTTCATATCGCGGTCTGGCGGCTGCCTGACCATAGCAATAGTAGGTCGGCCTCAGGCCGCCTCCAGCCCGAAGGCGTCGTGCAGCGCCTGCACCGCCAGCTCCATGTATCTGCGGTCGATCAGCACCGAGACCTTGATCTCCGAGGTGGTGATCACCTTGATGTTGATGCCCTCCGCCGCCAGGGCCGAGAACATCTTCTGCGCCACGCCGGAATGGCTGCGCATGCCGATGCCGACGACCGAGACCTTGGCGACCTCGTCGTCAACCACCAGATCCTCATAGCGCAGGTCGCCATGGGCGCCCTCCAGGGCGGCGCGGGCGCGGGCGACCTCGTCGGTGGCGCAGGAGAAGGTCATGTCGGTCATGCCGTCGGCGCCGATGTTCTGCACGATCATGTCGACATTGACGCCGGCATCGGCCAGCGGGCCGAAGATCGACGCAGCAACTCCGGGGCGGTCCGGCACCTTGACAAGGGTGATCTTGGCCTCGTCGCGCTGGTAGGCAATGCCGCTGACGACGTTCTTTTCCACTAGTTCCTCCTCGTCACAAACCAGGGTTCCCGGCAGGTCCTCGAAGCTGGAGAGCACCTGCAGCCGTACCTTTTGCACCATCGCCAGTTCGACCGAGCGGGTCTGCAGCACCTTCGCCCCGAGCGACGTCATCTCCAGCATTTCCTCATAGGCGATCTTGTCGATCTTGCGCGCACGGCGCGCGATCCGCGGGTCGGTGGTGTAGACTCCGTCGACGTCGGTGTAGATGTCACACCGCTCGGCCTTGAGCACCGCCGCCATGGCCACCGCCGAGGTGTCCGAGCCGCCGCGGCCGAGGGTGGCGATGCGCCCGTCGGGGCCGATGCCCTGGAAGCCCGAAACCACCGCGTGCAGCCCCTGGTCGAAGCGCCTGTCCATCTCGGTGGTATCGATCTCCTGGATCCGCGCCGCGCCGTGGGCGCTGGTGGTGCGGATCGGGATCTGCCAGCCCTGCCAGGACCGCGCCGCGACCCCCATCTCCTGCAGCGCCAGTGCCATCAGCCCCGAGGTCACCTGCTCGCCCGAGGCGACCACGGTGTCGTATTCCCGGGCGTCGTAGAGATGGGCGGTGTCGCGGACCCAGCCGACCAGCTCGTTGGTCTTCCCCGCCATGGCCGAGACCACCACGGCCACATTGTAGCCCCGCTCGACCTCGCGCTTGACCTTCTCGGCGGCGCTGCGGATTCGGTCGAGGTCCGCCACCGAGGTTCCGCCGAACTTCATGACAAGACGGGGCATCGAGGGCTCCAAGCAGCAAGCGGGTCAACACCGGGTACAAATCGACGCCCCCCTATATCGCCGGCGGGCGGGGGGCGCAAGGGAGGCAGTGCGGCACCGGGCAACGCCCCGCGATCGCTGTGGATTCCCGCCGCTGCCGTCTGTACTGTCGTCGGCGAAGGGGAATCCGCGATGCAGCGACGCCTTGCCGCCATTTTGGCCGCCGATCTCGTCGGCTACAGTCGCCTGATGCAGGCCGACGAGGTTGGCACGCTGGCACGCCTCCAGGCACTGCGCCGCGACCAGATCGAACCCCTGATCGCCGGGCACCGCGGCCGCATCGTCAAGCTGATGGGGGACGGCATCCTCGCCGAGTTCCCGAGCGTCGTCGACGCGGTGGCGTGCGCCGTCGCCTGGCAGGAGGCGCTGACCGGCGATGCGATGCAGTTTCGCATCGCGGTCAATCTGGGCGACATCATCGTCGACGAGGACGACATCTACGGCGACGGCGTGAACATCGCCTCCCGGCTGGAACCGCTCGCTGAACCGGGCGGCATCTGCGTGTCCGGCACCGTGCACGGCGAGGTGCACCGAAAGCTCGATCTCGAATTCGAGGACATGGGCGAACACCGGGTCAAGAACATCGACGGCCCGATCCGCGCCTACCGCGTCGTCCTTGGCGGGACGGGGCGGCAGAGCGGGGACTCAGCACAGTCTGCCCCGCCGACGGTCGGCAAGCCGGCCATCGCCGTCCTGCCCATGGACAACATGTCGGGCGACCCGGAGCAGGCGTTCTTCGCCGACGGCATCACCGAGGACATCATCACCGCGCTGTCGCACAGCCGCTGGTTCAACGTCACCGCGCGCAATTCCAGCTTCGCGTTCAGGGGCCGGTCGCAGGACATCCGCGAGGTCGCTCGCCAGCTCGGGGTCGACTACGTGCTCGAGGGCAGCGTGCGCAAGGGCGGCAACCGGGTCCGGATCACCGTGCAGCTGATCGACGCCGCCACGGGGAGCCACACCTGGGCAAACCGCTACGACCGCAGCCTCGACGACGAATTCGCCGCCCAGGACGAGATCGCCCAGCGCATTTCCTTGATCCTGACCGAGCGGATCTGGCAGGACGTCGCCCGCAACATCGCCGGCAAGCAGCCGGCGGACTACAGCGCCTGGGATCACACGCTCAAGGGCGTCGAGCTGCTGCATCACCTCGAGCCGGAGATGGTAGATCTGGCAACGAACCATCTGCACCAAGCGCTGGCGCTCGATCCCGGCAACCACCTGGCACATCTCGCGCGCGGCTTTTGGGGCGACCGCGACGGCGACCGGATCGAAAAGGCCGAGTTCCACGCCCTGCGCGCGAAGGAGATCGCGCCGGACGACGCCCAGAGCTACCGGCTGCTCAGCCGGGTCTATGCGGGGAAGGGGTGTTCCCGGAAGCTTGGGATAGCGTCGAGCGGGCGATGCGGATCAACACCAACGATGGCGACATCATCGGCAACCGGGCGATCTATTACCTGTTCGACGGCGATTTTGATCAGGCGGTCGAATGGTTCGACAAGATGCTGGAGCTGCACGCGGACACACCGCATACCATGGACATCATGCTCTACTGGAAGGCGCTTGGGCTGTTTGGCGCGAAGCAGTACGCAGCTGCCGCGGCGCTGCTCGGGGGCATCAGCGGCCTGGCGTTCCTGAAGGCCCAGCTTCTCGGGCCGTACTACGCGCGGATGGGCGAGACGGCGCGCGCCGAGGCCACGACCACAGCGTTGCTGGAGAAGCATCCTCGGCTGAGCCTGCGCCGGATCGGGTTATGGCAGACATTTCGCAAGGAGACTGACCGGCAGCACCTTCTCGAGGCGATGCGTGCCGCCGGAATTCCCAAGTGAATACAGCTCGAAGGATGGTCTCGTCCCAGCCCAACCTCCGGGCCAAACCGCCGGCGCGTGCAAGGGGGCGCGCGCGCCGGCGTCGAAGCGCCGCCGATGGTCGACAGGTCGCGTTGTCGGAATCGCCGACCGCGAGTAACCTGTTCATAGCCTGCGTGGAAATATCCCCGTGTCTGACCGGCGAGGCCCCGAAATGATCTCCCGTAAGCTTGCCTGGACCATCGGCGTGGCATCGGCGCTCTGGTGTGCCAATGCGCTCGCCTACGACTGCACCGACCTGCCGGAGTGGAAGCGCCAGCACTATTACCTCTACGGCGCCGAGGTCTAGTACAAGCAGGTTGCCTACGAGAACACATCGGACGGCTCGAAGCGCGACCGCCCCGATGCCGGCTTGCCGTGGGTGCCGATTGAAGAGTGCGACAGCGGTGGCGGCGGCGGTGGCGGCGACCCGCAGCCGATCTCGATCTATGGGGTCTGGCACTGCGGCAATAGCTTCTGCGACTGGAGCCGCGAGCGCGGCATGGAGGAGTTCGACCGCGCCAACCACTGGATCATCGCCGGCAACGATGGCCAGCCCGCCGTCAACCTCGTCGTCCTCAGCTTCCTCGAGCCGATGGACCTGCTGGCACACGCCGCTGACGAAGACCGCCTGGCCGGCGTTCCGGTCGGCATGACGCCCGAGATCGTCGGCTACTTCAAGGCGCACGACATCCGCGTCCTGCTGTCGATGGGCGGGGTGACCTACACCGGCGCCTGGAACCAGGCCTTGGTCACCAACCCGATCGGCCTCGCCGAGAAGGCCGTTGCGGTGGTCGACGCGCTCTGCGCCGATGGGCTCGAGATCGACTGGGAGAACGGCAGGCCGAACGTGGCGGAAATCGAGGGTCTGGAGACCTTCATCGACACCTACAACGATACGACCGACCTTCTGGCCAATGAAGAGACCCCCTATATGCTCACCCTCGACCTCGCCGTCGGCAGCCGCTACCTGCAGGAGCTGAGCCGCCGCGCAGCCAAGGACTGGCTGCCGGACCGCGAGATCGACTATGTAAACGCCATGGTCGCCCGCGGCGAGCCAAGCACGGGCCAGTGGCAGGAGCACATCGACGGCAAGGCGAATTACGACCCGCCGATCCTGCCGAAGGCCCCGGCAAAGGTCGCCGTCAGCCTCTGGCTCACCGACGGCCGCCGCCCCAACGCCAACTGCGTCGACTTCCAGGACTCGTCGCAACTGGCGAAGGCCGATTACGTGCAGACGGTGCAGTCGAACGGCGCCGGCTCGACGGCGGGCCTGCTCGGCTACATGTTCTGGGCCGCCGAGTGCCCGTCCACCCGCACCGTCTGCACCACGCCGCTGAACAGCTGCGAAGACGGTATGGGTGAAGCCGCCGAGTACTTCGACATCCCGATCCCGCTGGAATTCTCAACGCTGCGAGAGGAGTGATCTCTAGGCAGGCAGGCAGGCAGGCGCGCACCCACCTCACCCGTCGGTGCGCCGCATCCACGGGATCGGCGCCACCGGGATGCCGTCGTCCTTCAGCTCCTTGGCGTCGGCCAGGCGGGCTTCGCCCCAGATCGAGCGCTTGTCGACCTCGCCGTCATGGATCCTCCGCGCCTCGTCGGCGAAGTCGCGGCCGACATAGTTGGAGGTCGCCTCGATATGGCGGCGCAGCCCGGCCAGCATCGCTTCGGCCGGGGATGCCGGCTTCGACAGCGGCGCCGGGTCCGATGCATCCTTGGGTGTGTCCTTGGGCGCGCTCTTTTCCGAGGCCGCCACCGCCGGGGCCATGATCGCCTTGTCCACCCCGGCCGAACCGCAGACGGCGCAGCCGACCCGCCCGGCCCGCCTTTGCTCGTCGAAAGCCGCCGAAGAGGGGAACCAGGCCTCGAATGCATGACCTGCGTCGCATTTGAGGCTGTAGCGGATCATGCCGTCGGACGTCCTCGCCTGCCGTCACCGATCCCAGTAATATAGGCGAGTTGCCGCCGCCGGGCCAGTGGGCGCGTCACCGCAGGCCCCGGATCGACCCCACCTCAGCGCCCTGCCCTGGCCCGGTCGCGCCGGGTCGACATCGGCTGGAAGGCGACCGCCACATGGTGCTCGCAATACGGCTTGTCGGGCACCGAGGGCAGGCCGCAGAAGTGGAAGTCCTCGTCGGTCGGGTCGCCGATCGGCCACTTGCAGGTGCGCTCGGTCAGCGACAACAGGTCCAGCCGCCGCGCCATCTTCTCGATCTCGGCCAGGGTCGCACGGGCGGCCTGTTCCTCCGGAGTCGGCAGCCCCGGCGCCCGCGGCTGGGCAGCGTCGCGGATCGCCGGCTGGTTTCGTGCCGCCGGCGCCGGTGCTGGTTTCGGATCCTCCGCCGGGGCCGTCGCCTTCGGCGCCTCCGCCGGCTTCTCGTCGGCCTCCTTCGGCGCCGCGGCCTTCGGCTCGGGCTTGGCCTCGTCCTGCGTCGTCGGGCCGGTACCGGGGGCCGTACCGCGGTTCGACAGCCCCAGCCGGTGCATCTTGCCGATCACCGCATTGCGGGTGACCCCGCCCAGCATCTTGGCAATCTGGCTGGCGCTCATGCCCTCGTTCCAGAGCTGCTTGAGCTGTTCGACCCGCTCGTCGTTCCAGTACATGTCGGTCTCCTCGCTGGCTTGCGGCCGCAGTGCAGGCCCCGCTGATTGCCCGGCCTATTGTAAGCCCCTGCCGATTGGTTACAAGACGGCAGCAGCACGGCGCAGCGGCCACACCGCCGGGCTGCGGGGGAGGTAATCGATGCGGCGCACCGATACAATTGGCATCCGCCGCTTCGGCGCGGTCAACTGGATCGGGCTCAGGGCGCTCATGGGCCGCGAGGTGCGCCGCTTCGCCTCGATCTGGACCCAGACCGTGCTCGCGCCGGTGATGACCTCGGCGCTGCTGATGCTCGTGTTCTGGCTCGCCTTCGGCGCCCGCCGAGGCGCGGTGGGCGGCGCCGATTTCGCCACCTTCCTGGCACCGGGCATCCTGATGATGTCGGTGATCCAGAACAGCTTCGCCAACACCTCCTCTTCGATCATCGTCGCCAAGATCCAGGGCAATATCGTCGATACCCTGATGCCGCCACTGAGCCCCGCCGAGATGCTGGCCGGCTACGCCCTCGGCCTCGCGCATCCGCTCTGGGCGCTCGCCTTCGTGCTCTCGGGCGCGCTGATGCTGGCGTTGATGGGAATCCTGGCGGCGATCTACGCCGAGAAGTTCGACCAGATGTCGGCGATCACCAAACTTCGCCATCACTCCGCTCGCCTTCCTCTCCGGTACCTTCTACTCGATCGCGGTGCAGTCCGAGCCGTTCCGCTCCTTCACCCAGATCAACCCGTTCTTCTACCTGATCGACGGCTTTCGCTATGGCGCCATCGGCATCGCCGATTCAGACCCAGGCTTCGGCCTCGGCCTCAGCTCGGGCGTCAATGCAGTCCTCGGCTGGATCGGCTGGGACTGGCTCAGGCGCGGCTACCGGTTGAAGGCATGAAACATTTGTTCCAATCGCTCCGGCGGCGGAAATTTTCGTTGCATAGCGCGAAGATTCGGTCTTCCCATTCGCGCCGGGCCGCTAGTCTGTCCCAACCTGGGGGATCAGAGGGGATGCCCAGATCAATAAGACCCCGATCAACAACACAGGGAGAGAAACGCCATGAACAAGATCATCGCCGGGCTTGCCGCCTCCGCGATCGCGCTCAGCGCCGTCTCGGCCACCGCGGCCGAGTGCACCAACGACGTCTGGAACAAGGTCATGGAGCGCGGCAAGATCGTGATCGGCTCCAAGGCCAACTACAAGCCCTGGGGCTTCCGCGACGAGTCCGGCGAGCTGGTCGGCGTGGAGGTCGACATGGCCAAGGAGGTCGCCGAGACCCTGGGCGTCGAGCTGGAGATGGTGTCGGTCCAGTCGTCGAACCGCATGCAGTTCCTCGAGCAGGGCAAGGTCGACATGTTCATCGCCACCATGTCCGACCGTCCCGACCGGCGCGAGATCGTCGGCATCGTCGGCCCGAACTACTACACATCGGGCACCAACGTGATGGCCCCCAAGGCGCTGGCGCTGAAGGATTGGGAAGACCTGCGCGGCAAGCCGGTCTGCGGCAAGCAGGGCGCGTTCTACAACCAGATCGTCGAGGATCGCTACGGCGCCCAGATCATCTCCTTCACCGGCAATGCCGAGGCCAAGCAGGCGCTGCGCGACAAGAAGTGCATTGCCTAGGTCTATGATGATTCGTCGATCGGCTCCGACCTCGCCTCCGGCAACTGGGACGATTTCGAGATGCCGCTGACCTCCGAGGACGACAACCCGTGGGGCCCGGCCGTGCCGAAGGCCGAGGAGAACTGCATCCTCGGGCGCTTCATGTCCGGCATGCAGTACAACTGGCACCGCTCCGGCCGGCTGATCGAGCTCGAAACCAAGTGGGGCATCAAGCCGACCCAGTTCCTCCAGGACCAGGCCGAGCGGCACAGCGACTGGATCAAGTAGGTCCTCCTGCGGAGCCACCCCACCGGGTGGCTCCCACTTTCCGGAGACTCCTGATGCCGGTCGATCTCGCCGAGACCCGCGATCTGCTGGTTCGCTACGGCGGCGACCAATTCGACCGCGCTTTCGCGCGGGCGAAGGGCTCGGTCGTCTGGGACGATCAGGGGCGCGAGATCCTCGACTTCACTTCCGGGCAGATGTGTTCGACCATCGGGCACAACCATCCGGCGCTGATCGGCGCCATGCAGAAGGCCGGAGAGACAGCGGTGCACATGTTCTCCGGCATGATCCCCCAATCGGTACTGGAACTCGCCGTCAAGCTTCAGGACTGGCTGCCGAAGCCGCTGAAGCGGTTGCTCTTCGTCAACACCGGGGCCGAGAGCAACGAGGCGGCGCTGCGGATGGCGAAGATGGCCAGCGGCGGCTACGAGGTCGTCGGCCTCGGCGGCTCCTGGCACGGGGTGACGGCGGCCGCCGCGCAGGCCTCCTACGCCTCGGATCGCAGGGGCTACGGCCCGAAGGTCCCGGGCGGTTTCGTCCTGCCCGAGCCCAACGCCTATCGCTGCCCGATCGGCCACTGCTGCGACAACTGCGACAGAAGCTGCCTGAGGGCCGGGCTCAACCTGTTCGACATGCAAAGCGACGGCAGCGGCGCCGCGATCATTGCCGAGCCGATCCTGTCGGCCGTCGGCGTGATCGTCCCGCCGGAGGGGTACTTCGCCGAGCTTCGCGAGGCCGCCCACGACCGTGGCATGCTGATGGTCTTCGACGAAGCGCAGACCGCCTGCGGCCGGATCGGCGCGAAGACCGCCGCCGAAGCGACCGGCGTGACTCCTGACATCATGACCATGTCGAAGACCATCGGCGGCGGCCTGCCGCTGGCCGTGACCGCCACCAGCGCGGAGATCGAGGAGAAGGCGCACGCCGCCGGATTTACCTTCTATACATCGCATGTGGCCGACCCGCTGCCCGCGCTCACCGGGCTCGCGGTGCTGGAGACCATTGAGCGCGAGGGGCTGATCGAGGCGGCGACGCACAAGGGCGCCTACCTGCGCGCCGGGCTCCAGACGCTGCAGCAGAAATACGAGGCGATCGGAGATGTCCGCGGCCAGGGGCTGCTGATCGGCGTCGAGTTGGTCGAGGATCGGGAGAGGCGCATACCCCACCACCGGCTCGGGGCCATCACCACGGATGAATGTTTCCGCCGCGGTCTCAACATGAACATCCGCCGCCGCCCCGAGCGCGGCGCGGTCTGGCGCATCGCCCCGCCGCTCACCGTCGGCGAGGCAGAGATCGACCGGGCGCTCGATATCCTCGACGACTCCCTGGCCGCCGGTCTCGACCTACTCGCGAGGGAGGCGGCCTGATGGAGGACTTCTTCCGCCAGCTTGCCGAGGATGCGCCGCGCTGGAACTTCATCTGGATGTACGAGGAACGCCAGCAGGGCAAGATCCTCACCGGCATCTGGATGACGATCAAGCTCTCGGTCGCCTGCGTGATCTTCTCGGTGATCATCGGCATCGTCGGCGCCTGGCTGCAGGGGGCGCATTCGCGCGTCCTGCGCGCCATCGTGCAGGGCTACATCCAGTTCTTCCGCAAAACGCCGCCCTTCGTGCAGCTGCTGTTCTTCTATTTCGCCCTCGGGCAATTCACACCGACCTACTCGCCGGACGGCTGGATCGAGGTGCCGGTCATTTCCAATGTCGGCTGGGCGATCATCTCGCTCTCCTTCTTCGCCGGGGCGTTCAACGTCGAGATCTTCCGCGCCGGCATCGAGGCGGTGCCGGAATCGACCCGCGAGGCGAGCGAATCCCTAGGCTTCTCGCGGTTGCAGACCTACCGCTACGTGGTGCTGCCGCTAGCGTTCCGGGTCTGCCTGCCGGCGCTCAACAACAACCTGGTGAACCTGGTCAAGACCACCACCCAGGCCTTCGCCATCGCGGTGCCGGAGCTGCTGTACCAGTCGGTGACGATCTGGAACGACTACCCCAGCGCCCAGTACCCGACCATGGTGCTGGTGTTCACCGTCTACATCCTGCTCGTCGCCGTGCTGGTCTACGGCATGCACAAGTGGGAGCGCGCGATGAGGATCCCCGGCTATGGGCGGTAGGATCGCAGGCATCACCGCCCCGGCGCGCACCGACCTCGCGGTGCTGAAGCCGTTCCGGCCGGCGACGCTGGGCCCGGACCCGATGCTGCTGACCCGCTGGGTCGCCGGGCTGCCGGCCCGGACGCCGGTGGCCTTTTTCCTTATCGCCGCCGCCTAGCCCGTCCTGGCTCATGCCCAGGGCCGCTACAGCTACCTCGACGCCACCGAGGCGCTCTGGCGCTGGCTGCCCTTCCTCGTCTGGTCCGGGTTCTTCTTCAACGTGCTGATCTCGGTGCTGTCGATGGCGATCGGCACCGTCCTCGGCGCGGCGCTGGGGCTGGCGCAGATCTCGCTCAATCCGGCCGTCCGCGGCGGCGCCTGGTTCATCACTCAGCTGTTTCGCAACTCGCCATGGCTGGTGCTGCTGTTCATCGTGCTCCTGGCGTTCCCGTTCGAGATCGTCATCGGCGACCTGATCATCCCGGTCCCGGACTGGATCAAGGCGGTGATCGGGCTGAGCTTGCCCATCATGGCCAACATCTCCGAGATCGTCCGCGGCGCCCTGAACTCGGTGCCGACGGCGCAATGGGAGGCCTCCGAGAGCCTCGCCTTCTCCCGCCGCCAGACCCTTTGGCAGATCATCCTGCCGCAATGCTACAAGCGGATGATCCCACACTGGATGAACTGGTACGCGATCCTGACCATGGCAACGCCCTTGTGCTCGCTGCTTGGCGTCGAGGAGCTGATCACCCTCACCCGCCAGGCAATGGAGGGAGAGGACAACCACCCGGAGCTGCTGGTGCCGTTCTACAGCTTCGCGCTGATCATGTTTTTCGCGTATTGTTACCCGATCGCCCGCATCACCATCGCGCTCGATCGGCGCTATTCAGTGAAGCTCTGAGACGGAGACCGGCATGCACGCAACCGAAAATCCGGCGCTCGAAGGTGAGATCCTCGGGGATGGCATCCCCGACCCCGCGGCCCGCGAGGTGACCCCCGGCTGGATCAGCCGCAACCGCGCCATGCTCCTGAAGGGCCGCACCGCGGCGCAGGCGCTGGCCCTGGCGGCACCGCCGCCGGCGCGGCTGGCACTCGCCGCCGCCGCCGTGGCCGCCGAGGGACTGGTGCTGGTGGCGGACGTCCGGCGCGGGGTGATCTCCGGCCGCGACGCCGGCCGGCGCGCCGGCAACCTGGCGCTGGAGGGCGCCGCGATCCTCGCCGCCAGCCGTGTCGCCTCGGGCGCGCTCGGCCGGCACAGTCAACGGATCGAAACCGCCCGCGCCGTCCTCGACCGCCTCCGCTCTGCTCCCTGCAACTGAGCCCGGGAACCTTAATGACCGCGACCGCCCAATGGACCCCCGATCAACCTATCATCTCGCTCACCGACGTGCACAAGTCGTTCGGTGCCCTGGAGGTGCTGAAGGGCATCACCTTCGACGTGATGAAGGGCGAGGTGATCTGCATCATCGGCCCGTCGGGATCGGGAAAATCGACCCTGATCCGCTGCATCAACGCGCTGAACGACATCCAGAAAGGCTCGATCAAGGTCGAGGGAATCGAGGTCCATGACCCGCATCTCAACAAGCTGGAGCTGCGCAAGAAGGTCGGCATGGTGTTCCAGCAGTACAACCTTTTTCCGCACAAGACGGCGCTGGAGAACGTGATGATGGCGCCGGTGCTGGTGCTGAAGCAGGACAAGGCCGAGGTCGAAGCCCGCGCCCGCAAGCTGATCGCCAAGGTCCGGCTCGAGGGCAAGGGGGACAGCTACCCGGGCGAGCTCTCCGGCGGCCAACAGCAGCGGGTGGCGATCGCGCGGTCGCTGGCGATGAACCCGGACGTGATGCTGTTCGACGAGATCACCGCGGCGCTGGACCCGGAGACGGTCAAAGAGGTGCTGGTCACCATCAAGGACCTCGCCGCCGAGGGCATGACCTGCATCCTGGTCACCCACGAGATGGGCTTCGCCCGCGAGATCGCCGACCACATCTACTTCACCGACCGCGGCGTGATCGTCGAGCACGGGCCCCCCGCCACCTTCTTCAAGGAAGCCAAGGACCCGCGCACCAAGGAGTTCCTGAGCCAGATCCTGTAGGGTGCGTGCTGGCGCGCACCCCCCGCACCCGCTCCCTGGCACGCACCGCCGCGCCACGTCGCCTTTGTTGCGCCCCGTGGCCCGTGCGCCAACGCGCCTGGCCCATCGGTGCGCGGCAGCCCGCCACCGCCCCCACCGCCGCCGCGCGCTTCGCGCGTATGGCGGCGTCAGGGGGCGGGGGTGGGGCCCCCGCGCTTCCTGAGTGCCCCCTAAGTTCCTCGGGGGCGCGCAAGCGCACAGGTCGAAGGGCGCAACCTTGACGGCACCGGGCTTACCGCTTGCCCGAAAGGTCCATCACCGGGTGCACCGCCCGGTCGCTGCAGAGCACCAGCAGCAAGTCGCCGACGATCTGCACCTTCCTGGCGTCATCGATCTCCGGCATGCCGGAATGGGTCAGTTGCTCCAGCGCCGACGCGGCAATCCCCACCGCGCCCTCGACGATGCGGCCGCGCGCGGCCACCACCGCGTCGGCCTGCTGGCGCTGCAGCATCGCCGCGGCGATCTCCGGCGCATAGGCGAGGTGGCTGAGCCGGGCCTCGGCGATCTCGACCCCGGCCTCCTCCATCCGAGCACCGATCTCCGCCACCAGCGCCGTGGCGACCGCGTCCTGGTCGGCGCGCAGCGACACCGCCTCGGCCTCGGTCGCCTCGTAGGGGTAGCGCGCCGCCAGCGCCCGCAGCGCCGCCTCGGTCTGGGTCGGCACGTAAGCAATGTAGTCGTCGACCGCGAAAAGGGCCCGCGCCGTGTCGCTGACCCGCTAGGTGATGATCGCGGCGATTTCGATCGGGTTGCCGGAGTGGTCGTTGACCTTCAGGTGATCGGTCTCGAAGGTCCGGATCCGCAGCGACACCTTCGCCTGTGAGTTCCACGGCGCCACCCAGCGCAGGCCGCCCTCGCGCACGGTGCCGAGATAGTCGCCGAACTGGCTGACCGCCACCGCCTCGTTCGGCGCGATGCTGAACAGGCCGCGGAAGCAGAACAGGGTGACGGCGATCAGCACGATGAGGGCGGCGAATCCGAGCCCGCCACCGGCACGGACGAGCAACCCGAGGGCGCTCAGCGCCAGGATCGCCAGCCCGAGCGCAAGCGCGCTGAGGCCGTTGCTGCTGGTAAGTGGCTTTTAGCTGATCATCCGCCGCCTCCCTTGCTCCCGAAAGGACTATACCGCGTAGTCGTGTCAGCGGCGAGACGCCTCGCCTTCTTCGGCGGGCAGGCCAGCCTCGCCGGCCGCGTCACTTTCGTCGCCATCCTGCGTTGGCAACTGCCCGACGAGGCGTAACCGCGTCCGAACACTCAGCACCCCGCAACCCGCACACACCGTTGCGCTGCCGGAGATCATCGCCTCAGCCCTGGAACCTCGACGAATCATTTGCCCGCGGATGCGCCACTTGTTAACAAAGCAAGCGCATTGGTTAATGCAGGGCAACCGGGAGGGAGCATGTCGGTCGCAGCGAAACGGTCCAACAACCGCGTGGACACCGTGCTGGATGCGGCGGCCGAACTCTTTGCCTCGAAGGGGTTTTGGGAGACCACAACGCGCGACATCGCGGCGGCCGCCCGGATACAGCCTAGCTCGCTCTATTACCACTTCGACACCAAGGACGATCTTCTGCTCGAGGTCTACGGCGAGGGCGTCCGTCGCCTCTCCTAACACGTCGAAGCGCAAGTCACGCGGGCAACCGACCCGTGGGAGCGGTTCGGCTCTGCTTCGCGCACATCTCGATACGCTGCTGGATCAGACACCTTACGCGCGTGTTCTGATCCGGGTCCTGCCAGACAGCGCGCCCCTGATCGCCGATCGCCTGATCGTGTTGCGCGATCAGTACGAGGACCTGATCCAAGCCCATATCGACGCGCTGCCGCTGCCGGAGGGCACCGATCGGCGGTTGCTCCGACTGTTCGTCATTGGCGCCGCACACCACGCCCAGGTCTGGCACAGGCCCGGCGGTCAAACCCCGGCCGAAATCGCAACCGAACTCGCGCGGATGGTCCGCGCATCGGTCGCGTCGACCGAACCAGAGAGGTGACCATGTCCGACCGAAGAGAACGCGTTCTGGTGACCAAGATCGGCTTCGACGGCCATGACCGCGGCAGCCGGATCGTTGCCGCCTAGCTGCGCGATGCCGGGATGGAGGTGATCTACACCCCGCCCTGGCAGGAGATCGCGGCTGTTGTCCAACTGGCGTTGCAGGAAGACGTCGACGTGATCGGCGTGAGTTCCCTCGCGACCGATCACCTCATCGTGCCGGATCTCATGGATGCGTTGCGCTCCAGCGGCCTCGGCCATGTCCGGGTGATCGTCGGCGGGATCATTCCCGAGCCGGAGCATGATCTGCTCGTAGATGCCGGGGTTCGAGCGATCTTCGGGCCGGGTGCGGCGAGCGACGAGGTCGCGACTCGCGTGCGCGACCTGGCGCGGGAGGCGAACAGGCTGCGCGAAGTTGAGGAGGCGCTGTGATGCAGGAGACCTTGAAGCAACCGTTTCTGCCCGGGCTCGAAGACGCGGTCGAAGAGTGGCAGGAGGCCTATTCGGCGCAGACCGGCGATGACAGGGACGTGGTCAATCGCTCGCGCATACCGGTGAAGCCCCTTTATACTCCCCTCGACTGGTCTGGATAGCGTTATACCGAAGACTTGGGCATGCCGGGCGACGCTCCGTTCACGCGCGGCATCTATGCCACCATGCATCGCGGCCGCACCTGGTCGCAGCGGCAACTGATCGGTCTTGGAACCCCTGAGAACTATAACGAGCGGGTGCGGATGCTGCTGCGCCAGGGCGCCAGCGCGATCAGCCTCCCGCCGTGCAACTCGGGCTTTCGCGGCATCGATTGCGACGAGAGCCCGCTCTCTCTCTGCTCGGCACCTGCGGTACCGTCATCAACACGGTCGATCACATGGAGGCCGCGCTGGACGGTGTGCCGATCGACGAGATATCGACCGCGATGAACGATCCGACGCCCTTCACGCTTTTCGCCTTCCTGCTCGGCGTGGCGAAGCGGCGCGGCATCCCGTGGGACAAGGTCACGGGGACCGCGAACCAGTCGGACTACATCTCGCATTTCGTGGCGAACCACATGTTCTATCGCCTGTCCTTGTCCGGCGCACGGTGGATGTTCGTCGATCATGTCGCGTTCTGCCGGGAACGGGTTCCGAACTGGAACCCGGTCTCGGTCGTCGGCCGGCACATGCAGCAGGCGGGCGCAACGCCGGCCGAGACGATGGGCCTGACCCTCTCGACCGCGATCCAGTACGCCGAGGACTGCATCGCGGCCGGCATGGACCCCGACCACCTGCTGCGCCGCTTCACCTTCTTTTTCGACATCTCGATCAGCTTCTTCGAGGAGGTTGCCAAGTTCCGCGCCTGCCGGAGGATCTGGGCGCGCATCGCCAGGGACCGCCTGGGTGCCCGCGATCCGCGGGCAATTCGGTTCAAGTTCCACGGGCAGACCTCCGGTGTCGACCTGACGCGGCAGCAGCCGCTCAACAACATCGCCCGGGTGACGGCGCAGGCGATGGCCGGGATCTTCGGCGGGCTGCAGTCGCTGCATACCGACAGCTATGACGAGGCGATCGCCTGCCCGACCGAAGGCCCGGCCCGTGTTGCGGTCGCCACCCAGAACATCCTGCGAGAGGAGGCGCATCTCTGCGATGTGATCGATCCACTCGGCGGCTCCTACTACGTCGAGGCGCTGACAAACGAAATGGAGCAGAAGATCATCGACGTGATCGAAACCATCGACGGGGCCGGCGGGATGTACGCCGCAGTTGAGAGCGGCCTGGTGCAGCGCATGATCGGCAAGTCGGCGCTGGAGCATCAGAGCAGGATCGAAGAGGGGGAGCAGAAGGTCGTCGGCGTCAACTGCTACCAGTACGACGATGACGGTGCCGAGCCCGAGCCCTATCGCCCCAACCGCGCCGAAATGGAGCGCCACGTCGCGGCCTTCAAGGCCTTCAAGTCGGAACGGGACCAGACGGCCGTTCGGCGGGCGCTCGATGCGCTGGCGCGTGCCGCCAGCGGGTCGGAGAACGCCTTCGCGCGGGTCGTCGAGGCGGCCGAAGCCGGTGTGACCCATGGCGAGATCGTCGCCTGCCTGCGACAGGAGCTCGGATTTGGCCACCCGCTGATGGTTGCCTGAATGGCCGAGGGCATCGCGACCCGTACCGACGCGCTTGCCCGGCGTGTCCGGGCGGGCGAGCCGGCGGCGCTCGCTCGGGCGCTCACGCGCTCGGAGAACGGTGACGAGCCCCTGATGCAGGCGCTGCGCCCCGCCGCAGGCAGCGCAACCGTGATCGGAATCACCGGACCGCCTAGCGCCGGGAAGTCGACACTTGTCACCGCGCTCATTCGCGGCTGGCGCACGTCTGGGCGCCGCGTCGCCGTTCTCGCGGTCGATCCCGTCAGCCCGTTTTCCGGCGGCGCGGTACTGGGCGACCGCACGCGGATGGGGGAACACAGTCTCGATCCGGGGGTTTTCATCCGTTCGGTCTCGGCCCGAGGCCATTTGGGCGGGCTCTCGGCAGTAACGCATGACATGGTCGATGTGATGGACGCCGCGGGGTGGGATCTCATCCTGCTGGAGACCGTCGGGGCGGGACAGTCCGAGACCGAGGTCGCCGAGATTGCCGATGTGAAGGTGGTCGTCTGCGCGCCAGGCCTCGGCGACGAGGTGCAGGCGATCAAGGCAGGGATCCTGGAGATCGCCGACATCCTCGTCGTCAACAAGGCGGACCGGGCGGAGGCCGAACGGACGGCACGGGAGCTCTCCTTGATGGTGGCGTTGCGAGCGGACGCGAGATCGCGCCACGTTCCGGTTCTGCGCACCTCGGCGACGGAAGGTGATGGCATGTCAGACCTGCGGCAGTCGATCGATGCGGCCGCAGACGAACTGCACGCCGATCGACATGCGCGCCGTCTGGCCCGCCTACGCGCTGCGCTGGCCGATGCTCTCGCGCGTCGTGTCCGGTCGGCAGTCCGAGACGAGCACGACCTCGAAAAGGCTCTCGAGGACCTGTTGGAGGGGCGCATCAGCATGCACGACGCCATAGGTCTCGCCTTACAAACCGTTGAGCGTAGCTTGATAGACCGAGGCTGAATGTCGTGTCTGCCGTGTCAAGACCCTCAGCAAGCGGCAGATGCAGGTCCACTTAGCGCGTGTCGGGTTCGATCGGCGCCAGCTCCTCAATCACCGCCATTCCCGCGCAGGCGGGAATCTCAACGGGATTGCGCGAGATCCCCCTCCTTCGCGGAGGATGACGGGTGGAGGCGGGTGAATCAGATTGAAGGCGACTCGCTCTAGTCCTGCCCGCCGGTGCCGCACGCCTTGATGCTGTAGCCCTTGGGCAGCTTGGTCTCGGCGTCGCCGCAGGCTTGGCCTAGGCGCCGTTCGTCCAGCCCGCTGACGTTGCGCAGGTCGGCGCCGGAGAAGTTGGTCCGCCGGATATGAGCACGGCTGAGCTTGGCGCCCCTGAGATCGGCGCCGCTTAAGTCCGCACTCGAGAGCCGGACCCCGGTCATGTCGGCGTCGTGGAAGCTGGCACCGCGCGCGTCGGCGCGGTCGAGATCTGCATAGGGCAACCGGGCATCGGTGAAATCGGCGCCGTCCAGATTGTCCCGCTCGAGGTCGGCGTCGTCCAGCTTGGCGTCGCGGAACACCGCCCCTTCGGCATTCGCCCGCCGCAGGAAGCCACCGCACAGATCGGCATCGGTCAGCACCGCCTCGCCGAAATCGACCGAGCGCATGTCTGCGCCGGTGAAGCGGGACGCCGAGACATCCGTCTTCTCCAGGTCGGCATTGCGCATCCGCGCGCCGGAGAAATCGGACCCGGTGAGCTGGGCCCGCTCCATCTCCACCCGCTGGAGATCGGCCCCGACGAAGCTTGCCCGGATCAGCGAGGCGGATTTCAGGTTGGCTTCTCGCAGATCGGCGCCGGCGAAGTCGGCGTCGGCCAGGTTCATCCGGCGCAGCTCCGCCAGCGCCAGATCGCAGTCCGGGCCACCGCTGGGAAGCCAACCAGTTCAGGCCCATGCTGCACACCGCCGCCTACTGGCTGCTGCACAGGCTGCGCGGCGCGGCGCCGAAGCGATCGCGCTGGCGCACCGCCACCTTCGAGACCCTTC
>Ga0209255_1000047_pt1 | contig 20469 bp, 19 predicted proteins | sample WorMetvaBAHAMAS2_FD_187394 | JGI IMG/M metagenome (GOLD analysis project Ga0209255, IMG submission 187394) | Marine gutless worms symbiont microbial communities from Max Planck institute for Marine Microbiology, Germany - Olavius vacuus... | ecosystem: Host-associated > Annelida > Digestive...
CAGTCCGCCTCGTTCATCTTCGTGGACATCGCCGACCCTCCATCTCAGTCGGCAATCCATGAATCAGACAAATCGATCCGCGTGAATCCTCAAAACGTTACCTGAGTCAATCCCTCCACACCGCCTAGTCTGTCGAGCGACGGCGCGCTGAGGAGGCGCTGGCAGATCGTGCCCATGGCAAATCCTGCTATGCAGCGGAAGAAGCCGAGATCGGCTGCGACGTCCAGGTTTTCGTGGCCAGAGCGCAGAAGCAAGCACATGGCCGCAGCGAATATGCCAACAAGGGCCACCGAAATGGCCGAACCGGCGGCGCGCATCACCAGCGCGAACAGCAGATAGGAATAGAATTCCGCGCCGATGCTCCAGGCAGGGAAGTTCTAGGTCGGAACCGGGTAAAGCCCATGCGCGTTCAGCAGGGAAAGGTGCAGCAGCAAACCTTCCATCGAGTTCGGATCGGAGAACGCGGCCCGGCCGCCTGGCACATTCTTGAAGACCCTTGCCGTTTCCTCTATGAGGAACATCGCCAGCACGGCCGCATGTAAGGGGTACAGCCGGCCGAACCGCAAAAAATGAAACGCATCAGCCCGAAGCCGTTGAGGATTCGGTCATAGTAGTTTTCGAAAATGATGAAGCCGCTGAGGACAAAGAAAAAATCTGTGAAAAGATAGCTGCCTCTGATCAGCCAGGTATCGTGGATCGGACCGATTGTAGGCACGTGCCAGAGCACCACCATGCACGCGCATATCCCGCGCCAGCTCTCCAGCGCGGCGTACATGCGTCTCTTGGGCGCGAGAGACGGACCCGGCGGGAGGGGTGCGGGCTGTCGCGGCATTTCCGTCCTTCCCTCGTGAGCTCAGCGCGCCAATTCTCTCGGGCGTGCTGCCCGCGCCATCTGATCGAGCACGGCGTTGACGAATTTAGCCTCTTTGCCGCCTTGAAAAAAGGCTTTTGTAACGTCGACATATTCGCCGATGCTCACCTTGGGTGGGATGTCCGGGCGCGCCGTCAGCTCGTAGCCGGCGGCGCGGAACACGGCGCGCAGGGTGGCGTCGATCCGGCCGAGGGGCCATTTCTCCACCAGCGCCCGGTCGGTGAGCTGGTCGATCGCCGCCTGGCGGGCGACCACCCCCTTGAGGATATAGCGGAACAGCTCGACGTCGGCTTCGCGGTACTGCACGCCCTCGATCTCGGCGCCGAGGCGGTGGTTCTCGAACTCGCGCCGCACCGTCTGCCAGTCGGCGCCCGAGATCTCCATCTGGTAAAGGGCCTGGACCGCCGCGAGGCGGGCGGCGGAGCGCGCCAGACGCGCCTCCTCATGGGCTCGCATCGGCATCTCAGGCGGTCCGCGGCTGGCTAGCGGCGGCCAGCAGGATGTCGGCGTCGTCGGGCAGCGACCTGTCGCTGCCCGGCAGGCCGCGGAACCGGCGCGCCAACGCTATCAGGTGCAGCGCCGCGGCGGCCGCACCGCCGCCCTTGTCCATGCCACCCCGATCAGCCAGGGGATCGGCCCGGACCTCGGCCTTGGCCATGGTCTCGCAGGTGAGGATGCCGTTGCCGATGGCCAGCCCCCGGTCGATGCCCAGCAGCATCAGCCCGCGCGAGGAATCGTTGCACACCGTCTCGTAATGGGTGGTCTCGCCGCGGATCACGCAACCGAGCGCCACATAGCCCTCCCAGGCGCCGGTCCCGGCGGCGAGGCGGATCGCCACCGGGACCTCCAGGGCACCCGGCACCTCGACTAGCTCATGCGTCGCGCCGGCCGCATCCAGCACCGCCCGGGCGCCGGCGATCAGCCCGTCGGCGACAGCGCGGTAGAACGGCGCCGCCACGATCAGCACCCGCGGCGGCGGCGACAGCGCGGGCGGGGGCAGGGTGCCGTGCTCTTCCGTTGACGCCACGCTCAGCCTCCGCGCTTGGGGATCGGCCGGGTGCCGACGATGGTGATGCCATAGCCGTCCAGCCCGACCACCTTCAGCGGCGGCGAGTTGGTCAGCATGACCAGCTCCGACACCCCCAGCACCCCCAGGATCTCGGCGCCGACACCGTACTGGCGCAGCGCCTTCGGCGAGGCGGCGCGGCCCTTCAGCTTGGTCGAGATCGAGGTCGCCGACATGTCGCGCAGGATGACGATGGCGCCGCGTCCCTCGGCGGCGATCGCGGCCATTGAATCGGGCACCTGCTGCCAGCGGTCCGGATGTAGCGCCAGCAGGTCCTCCAGCGGATCGAGCGCATGCATGCGCACCAGCACCGGCTGGCCGTCGTCGATCTTGCCCTTGATCAGCGCGATATGCTCGGCGCCGCCGGGCAGGTCGTGTAAGATGCGAATCTCCCAGTCGCCGCCGATGGTCGAATGGATCGTCCGGGCGACCGTCTGGCGCACTAGGTTGTCGTACTGGCGGCGATAGGCGATCAGGTCCGAGATGGTGCCGATCTTGAGGCCGTGGCGCTGGGCGAACGCGACCAGGTCCGGCAGCCTGGCCATCGAGCCGTCGTCGTTCATCACCTCGCAGATCACCCCGGCGGGCGTCTGCCCGGCGAGCCGGGCGATGTCGACCGCCGCCTCGGTATGGCCGGCCCGCATCAACACCCCGCCCTCGCGGGCCCGAAGCGGGAACACATGGCCGGGGGTGGCGATGTCGGCAGGGGTCGAGCGCGGATCGATGGCCACCGCGATGGTGTGTGCCCGGTCATGGGCCGAGATGCCGGTGGTGATTCCCTCGCGGGCTTCGATCGAGACCGTGAACGCGGTCTCGTGGCGCGACTGGTTGGTGGGGGCCATCATCGGCAGGCCGAGCGCGTCGAGCCGGTCGGCCTCCATCGCCAGGCAGATCAGCCCCCGGCCGTGGGTGGCCATGAAGTTCACCGCGTCCGGGGTCGCCATCTGGGCCGGGATCACCAAGTCGCCCTCGTTCTCCCGGCTCTCGTGATCGACCAGGATGAACATGCGCCCGTTGCGCGCCTCGTCGATGATCTCGGCGACGGTCGAGATGTAGTCTCGGTAGTGGGTGTCGTTCATCGCCGGCTCCGGGCAGGGGGACTCAGGGCGCCATTTCGTTCAGGCGCGCCACATACCGCGCCAGAAGATCGATTTCCAGATTGACCTTCGCCCCCGCCTGCACTCCGCCGAGGCTGGTCACCGACCAGGTGTGGGGGATGATGTTGACCCCGAAGCTGGTCTCGCTCGCGTCGTCCGCGACCTCGTTCACCGTCAGCGAGATGCCGTCGACGGCGATCGAGCCCTTGACGGCGATGAACTTGGCCAGCGCCGCCGGCGCCCGGATGGTCAGCCGGTGGCTGTCGCCCTCGGGCTGGATCGCGGTGATCTCGCCGACGCCGTCGACATGGCCCGAGACGATGTGGCCGCCGAGCTCGTCGCCCACTTTCAGCGCCGGCTCGAGGTTGATCCGCTGCCCCGGCTGCCAGGCGCCGAGGGTGGTCCTGGCCTTTGTCTCGGCCGAGGCGGCGACCTCGAACCAGCTCTGCCCGTCCTGCGTACCGGTCTCCATCACCGTGAGGCAAATGCCGTTGCAGGCGATCGAGGCGCCGATCTCGATGCTCTCCGGCGCCCGACCGCAGGCGATGCGCAGGTAGCTGTCGCCAGCGTCCTGGCGGGAGAGGAGGGTGCCGACCTCGCGGATGATTCCGGTGAACATGAAAGCCTCGCCGATTGCTGCTGCCAGCGATACAGAATGCGGCTCGGCCGGGCAAGGCATCTGCGCCGTAAGCGCTTCGTTAACTCTCCGCGTGCTAGCCCTCGGGCGCAAAGGCGGATGCGGCGGCAACGAGGTCAGAGCGGCGATGGACAATCCGGCCGGGCGCGTTTTTCTCTTCCTGCAGGGGCTGCACGGGCGGCTCTTCCGCCAGCTTGCGGCGCGGCTGTCCGCCGCCGGCGTCGAGATCAGGCGGCTCTGTTTCAACGCCGCCGACGATGCCGAATGGGCCGGCGTCGGCCCGATCGACCGCTATCGAGCGCCGCTGGCATGCTATGACGAATGGCTGGCCCATTACCTCACCCGGCACAAGGTCACCGACATCCTGCTCTACGGCGACACCCGGCCCGAGCACGCTCGGGCCATCGCCGTCACCCGGCGCCTCGGGGTGCTCTGCCACTGCTTGGAGGAGGGGTATCTGCGGCCGCACTGGGTGACCTATGAGCGCTGGGGCAACAACGGCCATTCGCCTCTGCTCGGCATCTCGCTGGACCGGATCGGCGAAGCGGTGGGCCCGCTCTCGCCGCCGCAGGAGACGCCGGCGGATGGCTGGGGCGCCCACCGGGCACATCTCTGGTACTCGATGCTGTACCACGCCCGGCTGCTGTTGCCGTCGCGCCGCTACGGGCGTTACCGCAGCCGGCGGGGGCTGACGCTCTGGCAAGAATTCGTCAACTACCTATCCCGCCTCGCCGGGATGCCGCTGCGCCGCCGCCGCCAAGGCCATCAGGCCCGCCGGCTGTTCGAGAGCCGGCGGCGGTACCACCTGGTGCTGCTGCAACTCTCGTTCGACTGCTCGATGCAGGTGCATTCCCGATTCGCCTGCTCGGCGGAGTTCGCCGCCGACTGCATCGCCGCCTTCGCCGACGGCGCACCGGCCGAGGACATGCTGGTGTTCAAGTCGCACCCGTTCGAGGACGGGAGCGAGCGGCTCGACCGGGCCATCGCCACCGCTGCCGCCCGGGCCGGCGTTGCCGACCGGATCCTGTTTGTCGATGGCGGCCCGTCGCTGGCGGCCCTGCTCGACAGCGCAGCGACGGCGGTGACGATCAACTCGACGGCGGTGCAGCAGGCGCTTTGGCGGGGCTTGCCGGTGGCGGCTCTCGGGCGCGCCATCTACGGCAAGCCCGAGCTGGTCGCGGACCAAGGCCTGGCGGCGTTCTTCGCCGCCCCGCAGCCGCCGGACCGGAAAGCTTATTGGCAGTTCCGGCAGTTCCTGCTGCAGACCTCGCAGCTGCGCGGGTCGTTCTACTCCCGCCGTGGCATCTCGGCGCTGCTGGCGACGCTTCCGGCGGCGATCCTGTCGCCGGTCGATCCCTATGAGCGGGTGCTGGAAGCGGGGCCCGAGCGCAGGCCGGCGGCGGTGCCCGTCGCCCAGCTCGCCGCGTCCCGCTCCGCTCCGCACAGCCGCGCCGCCGGCACCGTCACCGCCAAGCTGGCCGCCGAGAGCCTGGAGGTCCCGTGCCCGCGCCAGGCCGCGGGCTGACGACGCGATCAACACCATGCCGGCGAAGCCGGCGCCAGACCGCCGTTCTTAGGCGTCCTTAGAACGAGGAGTATCCGATGCTTTCCCCCGTCCCCGCAGCCCGCTTAGCCCGGCTTTGCCTGGCGGTGGGCCTGCTGCTCGGCCTTTCCGCCTGCGCCCTGCCGCGCAGCGGCCCAAGCTATGGCGAGATCACCGCCCCCGCGCCCGCGGACCTGCACTACGACATCGTCCGGGTAACCGCGGCGGTTGCCACCGCGACCCGGGTCGACGAGCGCCGCGGCTTCCCGCCGGCCTTCGCTGAGGCGGCGCCCGAGAACACCGCCGCCGTCGCCCCCGGCGACGTGATGGCGATCACGGTGTGGGAGAACATCGACTAGGGCCTGCTCAACCCTCAGGGCATCGGCGCCACCCCGCTGCCGCATATCAAGGTCGACGAGGCCGGCTACATCTTCGTGCCCTATGTCGGGCTGATCCGCGCCGCCGGGCGCACGCTGGCGCAGCTGCGGGCGACGATCCAGGCCCGGCTGGCGGAGAAGACCCTGAACCCCCAGGTCGACGTCTTCCCGGTCAACGACAAGGGCCGGGTGGTCAGCGTCCAAGGCCGGGTGCAGGCGCCCGGGCTCTACCCGATCGAGCGGCCGACCGCGCGGCTGCTCGGCATGCTGGCGCGGGCCGGCGGCGTCACCGAAGACCCTGAGGTGGTGCGCCTCAAGCTGCGCCGCGGGATGCAGACCGGCGAGGTCTGGGTGCAGGACGTCTATGACGACCCGAGGAACGACGTGGCGCTGCGCAACGGCGATGCCGTGATCGCCGAGCGCGACCGGCGGATCTTAACCACCCTCGGCGCCGTCGGCCGCCCGGCGACGGTGCCGTTCCCGGTGCGTGATCTCTCTGCCGAGCGGGCGATGGGCACGGTCGGCGGTCTGGTCGACTCCACAGCAGACCCGACCGGCGTTTTCATCTTCCGCAACGAGTCGGCGGAAATCGCCGCCAGGGTGCTGCCCGCGGGCGCCGGGGGACAGCCGCGTCGGATCGTCTATCTTCTCGATCTCACCCGGACCGGAGGGTTGTTCCTGGCCCGCGAATTCATCATGCGCGATGGCGACACCCTCTATGTCACCGCGGCGCCGTTCACCAACTGGATGAAGATCCTGCAATCGGTGGCGCCGCTGGTGACCTTCACCGGCTCGGTCAAGACCCTCGCCACGCCGCCGCCCGGATCCGTGTCCAAGGGCCGGACAGGCTTGTCCGCTCGTCGCGCCGGGGTGGGCTCAACCGTCGCCGCGGCGCCAGATCGACATGAGGTCGCCGCCGACCGGCTCGGCGCTCGCGAGCCGGAACCCCGGTGCCGCCGCCAGCCGGTCGAGCCCGAGCGCCGCCACCGCCGCCGTGCCGTCGCCGCCGATCGCCTTGCCGGCGGTGAACAGCGCGATCTCGTCGACCAGCCCGGCCGCCAGCAACCCGGCCGCCAGTTGGCCGCCGCCCTCGCACAGCACCCGGGTGACCCCCGCTTCCGCGAGCACTCGAAGTGCCTCGCCCATGTCGAGCAGGCGTCCGTCTCCGTCCCCTGCGCCGACCGCCACGGTCTCGACCCCGAGCACCCGAAGCGCCGCGCGGCGTTCGGCCGGGACCTCCTCACTGTGCAGAGCCAGCACCGGGATCGCCCGCGCGCTCGCCGCCAGCCGTCCGTCCGGCGGCAGGGTGAGCCCGCCATCGGCAACCACCCGCATGGGCTGCATCGTCCGCGGCCACGGCCCGCGGACATCGAGCATCGGATCGTCGCTGCGGGAGGTGCCGGCGCCGATCAGCACCGCATCGGCCTGCGCCCGCATCAGGTGCACCCGTGCCCGCGCCGCCGGCCCGGTGATCCAGCGGCTCTCGCCGCTGCGGGTGGCGATCCGCCCGTCGAGCGTCGTCGCCAGCTTCAGGGTCAGATACGGCCGGCCGCGCTCGATGCGCGACAGGAACCCGGCATTCAGCTGCCGCGCCTCGCCTGCCATCAGCCCGGTCTCGACCGCGACCCCGGCCGCCGCCAGCGCTGCGAAGCCGCGGCCCGAGACCCGCGGGTCCGGGTCCTCCAGTGGGCAGACCAGCCGGGCGATCCCGGCCTCGATCAGCGCCTCGGCGCAGGGCGGGGTGCAGCCGTGATGGGCGCAGGGCTCCAGGGTCACATAGGCCGTTGCGCCGCCGAGCGCCGCCGCCCCGTAGCGCTGCCGCGCCTGCTCCAGCGCCACCGCCTCGGCATGGGGCCGGCCGCCATCGGCGGTGGCGCCGCGGCCCAGCACCCGGCCCGCGCGCACCAGCACCGCCCCCACCGCCGGATTGGGCGCCACCCGGCCGAGGCTGCGCGCCGCCAGACCCAGCGCCAGCCGCATCCAGCGGGTGTCCTGCGCCGGGCTCAAAGCCCCGGCCACCGGTCAGGTCTCGGAGGGGGTGTCGGCCGGCGGGCGCAGCTCGGCGACGAAATCCTCGAAGTCGTCGGCTTCCTGGAAGTTCTTGTAGACGCTGGCGAAGCGCACATAGGCGACGGTGTCGATCCGGGCTAGGGCCTCCATCACGATCTCGCCGATGGCCTCGGAGCGGATGTCGGTATCGCCCATGCTCTCCAGCCGGCGCACGATTCCGGAGATCATCTGCTCGATCCGCTCCGGCTCCACGGGCCGCTTCTGCATCGCGATGCGGATCGAGCGGGCGAGCTTGTCGCGATCGAAATCCTCGCGCCGGCCGTTCTTCTTCACCACCACCAGGTCGCGCAGCTGCGCCCGCTCGTAAGTCGTGAAGCGGCCGCCGCAGCCGGGGCAGCTGCGCCGGCGCCGGATCGCGGCATGATCCTCGGCCGGGCGCGAGTCCTTCACTTGGGTCTCAATGTTTCCGCAGAACGGGCAGCGCATCTCGCTCTCCTCACCACATGCACACAAGCACTATAGGGCCATGGCAATCGATTGTGTAGAGGGCTGTGGCGACGCACAAAATCTGGCGCATCCCGATCCGCGCCACGGTCACTGTCCCGGCGCGTGGAACGTGCGCCGGGGCGGTGTCGGGGGTGGGGGCGGGGCCGCCGCGCGAAAAGCAGAGGCGCCGTCAGGCGCCGGAGCGTTTGCGCAACCCCGAGGGTACTCCGGGTCAGAGGTCCGGGTAGATCGGGAACCGCTCGCAGAGCGCCGCGACCTTGGCTTTCACCGCTGCCTCGACCGCGCCGTTGCCCTCCTCTCCATTTGCAGCGAGTCCGTCGACCACCTCGACGATCAGCCGGCCGATCTCGTCGAACTCGGCCGCGCCGAAGCCGCGGGTGGTGCCGGCCGAGGACCCGAGGCGGATGCCCGAGGTCACCGTCGGCTTCTCCGGGTCCCAGAGCACGCCGTTCTTGTTGCAGGTCAGGTTGGCGCGACCCAGCGCCCGCTCTGCGGCCAATCCAGTGACGCCCTTGGGACGCAGGTCGACCAGCATCACATGGGTGTCGGTGCCGCCGGTGACGATCGCCAACCCGCCGTCGAGCAGGGTCTGCGCCAGGGTCTGGGCGTTTGTCACCACCTGCGCCGCATAGGCGCGGAACTCCGGCCGCAGCGCCTCGCCGAATGCGACGGCCTTGGCGGCGATCACATGCATCAAGGGCCCGCCTTGGAGCTGCGGGAACACCGCCGAGTTGATCTTCTTGATCAGCGCCTCGTCATTGGTCAGCACCATGCCGCCGCGCGGGCCGCGCAGGGTCTTGTGGGTGGTGGTGGTGGCGACGTGGCAATGGTCGAGCGGGTTCGGATGCGCCCCGCCGGCGACCAGCCCGGCGAAATGCGCCATGTCGACCATGAACCAGGCCCCGACCGAATCGGCGATCTCGCGGAAACGCTTGAAGTCGATCTGGCGCGGGATCGCCGAGCCGCCAGCGATGATCAGCTTCGGCTTGTGCTCCGCCGCCAGCGCCGCCACATGGTCATAGTCGACATTGTTGTCGGTCCGGGTCACCCCGTACTGCACCGCGTGGAACCACTTGCCCGACTGGTTGACCTTGGCGCCGTGGGTCAGGTGCCCGCCCGAGGCCAGGTCCATGCCCATGATGGTGTCGCCCGGGGTCAGGAGCGCCATGTTGACCGCCTGGTTGGCCTGGGCGCCGGAATGCGGCTGCACATTGGCGAAACCGCAGTTGAACAGCTTGCAGGCCCGCTCGATCGCCAATTGCTCGGCAACATCGACATATTCGCAGCCGCCATAGTAGCGGCGCCCGGGATAGCCCTCCGCATACTTGTTGGTCATCACCGAGCCCTGCGCCTGCATCACCGCCCGGCTGACGATGTTCTCGGAAGCGATCAGCTCGATCTCGTCCTGCTGACGTTTGAGCTCGTCGGTGATCGAGCCGTAGAGCTCGGGGTCGCGGCTCGCCAGAGCTTCGGTGAAGAATCCGGCATCGCGGGGGGCATCAGCCATCGGGTCTCTCCTCGTTCTTTTCATCGGCGGCGGCAATGACGCGCCGCGCTATCACATCCCTCGGGTCGGCTTCTATACCAAAAACGACCCCTGGCGATAGCAGGCCCGCTCCCGCCGTTGCTCATGCGCCGCTCGCCCGGTATGGTTCGGCGACCGACATCACCGCCGAGCGGGGGCCGCATGCGTTTCGAACGGATCTGCTTTCTGGCCAGCGACGACGAGGAGGCGCAGCAGGCGCTCCGCGATCTGCGCCACCGCTATGGCCAGACCCCGGCCGAGGCCGCCGACGTGATCGTGGCGCTCGGCGGCGACGGATTCATGCTGCACACCCTGCACGGCACGATGGAGATCGCAAAGCCGGTCTATGGCATGAACCGGGGCACCGTCGGGTTCCTGATGAACGGCTACGATCCCGAGAACCTGCCGGCGCGGCTGGCGGCGGCGCGGCGCGCGGTGATCAACCCGCTGCTCATGGCCGCCCACGAGAAGGACGGGCACGTCACCGAGGCGCTGTCGATCAACGAGGTCTCGCTCCTGCGCGAAACCCGGCAGGCAGCCAAGATCCGCATCGTCCTCGACGGCGAGGAACGGATGTCGGAGCTGATCTGCGACGGCATCCTGGTCGCCACCCCGGCGGGGTCGACCGCCTACAACCTCTCGGCGCACGGGCCGATCCTGCCAATCCGGGCGCGGCTGATGGCGCTGACCCCGATCTCCGCCTTCCGGCCCCGGCGCTGGCGCGGCGCAATCCTGCCGTGGGAGGCAGAGATCACCTTCGAGGTGCTGGAATGCGCCAAGCGGCCGGTCTCGGCAACGGCGGACTACATCGAGGTGCGCGATGTGCGCCGGGTCGATGTCGCCGCGGCGTCGGAGATCGAGCTGAAGCTGCTCTACGATCCCGGCCACGGCCTAGAAGAGCGGCTGCTGCGCGAGCAGTTCCAGACCTGACCCGACCGCGGTGCGATTGCACCCGCGTCCCCGGTACGTTAATCGCAGTACGATAGGCGGGTCGCAACGCCGGTGCGGCGACGTGAGAGGCAAGACCGAATGACCATGGGCAAACAGCTGCGCTGGTGGGGGATTGGCTTCGCTGTCTTCATCGCCCTGTTGTGGTTGCTGTCCGACGTCATGCTTCCCTTTGTCCTGGGTGCCGCCTTCGCTTATCTGACCGACCCGATCGCCGACCGCCTGCAGCGGCGGGGATGGTCGCGGCTGCTGGCGACGGCGGTGATCATGGCTGGGTCGTTCTGTCTCGTGCTGCTGGCCCTGGTGCTGGTGATCCCGACGCTGATCGAGCAGGCGCGGCACGCCATCGCCGCGACACCCGCCACGATCGAGTCGCTGCGCGAGGCGGTGTCGGCGCAGTTGCTGTCGCTGGCGGACGAGGACTCGGCCCTGCGCCGGACGCTTGAGGGGCTGCGGTCCCGAGCCGACGGCTGGAGCGTCTCGGCCCTCAAGACGCTGTGGAGCGGCGGCCTGGCGGTCGTCGATTTCGTCTCGTTGGTGGTGATCGCGCCGGTGGTGGCGTTCTATCTGCTTTACGATTGGGACCGCATGGTCGCTGCCATCGACGACTGCCTGCCGCGCCAGCATTGCGACACCATCCACCGGGTGCTGCGCGACCTCGACCGGGTGCTGTCCGGTTTCGTGCGCGGCCAGCTTTCGGTCTGCGTGATCCTCGGCGCCTTCTACGGCATTGCCTTGAGCCTGATCGGTCTGCAATTCGGCTTGCTGATCGGCGCCTCTGCCGGGCTGCTCAGCTTCATCCCCTTCGTCGGCACGATCCTGGGCGGTGTCATGTCGGTCGGCGTTGCGGCGGCGCAGTTCTGGGACCAGCCCGAGTGGATAGCTGCGGTGCTGGCGGTGTTCGTGGTCGGGCAGGTGGCCGAGGGGAACTTCCTCACCCCGAAGCTGGTCGGCGGCCAGGTGGGCCTGCATCCGGTGTGGCTGATCTTCGCCCTCACTGCCTTCGGCTCGCTGTTCGGTTTCGTCGGCCTGCTGGTGGCGGTGCCGGCCGCGGCGGCGATCGGCGTCGTCAGCCGCTTTCTGGTGGAGCAGTACAAACAGGGCGGCCTCTACCTCGGCAGCGCCGAGTGGCAGGAACGGAGCGAGGGGGAGCAGAAATGATCGAGCCGGCGCGGCAGCTGCCGCTGATGCTCGACCACCGGCCGGCGCTCGGCCGGGCGGATTTCCTCGTCTCCACCTCCAATGCGCAGGCGGTGCGGCTGATGTCGGACTGGCGCGGCTGGCCCGGACGCCGTATGGCGCTGACCGGCCCCGAGCGCGCCGGCAAGACCCACCTCGCCCATGTCTGGATGCACGAGACCGGCGCCGAGCTTTGCAGTGCCGCCGATCTCGACGAAGCCGCGGCCGAGCGGCTGGCGCGCCACGGGCGGGCGGTGGCCGAGGATGTCGACCTGCTCGCCTCGCTTGCCCCGGACCGCCGCCGCGCGGCCGAGCGGGCGCTGTTCCACCTCTGCAACCTCGCTGCGGCCGAGGGCGCCTGGTTGCTGCTCACCGGGCGCGAGGCGCCGGCCCGCTGGCCGGTCGAGACACCCGACCTGGCCTCGCGGCTTGCGGCGCTGCCAGTGGCTCGGGTCGCGCCCCCCGACGATGCCCTGCTGTCATCGCTGATGGTCAAGCTCTTCGCCGACCGGCAGCTCCAGGTGACGCCGCCGGTGATCTCCTATCTGGCCCGGCGCATAGAGCACTCCTGTGCCGCCGCCGAAGGCGCGGTCGCGACACTTGACCGCCTGTCTCTGGAGCGCAAGAAGCCGGTAACGCGCAAGATGGCGGCCGAGATATTCGACACCCCCGCAGAAAGGGCTTGAAGGATGAGAGCGGATTTCTTGAACACGACCGAGCAGGTGATCCCGAAGGAGCACTTGGCGGAGTTCGATCCCGAATCGCCGGAGCGATTCCAGAACCGCGAGCTGTCTTGGCTGGCCTTCAACTGGCGGGTGCTTGAGGAAGCGGACGACCCGCGGCAACCGTTGCTGGAGCGGGTGCGCTTCCTGTCGATCTCGGGCGCCAATCTCGACGAGTTCTACACCGTTCGCGTCGCCGGCCTTTGGGCCCAAGTGCGGGCCGGGGTCGAGCGCCCCTCAGTCGACGGCCGCAGTCCGGCGCAGCAGCTCGAGGTGGTGAACCGGGACGCGCTCGCGCTTCTCCAGGCACAGGAAGAGACCTGGAAGAACCTGCGCAAGCTGCTAGCGGAAGAGGGCATTCATGTCGTCGCGATCTCGGACCTGACGGAAGCCGACCTCACCGCGCTGGAAGAGTATTTCCTGACCCAGATGTTTCCGGTGATCACGCCGCTGGCGCTCGACCCGGCGCATCCGTTCCCCTTCATCCCGAACCAGGGATTGGCGCTGATACTCGATCTGTGCCGCGACAGGGACGGTGAGCCGATGCGCGCGCTGATCCCGATCCCGTCGCAGCTCGACCGGTTCATCCGGCTCGCCAACGGAGCGGGCGAACAGATTCGCTTCCTGCCGCTGGAAGTCCTGCTGCAGCTGTTCCTCGGCCAGCTCTTCCCGGGCTATACCGCGACCGGGCATTGCGTCTTCCGGGTTTTGCGCGACAGCGATCTGGAGGTCGAGGAAGAGGCCGAGGACCTGGTGCGCGAGTTCGAGACCGCGCTCAAACGCCGCCGCCGCGGCATGGCCGTTCGGCTCAAGCTGACCGCCAGCGCGCCGGAGGCGCTGAAACAACTGGTCTGCCAAGAGATCGATATCACTCCGACGGAAATCATCGAGGTCGACGGCATCGTCGGCAACGCCGATATCGCCGAGCTGGTCGTCGACGACCGACCCGAGCTGCGCTGGCACCCCTACCAGCCGCGTCTCCCCGAGCGGGTGCGCGATCACGACGGTGACATCTTCGCCGCGATCCGGCAGAAGGACATGCTGCTGCACCACCCCTATGAAAGCTTCGAGGTGGTGGTGCAGTTCCTGCAGCAGGCTGCGGTCGACCCTGACGTTGTGGCAATCAAGCAGACCCTCTATCGCACATCAAAGGACAGCGCGATCGTCCAGGCGCTGTGCGAGGCGGCGGAGTCCGGCAAGTCGGTGACCGCGCTGGTCGAGCTGAAAGCGCGGTTCGACGAGGCCGCGAACATCCGCCTAGCGCGGCAGCTCGAGCGGGCCGGGGCGCAGGTGGTGTTCGGCTTCGTCGATCTGAAGACCCATGCCAAGATCTCCACCGTGGTGCGGCGCGAGGGCGGTGGGCTGTTAACCTACTCGCATTTTGGCACCGGCAACTACCACCCGATCACGGCGAAGACCTACACCGACCTGTCGCTGTTCACCTGCTCGCCGGTCCACGCTCGCGATGCAGCGAAGATCTTCAACTTCACCACCGGATATGCCGAACCGGACCGGTTGGAGAAGATCCAGGTGGCGCCGCTGACACTGAAGAAGACGCTGCTCGAACGCCTCGACGAGGAGGTCGAGCACGCCCGCGCCGGCCGGCCGGCGCAGGTCTGGGCGAAGATAAACTCGGTGATCGAGGACGAGGTCGTCGATGCCCTCTACCGCGCCTCACAGGCGGGTGTGAAGATCGACCTGGTGGTTCGCGGCATCTGCGGCCTCAGGCCTGGCGTGCCGGGGCTGGCGGAGAACATCCGGGTCAAGTCGATCGTCGGGCGTTTCCTCGAGCACAGCCGGATCGCCTGCTTCGGCAACGGCAAGGGGCTGCCCTCGCGCGAGGCCCGGGTCTACATGTCGTCGGCGGACTGGATGGACCGCAACCTCAACCGCCGGGTCGAGACCCTGGTGGAGATCGACAACCCCACGGTTCACGCCCAGATCATCGATCAGATCATGGCCGCCAACCTGCGCGACGAAGCGCAGAGCTGGGTGCTGATGCCCGACGGCACCTATGTCCGCGCCAGCTGGGCTGAGGGGGAGGAGCCATTCAACTGCCACGAGTTCTTCATGAAGTATCCGTCGCTGTCCGGCCGTGGCCGTGGCGGCGCCGCCGACGTGCCGCGCCTAACCACCGCCGGCGGCTCTGACAGCTAGGGAGGACGGGCCGCTGGCTGATCCGGCAAGCATGGGATTTGAGCAGGCACCGGCGATCGACACGACCGGCGGGCAGGGGGATTTCTTCCCCAATCAGCCGCGCTCCTTCGCCGGGCTGGCGCATTTGGCGGAACGGATCGGCGTCATCGACATCGGGTCGAACTCTGTGCGCCTGGTGGTCTACGAGGGCGGCAATCGCAGCCCGGCGGTGGTGTTCAACGAGAAGGTGATGTGCGGCCTCGGTGCCAGCCTTGCGGCGACCGGCGCCCTCGATCCGACCGGCCGGGAATCGGCGCTGACGGCGATCCGGCGGTTCGCCGCGATGGCCTCCGGTCTCCATGTCGGCGCGCTGGCGGCCGTGGCCACGGCCGCCGTGCGAGACTCCAGCGACGGACCGGCATTCTGCGCCGAGGTCGAGGCGGTGACCGGCATCCGCCCGCGCGTGGCCAGCGGCGCCGACGAGGCGCGCTTCGCCGCCCTTGGCGTGCTCTACGGCGAGCCGCGTGCGGAGGGCGTGGTGGTCGATCTCGGCGGCGCTTCGCTGGAGCTCTGCCGTATCGCCGATGGCAGGCCGGGGCGAGGCGTGACCACCCCCCTCGGCGCTCTGACGTTGAGCTCGCTGGCGAAGGGGCAGACCTTCGCCGCCGATATAGCCGCCTGCCTGTCGCAGACCGCGGAGGACTTCCGGCTCGACGGCGGCCGGCTCTACCTGGTCGGCGGCTCCTGGCGGGCGCTGGCGCGGGCGCATATGGAGCGCATCGACTACCCGCTGCGCATCCTGCACGAATACTGCATCCCGGCCGAGGAGGCGCTCGACCTCGCCGACTGGTCGGCGGCGGCGAGCCCCGGCACTCTGGCGGCGCTGCGCGGGGTGTCCTCCAGCCGGGGGCCGATGCTGCCGATGGCAGGACGTTTGCTGCGCCATCTGGTGCAGAGCCTCAACCCCGGCGATATCATGATCTCCAGCTTCGGGCTCCGCGAGGGGATCTGCCTGGAGCACATGCCGCTCCTGGTCCGCGCCCAGGACCCGCTGCTCGCGGGCAGCGACGATCAGGAGCGGCGGCGGGCGCGCGCTCCCGGCTTCGGCGCCGAGCTCGCGAGCTGGGTCAAGTCCGTTCTGCCGCCGCGGGAAGACGCAGAGGATCGCCTGATCGAGGCCGCCGCCCGGTTGGCGGACGTGAACTGGCGAACCCACCCGGACTACCGCGTCACCGGCAGCTTCGAGACCGTGACCCGGATAACCATGACCGACCTCGGCCATGCCGGACGGGCCTTCATCGGCATCATCCTGGCGACCCGCTACAAGAACTCGCGCTCGGTGCTGGACCGCTCGCGGCTGCCGGAGCTGCTGGACGACGAGACCGTCGACCGCGCAGTGCAGCTCGGTCTGGCCTTCCGGCTCGGCGTGGTCCTGTCGGGCGCGGTCCCGGGGATGCTGCGCGGCTGTCGCCTGACCCGATCCCACACCAGCCTCCACCTGACCTTGTTCGGGTCGGCCGCGGAACTTGCCGGGGCAGAGGTGGAGAAGCGGCTGTCGAGCCTGGCCGATGCGTTGGGCTTGGAATGGGCGCTGCGCAGCGAGCCAAGATGGCTGGAGATCCCCGCGAAATGAAAAACGGCCTGCGCGATGCAAGCCGTCTCCTCCCGTTGACTTGGGCCGAAAGTGCGTGCTTCCATCCTCGTGATGAAAGCGTTACCGGATCGCGTCACGGTTGTCACCAAGCAAGATTCGGGATTTCCACATTGCGGAAATTGCGTTCATAGCGCCCGTTCGATCACAATCTGTCGCGCGCGGCTGCCGCTGCCCATTGCCCGCATTCAGAATTCGCTTGTCCTGGCGCGCCGCGCTTGCCCTGCTGGCGCAATATGCCTACACCGGCGGCGACCCGTGACGAAGATGCGCCCGCAATAGACCAAAGACCGAGGACACGCATGCGCCTGACCCGCTACTTCCTGCCGGTGCTGAAAGAGACCCCGGCCGAGGCCCAGATCGTCTCGCACCGGCTGATGCTGCGGGCCGGCATGATCCGCCAGGCCAGCGCCGGTATCTATTCCTGGCTGCCGCTCGGCTACAAGGTGCTGCGCCGGATCGAGCAGATCGTGCACGAGGAGCAGCAGCGCGCCGGCGCCATTCCGGTGCTGATGCCGACGATCCAGTCCGCCGACCTCTGGCGCCAGAGCGGGCGCTACGACGACTACGGGCCGGAGATGCTCCGGATCAAGGACCGGCATGAGCGCGACATGCTCTACGGGCCCACCAACGAGGAGCAGATAACCGAGATCTTCCAAGCCTACTGCTCATCCTACCGCGATGTGCCGAAGAACCTCTACCACATCCAGTGGAAGTTCCGCGACGAGGTGCGGCCCCGTTTCGGCGTGATGCGTGGGCGCGAGTTCCTGATGAAGGACGCCTATTCCTTCGACCTCGACCAGGCGGGCGCGATCCACAGCTACAACCAGATGCTGGTCAGCTACATCCGGACCTTCGAGCGGATGGGGCTGAAGGCCGTGCCGATGCGCGCCGAAAGCGGCCCGATCGGCGGCGACTACGCGCATGAGTTCCTGATCCTAGCCGAGACCGGCGAGTCGGAGGTGTTCCTCGACCGCAGCCTGATCGAATTGACCCTCGGCGACCGCGCCATCGATTACAACGACAAGGCGCAGATCCAGGGCATCGTCGACGAGTGGACCGGCTCCTACGCCTCGACCGACGACACCCACGACGAGGCGGCCTTCCATGCGGCAGTGCCGGCAGAGCGCCGGGTCAACGCCCGCGGCATCGAGGTCGGCCACATTTTCTACTTCGGCATAAAGTATTCCGAGCCGCTCGGGGCGCTGATCGCTGATCCCGATGGCAACAAGGTACCGATCCACGGCGGCAGCTACGGCGTCGGCGTCAGCCGGCTGGTCGGCGCCGTCATCGAGGCCAGCCACGACGAGGCGGGCATCATCTGGCCCGAGGGCGTGACCCCGTTTCATGTCGGCTTGGTTAACCTCAAGCAGGGCGACGAAGCGGCGGACGCTGCCTGCGAGGCGCTCTACGACCAACTCGCGGCGACCGGGCTCGACGTGCTCTACGACGACCGCAACGAGCGCGCCGGGGCCAAGTTCGCCACCATGGAGCTGATCGGCCTGCCGTGGCGGATCACCGTTGGCCCGCGCGGGCTGAAGTCGGGCGTGGTCGAACTGACCTCGCGGCGCACCGGCGAGACCCAGGAGCTGGCGCCGGAGGCCGCCGTCGCCCGCATGGCCGAGGTCTATCGGGGATTGTGAGGGCAGGGTGACCGAAACCGCCAGCGCGCCGGAGACGACCCCGCGGCCGTTCTCGCATCTGGAATGGATGATCGCCTGGCGCTACCTGCGGGCCCGGCGCAAGGAAGGGGCGATCTCGGTCATCGCCGGTTTCTCGCTCGCCGGCATCCTCTTGGGCGTCGGCACTTTGATCGTGGTGATGTCGGTGATGAACGGCTTCCGGGCCGAGCTCGTGGGCCGCATCCTCGGCGCCCAGCCGCATATCCTCGTGCTGCCCTCATCGGCGGAGGGGCTCGCCGACTACGACTGGCTCGCTGCGGAGATCATCGACAGCCCCAGCGTCACCCGGGTGGCGCCGATGATCGAAGGTCAGGTGATGGCCTCGTCCGATGCCGGCAACTCCGGCGCTCTGGTCCGCGGCATGCGCAAGGAGGACGTGCTGACCCTGCCGGGGGTCGCCAGTCCGGAGGAGTTCGTCGGCAGTCTCGACGACTATGAGAGCGGCGTCGCCATCGGCATGGGGCTGGCGCGCAAGCTGCGTCTTTCGGTCGGCGACAAGATCATCCTGATCAGCCCGCGCGGGCTCATCACCCCTTTCGGGGTCGCGCCGCGGGTGAAGTCCTACGAGGTCGCCTACATCTTCCGCATCGGAATGAGCGAATACGACAAGGCGTTTGTGTTCATGCCGCTGGCAGAGGCCCAGGCCTATTTCCGCAAGCCGGACCGGGTCGACGGCATCGAGGTGATGGTCACCGAGCCCGACCGGGTCGAGGAGATCGGCGCCGGGCTCTATCCGCTGATCGGCTCCAATGCCTACCTTTGGAACTGGCAGCGCGCCAACGGCGCCTTCATCGCGGCGCTGAAGGTCGAGGCCAATGTGATGTTCATCATCCTCAGCCTGATCTTCGTCATCGTCGCCCTCAACATCGTCTCCGGCCTGATCATGCTGGTGAAGGAGAAGGGCCGGCAGATCGCCATCATGCGCACCTTCGGCATGATCCGGGGGGCGATCCTGCGCGTCTTCTTCATTTGCGGCGCCGCCATCGGCGTGGTCGGCACCGTGCTCGGCGTGATCGCCGGGGTGCTGTTCACCGTCTACATCCACGACATCCAAGCCGCGGTGGAGGCGGTCACCGGTACCTCGGTGTGGGACCCGGAGATCCGCTTCCTGACCCGGGTGCCGGCGGTGCTTATGGTGCAGGACGTGGCGCTGACCTGCTCGGTGTCGCTGGCCTTCGCGCTGCTGGCCACCCTCTACCCGGCGCGCCGCGCGGCGCGGCTCGATCCGGTGGAGGCGCTGCGCTATGAGTGAGGCGCCCTCCACTGCCCTACGGCTAGACGACATCACCCGCCATTTCGCGCAAGGCAGGCGGACGTTTGAGGTGCTGAAGGGCGCCGACCTCACCGTCCGCCCGGGCGAGATCGTCGCCTTGGTTTCCCCTTCCGGCGCGGGCAAGTCGACCCTGCTGCAGATCGCCGGGCTCCTAGACACCCCCACCGGCGGCACGGTGTCGATCGCCGGCCAGCAGGTCTCCGGCCTAGATGATGCCGCGCGCACCGCGGCGCGGCGGCGCCTGATCGGTTTCGTCTACCAGTTTCACCACCTGCTGCCCGAGTTCACCGCCGAGGAGAACCTGGCGATCCCGGCGATGGCGACGGGGCAGAGCAAGCCGGCGGCGCTGGCCCGCGCTGGCGAACTGCTCGACAGGGTTGGCCTGGCCGATCGGCGCAGCCACCGCCCGGCCGAGCTCTCCGGCGGCGAGCAGCAGCGGGTTGCGATCTGCCGGGCGCTGGTCAACCGCCCGCGGGTGCTCTTGGCCGACGAGCCCACCGGCAACCTCGACCCCGAGACGGCGGGACTGGTATTCGACATGCTGCTGGAGGTGGTCCGCGAGACCGGCCTCGCCGCCCTGATCGCCACCCACAACCACGATCTCGCTGCCCGCATGGACCGCACCGTCCGGCTGCAGGGCGGCGTGATTCAGCCGGTCTGAACGGGGCGCCATCGGCGCCGGCGCGGGCCGCCTCTCCGCTTCTGCGAGAGGACGCCCGCTCCGCAGCGCGGACCCGGGGGATGAGGATTCACGGAGGGATTTCGTCCCTCTCCCCTGCAAGGGGAGAGGACAGGTAAGGGGTCCTGCGGCGGTGCCGCTCGCCCGCCCTACATGTCGGTCTCGACCCGGTTCCGCCCCAGCTCCTTTGCTTGGTACAGCAGCTCGTCGGCGCGGTTGACCAGGTCTGACATGCTGTCCGACGGCTGCAGCTGAGTGACGCCGAAGGAGACCGAGACCTCGCCGATCGGGCTGCCGTCGCGGCCGAGGATGAACCGGATTTCGCAGAGCCGCCGGCGGCTGTTTTCCGCCACCGTGCTGGCGCCGAGCACCGAGGTGCGGGGGAATACGATGGCGAACTCCTCGCCCCCGAAACGGCCCGACGTGTCCTGGCCCTTGACGTGATACCAGCGAGCGCGGTCTATGACCCATGAGCCCATTCCCGCAATCCGATTGACCGGATGCGCCATGTCTGGTCGATGAGCCTGTACCAGCTCTCGCAGCAGTGGGCGACGATGTCGTCGTAG
>Ga0209255_1000048_pt1 | contig 20272 bp, 16 predicted proteins | sample WorMetvaBAHAMAS2_FD_187394 | JGI IMG/M metagenome (GOLD analysis project Ga0209255, IMG submission 187394) | Marine gutless worms symbiont microbial communities from Max Planck institute for Marine Microbiology, Germany - Olavius vacuus... | ecosystem: Host-associated > Annelida > Digestive...
GTGACTGTCGTGATAAACACGACCGGCCGCGGTGAGATTCGAACCTGGGTCCTCTCGCACCGCAGTCGGGCGTCCTACCACTAAGCCACCGTGACCTGCCGACCACAGCATATAATAGAGGATGTTTCTAGTTTATTGACTTGTGTGACCATATTGTGTGTCGAGATGCAAGCCGTGGAGGTGGGTGGTAGTAGCACTGTGCTGGTGCTGATGGTGGTTGTAGTAGCAGAAACAGCAGCAGCAGTGGTAGCAGTACTACTGACATTCATTGGTATCAGATGCCACTGTCTTAGTAATTGAAGAGTTCCATGCAAGAACTAGATAACTTCCACTTTTGTTGTTTCGAGAAAAATGCAGTTAAATTTCTCAATCGTGCAAGTGTCAATAAAGTGTTAAATCAGTCTAAAACTCTAAATCTAAATCAATAAACCGGGTTTTTGGCAGCACATGCACTAAAGTATGCATTAATTTCATAGCGATATATCGATTTATCTGGTTCTTGCACAAAACCTGGTCGCCAGTTTACGATGCAAGTACCAGCAATATCTCGAACTTATCTCGCTATTGCACCTGAAAAGTCGGCTCCTGGCGAAACAAACGTCGCATATTATTCAGATTTCTGGTATTGACCGTCACTAGATAAGTCAAATGAACGTTGAGTATCAACCATACATATCAATATATACATGGCTGTTGAAAAAATGCCCACGGAAAAATAACGTTTCTAGCATAGATTTGATATTTGCATAATAGATCGGCAAGCGTAGAGTTCCAATTGATAACGGGAGCAAAAACCAGAAATATTGACTTATCTGCTTCTTGCATGGAACTCTTCAATTGTGATGTTGTAGAACTGGAAAGAGATGACGTATCGCTTTAGTGATGGTCTGCTGAAGGTTATGATCAGTGCTCCAGTCCAGCTGGTATTCTTCACTCTGTACAGTAAGTAACGTGACAACTTCAAACTGTGTTTTATTCATTGCTCTGTAACTGAGGCACTTGTATTGCACCCCCTCCTAGAAGACTGAGGGCGCATTACAGAGTCAGTCCGTATCCTGGTGCCCATAGACAGAATGAAACAGAAATGTTTTCAGATCACGATGAAACAAGTCCATCGATCGCAGCAGTTTAAGCTCCATCGGTAGCCTGTTCCATGCTCGCGGTGCAGCAACAGAACAGGCTCTGTCACCAATTCGTCGACATGTTTGCAGCACACCGAGGTGGCCACACGCAGTGTAGATCGACCTGGAATATTGGCACCGATGTCAGAAGGTCTGAGATATATTCTGGTGTGTGTCCCAGACACGACTTGTGAACCAGCAAGCACAGCTTGTACTGGATCCTCTCAGCGACTGGCAACCAGTGCAATTCTCGAAGAGCTAGAGTCACACGGTCATGCGGCTTGAGATCCATAACAGTGCATGCCGCTGCGTGCAGGACTCACTGGAACGGTGCCAGAATATCTGTCTGATATTCTCTTGTTGTAGAAGCATCTGCATTTGTTACTGCCCAAAAATCTGCACATAACTGCACGCAGTTATCTCTTCTGTGCTCAGAAAGTCATTCCATAAGTTACCATGCACTAGCCTCCACTCTGGGAAGACGTTAGCCCGTTCTCTATCTTAATACATCTTGCAAAAGAGCAAGTTCTAGCGTATGAGGGTTAAAGGATTATTTTTTGTACCAGAAATTATTGGCATTGGCCAGATTTGTTGAAGCTGTTTTAAGCATTATAGGGGTCTGGTTTTTTTGACTCACAGTTTACATTTGCACCCCCAAATTTTTTTTGATATTTGACAGCCCCCAGTTATCTTTTTTCTGCAGTATCCAAGTGAAAGTATTGATAAATCTGGTGCTGCAATACAATAATAATATGTGATAAGAAATGGCGTGTATGGATTTCATTTTGTGAGTTTTATGAACATCAATATGATGTTCATACAACGAGCAAAATAAAATCCATACTCGCCATTTCTTATCACATATCATATGTATTGCTAATTTATCCGTGATTTTAATTGGAACTATTTTGTAATGCGCAGCAATACAATTAGACAGGCGTGATTTGGCCTACTGCGGGCGGCGTGGCAGTGGTCTTGGCGTCTGCTCGGCCATGTACCGGTACTAATTTTGTACCAATGCACGGTGCTTGCTGCCAGCGCTGAAAGGCAAAGGACGTTTTGCTAACTGGATCATGACTCGAGCATTCCTATTCGCTGCACTTAAGACTGATGGACCAAACACAGGAAATATTACTGGGTCATTCCGTATCTGCTAGTATAGAATATGGTTACCATTGGTTACCATCATATTGCATGTTCGATTAGTAATAGACAGAATCAGTGGTCAGCCGTGTATTGTTCTGCAGTGACAATTGACACGGGTTATGCAATATACATGCGCTACTTCTCGCCCGTTGAAGCACGTGTGGCATACGTTGCACATTTCGCTGGCTTTCTTGGAGGTGAGTTGTTGTTGATGTTGTTAGATTGTGATTTATCATTTTATCATCTCATATGCTGTGCTATCAGTTGCTCTTCATCTGTCGTCATTCACAATTTACACCTTTTCTTGTGTACAGGGTTCCAGTAGGTCTTTGAAAGTCGTGGAAGTTTTTAATTTCGTTTTCCAGAACTCTGAAGTCCTTGAAAATGGTCCAGGTTTTTCAAAATTCATCGAAATTTATATGTGGAATCTTTGAAAGTCCTTACCGCAGTAGTTTGTGGACGAGACTTGTGTACACTATCAGATGCTCTCATGATTTGATAGCGATGCACTGTCTAGTTGTTACGCAATTTAAGTGTGTTGTTGATTTGGCTGAAAAATCCCCAACTTGGCTCATTTTTTGTTTTGGGGGGGAGGGGAGGGTGGGGAGAGCCCTTTATTCAGTTACCTTGCAAGTCTGCAAAATTTCTGAAATTATTACTTGAAAAAACACTGGAATGAAAGTCCTAGAAAAGTCGTTGAATTTTTCAAACCTCTGGAATCCTGAGGATTAGCTTTTCCTTCGGAAATTATGGTGCAAGAATTTAATATTGTAGCTAAGTGAGAGCTACCTGTATGTTTGTATGGTTATTTTTTGGAAGCCCTGACTTATGTGCTCTGAGAGAAAGACCTGCTCCCACTTGTGCTCTGTTACTTGATTTGGCGGCCATCCATACGGGATGATTCGCCGTAATTACCCAGATTTCGGTTTTGGAGATGGAATTTGGGGTATTTCTTATGGGGCAATAAATGCAGCACTAGACTTTAGGGAGGCCCTGACCATGTGCTTTGAGGAAAATGCCCACTGCAATGTCTGTATGTCTAAAGTCCACTTGTGGTCTGTTGTGCTGTACTTTTGTGAATATTTGCCAAATTTTAATTTTTTTTCCAAATTGTCACAAAATCATTTTCACTATATGCCAGATTTAATGGTCAGAATGCATCAAATTCAATTTCATTTGGGGTTAAACTGAAACCCCACTTCAGGGGCTCAAGCTGCTTCTCAGATTTGTAGATCATCTGGGGCTACTAATACATTGGGGAGGGAAAGGAACACTGATATAAGGGTAACTCTGTTTTTGACACAAAGTGATTTCCATCTCCATTAGAGTGTCAAAATATAAATAGTCAGAACCTGAAAATATTGCTGAGAGTTCTTAACTTACCAGTCATAACTACATGTCAAACTTCTTGATGTTTAGTATTGCTGCTGTTAATTGGTCTATTGTAGTTGACTGTTGTGAAAGTATTTATTTATTATGTAAATTGTACCAAGGTACACGAAAAATAATGCAAAAAAACACAAAAGAGAGAGGAAAAAACATACAAAAAACACCTCACATGGTGCATATATAGTTCATAATCGTTTGTACATCTGACCTAGGAAACCAACAGGGCAGTGCTGCCTGACCATCTCTAATAAGTATGCACTTAAACAACAAATGGATGTGTTGTCCATGTTTTTGTCCGGACTGCTGGTTGGAATGCTTGTGTGCATATGTGTCTGTATGTCTAGGTATGCTCACTGGAATACCGGTGCTCAAGAACCTGAACGTAATCCACTGGGAACGTAAATGCTTCTGGATTGCCCTCGCTATATTCATCGTTTTCACGCTGTTTGCCATCTGCTTCAACATTTTCTACACGGCGCATTTCCCCGCCACCGACTGGCGTCCATGCTGTCCATTACCATGCATATACTACCCCAATTGTTAACAGATCTGCGTGTGCCATTGTGACAAACTGGCGTTAAGACTGCCTTGATGACAAAACCGTTTCTTCATTATTTGCAAGGAGTTGGATGTACACATTGTGCCCTGCTTCCAGCTGTTGCAGTAGACATCAATAACTCCTTCAGCGAATGTCACACTTTTTTCTGTCTGCCTGTTGTTTCGTGATGCATGTGGTGTGATTTATCTTCTGGCAGTTCTGACCTTCTCCACGGCCGTATTGGACACAAGTAAGTAAGTGTCAGTGGCTCATAAACAACATGAAGTGTGTCGTTATTGTTGTTAATTTGTTATGTTCTAAATGTTCTTATTCACTACTGTTAATGCACCATTGTCCCTCCTCTACATTTCTGCGTTGTTTCATACAGGATGTATGTCATATTATTGTAGCACAGTGGGATGAACCTGGTGGGATTGTCGCCTAATCCTTAGGACCCTATCTTCCTTCAGTGCTTTGACACTGTTGGTTGGGTCATTTGACCCATAAAAACCTGGTCCCGATATGACCTATGATGTGTTCGGTGGGATGTTAAACCTTACTCAACCAAATGATTGCATTTTGTAGTATTGGTCAGTATATTACCTGTCACTGCCATCCGTGTTGTGATGTGTAGTCTGTATATTTTCTGCTGTGATTGCTGCAGTATGGTACATAACGGCTGTCTGTCTCTGCTGTAAAGACCGTAGACCAGTTGTGACTGTAGTAAGATATATCAGTTGTTGTTCTTCAGTAGCTTACTGCAACAGACACTGTGCAATGTGATCACAGTTGATTACATTGTGTCTCAAGTTTTTATATGCATCTCGACAGTAGTGTTGCTTATACAGATTTTTTAATCAGTGTACTGGATTTGATGCCAGGCTGTAACCCCGCTGACAAAATTTATGGAAAAAAAACAAAAAAATTTCCCCACCGCTTCTGACTTTCCGACCCGACCTGTAGAATTTTACAAATCCAGGCCTCATTTCAAGTTACGTGTATAACTGATTGTTGTAGTGTAAGTTTTCCTGATTTTATCAGACGATCTTATCTTGCCCAGTTTGGCTGTGTGATATAAGTTATACACAGTGTTTTTGACAAACATAGTTGGCTGTAAGATATTTTACTATGACTCTCAGTGTTATTTATGGGGTTATTTTTTATCAAGATTTCTCATTTTACACTCTTGTTTGCTTGTATTGCATTATTTTTGCAGTGAAGTGATTTTTAGCAATAATGAACCATAGTGGATTGTTTCTGTTATTCAACATTTGCTGTTATTATGTGCTTTGATATATTATTATTATTTTACATTATTAAATATAATGCGTTACTATTGCTGTTATCAGTGTTGTCCTTGGCTTGCGCACATTGTATTATGACGGTAAATCATGGTATCGGAGTCATCAGCCTTGACATTAATTTGTCATGTCGGCTCATATAGGCATTATGAAGCTAGTTGCAGCCGCTGATGCTACCACCAACTCCCTCCACTGTGTCCTCGACCGACTGTTACTCATCAGTTATCATTTGACATTGTGATATGTTGTATCTTTTAATCAAAGTTTATAGTCTCTACACTCTTTAACATATTGTTCTTGGTGGAATCATGTGGCTTGCATGAAGAGGTGGCCTTCAGCCCATCTCTGAAGTGGCCGTGGCTAATGGATATGGAGTGCATACATATAGAAAGCGAGTTACATGACGTGAAAGCTTTGTCGGCCACATTAGGTCGTAGTCCTGAAATTTCTCTTCTGTACTACACATTCTACTCAACTGTCACCCTGTGCTTCCTTGGCCTTCCGTGTGCTCTTTTACTGCTTGCTTCCCATTCAAATATTTGATGCCCTGTGCTGGTGAGTAGCCACTTAGGCATTCTGTATTCGGGCTGTCCGTGTCTGTGATTTCATACTAAAAGCTTGTGAATATATCTTACAAATCGCCTGTGGGAATTTCGCCAGATTTACAACCTTGATGCAGTTGGGCACAAAGATGAACTTATCACATTTGGATGTCAAAGGTCACAATGAGACCAGGTATGGTTTAAAAGCACTTTGGGCATTTTGAAAGTCATGTGTTCAAATGTCAAGGTCACAACCTTTCTGGTAAACACATACTGGTCGCCGTCGAAGACCACTGGTTTTGTTTCTCGGTCGTCAGACATATAGGACGAGTTGACTCAATTTCTGGTCATTTGACATTGGTATTGGTGGTGTTAATGTGATTGGTTGTTTGATAATGTTTGTCTGTGTGTTGCTTCTTTGTCCTGTTGTCTGTATTGCTGCTTGTCCTGTGTGTTTTGTCATCACTCACATTACTTCAGTGTATGGTTCGTTTGTAAATGTTTCAAATTTTGTCTTGTTTTTCTTTTGTAGCAACAGTTTTTTGATCACACACACGTATTTGTCTATAGAACTGCTTTGCAGACGAGGTTATTATATTTCTCTGGAGAATAATGGATATCAGGTGTAAGAATATTGGTAAAATGTTGACAGTGGTTTAGTGGTAACATGCCTGATTGGGGTTACGAGATACAGTTTTTATTCGTCGCCAAAACTGCTGTTATATGGTTTTTCATTGGCTGCACACCAGTGCAGAGCTCAGGTCTAGTCAGTCATCTAGCATAATATGTGAGATGGTGCGAGTTTCAGTTTCATAGATGAGAGCAGCCCTACAGGTGAACTCACAGCCCAGTCAGTTGGCTTGGCCTGATGGTCGGCACTGGTCTCCATTAATCAATAATAATATGCATGTTTAAGATCGTAAGTTCAACTGGGTGAACTTACGCAATGACATTGTAGTGATGATGGCACCACGAACATTCAATAATATAATAATAAAACGTTTAAGAGTCCACTTAAAGGGCACCCATGTTTGAAAGGGAACTTCGCTGCTGCCCATGGTTTAATTCAGTCCTGGTATCTCGTTGACCTTCGTATGATCGTACCACTTACAAAAGCAACTAATTGATTATATATTGCACTATTGTTGACGGATTTGCTCATGATAGCTCTGCTTGCCTCGTGTCACTCAAACTGTTTATTGGTGACTATCTGCACTCTACACTGCTTCGCTGTCCATTATTAACATTTTAGTAAGTGGGTTGTTAATTTATTGCATTGTCGATGGTGAGAGTGATATTACTGACACTAATAATTCTCGAGTGTTTCAATTGATCTGTGCCTTGCTTATTGTTGACGCCGTGTGCCTTGCACTGTAGTCTGTAGTTGTCGTCCGTTACTCAAGTGTGCTTATTACAAGTGTTTATATGTCAGTGTTGCTTGCTGTTTTTCCAACAAAGTTTCACCTGTTCATTTACTGTCTATTTTGACAAACCTTGTTTGCTGTAAAAAAAAACTGCAAACGAATTCTCATTGAGGAGTTGGTGTTAATTGTACTTGCAACATGAAAAATACACTCGTCATCACACATTGCATTAACACACTATATTACATTGCCCGTCATCAGCGCAATGCATACACTAGTCTGCAGTCACTTTACACACTCACCAATAACAACATATGTTACAATTCAACATTCACTCTCCTGTGTACCGCATAAATTATTTCAGACTAACAGAAAATATCCCTATCACCAGACAACAACCACAAAAAGTCAGTCAGCACAGAACGGCAAAGTGGTTTGTAGAGTCTGTTTGAAAAGCATGGAATTCGTTCGAAAGCTGCCTCACTGCAATATGTGAACATCAAGATGAGATGAGGCACACATTAAACATCAGGAGTCTTAAATGCGAGCATCTGATATAGCCAAACAACAGAAAGACCGGAGATTTTCTGGAACTGCATTAAATCAAGTAAAAAAAATTAAGAACGAAAATTTTGTACCTCTGAAATTTTTAGCAGTTCACTGTTAACATTAACATATTCACAGCCGTTGTTGTCAACGGAAAAGTCTTATTATCAAGGACTTTGTTTACAAGGCTAAGGCCAGGACTTTGTTCTTATGGCCAAGGCCACATAATTATTGCAAGGCCAAGTGGAACAGTTATCTTTACGAGATAAATTTGCATTGCAGTAACTGAGACAAAATATGTGAATAAAACAAAGAGTTACTCAATAACCTGAGAATTACAGCATAATGCCTGTCATGAAACTATGACAATGACAATTATCAATGTCTAGTAGCTGGTGTCTACTGGAATGGAGTCTACAGAATATCTATAGAATGTTGCATTTTGAGAACATCAGCGCAGTCGAGGGCTACAAGACTGCAATGGAACCTGAACATAGACGATCAACTGTGAGAATCTGTGCTAACTCAATGCATCGTAATCAGTTCTGTTGTGCTAACTCAAGTCAGTACGATGGCGGAATGATTTTTGCTGTTTGTCCGTGCTCGGGCAACTGAGGACGTGCTCCGAACCATGACATTTTCCACTCAAGTGTGTCGCGGATCAGTTTTTGTTCTTCCTGCGTGAAGTGAAGCAACATTGAGACGGCTTTTATCAACTGCAGCGCCTAAAACACAGAGACAAAGTCAAGCACACAGACAGACTCACAAAGACACACACAGAGACAAAGTCAAGCACACAGACAGACTCACAAAGACACACGCATAGACAAAGTCAAGCACACAGGCAGACTCACAAAGACACACAGAGAGACAAAGTCAAGCACACAGGCAGACTCACAAAGACACACAGAGAGACAAAGTCAAGCACACAGGCAGACTCACAAAGATACACAGAGAGACAAAGTCAAGCACACAGACAGACTCACAAAGACACACAGAGAGACAAAGTCAAGCACACAGACAGACTCACAAAGACACACGCATAGACAAAGTCAAGCACACAGACAGACTCACAAAGACACACACAGAGACAAAGTCAAGCACACAGACAGACTCACAAAGACACACACAGAGACAAAGTCAAGCACACAGACAGACTCACAGACTCACAAAGACACACACAGAGACAAAGTCAAGCACACAGACAGACTCACAAAGACATGGCCTTCAGGCTTCAACAAGCACCTTTCTGCTTCAATATTACAGCAACAGCTAGTGTGTCCACACATTGTTTTCATGGCAATGCACAAGAAAAGATCTATGCTTTGCAAGTTTTCTTTGTACACTTGACTGAAGGTTAAAACCAAATGTTGCAGAGAGTGTTGCATACAGTCGTAGAGGCTTCACTTATTATTACGACCTCAAGATACTAGCAAGGTTCAGTATGACCTCTTTTGCCATTGCTGGTGCAAAGGTCATTGCATCAATCACCTGTATATACATGGTACCGTCAGGTGCTATGCGATTAAGAACGCGTGGTCACGATTACAAACTGCCAACTGATGCGTATGATTTCAACAAAGGAAACTCCATCTTTCGTTCCCTTTCATCACGTGTGATTTTGTCTTGTTTTATTGTCGCCGTGCAGTTTCTTTGTTAAAATATTATTCTGCAAACGTGTGGCTGTCATGTGTAATAAACGCTTACTTACTTACTTACTGGAGTTAAGAAGATAACACAATACAACTACTTTAGCATTCAGCACTATCTCTATGTTTTAATTATGTATGTTTATCTCACTGGTACTGTTGCTGTTGTTGTTACTACTGTTGTAGTGTAAAACTTACAAAATTCATAATGAATTATTAAACCGCAATAAGACCTCGATGACTTTCTCTGAGACTGTCCGAAGCATTTAGCTTTGCTGCTTATTGTTGGCCCACTCAAATTTTACTCGGCTTTTAATAAAAACGGAATAAAATAATAAACCTGTTTAGTCTTTACGTTCAAAGGTTTCAGATTTTGTACGAATATATATTTACATTTAAATTTCCATACAATTATATCACCATCTGTAATTCTGTATTTAGCAATTCAGCTTACGACTGCGTGTCAATTAAATTCCTGTCATCTTGTTGATCTGTAACAAAGTTTTTACCTCGGCCTCGCGGCTGAGCATGAACTTGAGCACGACATGCCGCAAGTACTTAAAGTTGAGTTCACGCACAAAGTCATACTCGCAGTCAGCAGGGGACATCACAACCCCACCCTGAGACCCTGCCGATGACCTTTGACTTCTACCCACTGACCTCTGACCTCCAGCCGACCTAGATGACGCATAGTTAGCCGGAGTGTACTGTCCGTTGATAGTAAGCTGGTCTGATAGGGTCAGAGTGGCTGGTGATGATATTTCGGCTGGGGACATGGCAGACTTGTGAACGCCGGCCGCTGACACTGAGTCCACTGACACACTGCTGCCGTTTCTCATGTCACTCAAAGATAATGATAACGTTTCGGTTGACTTGTGTATTCCAACTGCCGACACCGAGTCCACCGACACACTGCTGTTGTTTCTCAGCTGACTCAGGGACCTGCTAGACGTGGAAGTTTGTCCTGGCGCTGACTGAGTAGTCGATAAGCTGTCATCGTCAGGTGGCGGCATGATCTTCAACTCCCTCTGCATTAACTTCCTGAGGTCAGACAGACGCTGATCCTGCTTCTTCATCACCTGACATCATCATCATCACCACTGTAATTGAAAATGATAATAAATACGATGACGACGACGATGATGATAATAACAAGACCCCCTTCTGATCTAAGACAGACCACCCGCGAATCCGTTTATTTTTGGTCATATGACAAAAATAGCGGTCACACCATTCGACCCACCATACCACAGCCAAAAACCTCGTGCTGTGCTGCAAGCAAATTCTACGGCTCTATCTTCTATAGAACCAGATTTAGTGCCAACTGAAGTTATATTATTGCAGGAATAGAGAATTTTGCTCTGTTTGTTGCTGTGACCTTGACCTGGGCCCAATGCCCTTCATATACAAACTTGACCCATATCCCTAGAAGATGTACCCGCAACTTTCTATGTCAAGGCTATCAAAAGTTATCATATTACATACAGACAAACACACGGAGAGAATCCACCGGATCTATTACCATGCTGCTTTGCGGATGCTAATAATAACAAATGATAATATAAACATTTTTATTCCGTCAACAGGTCCTAACTTTAAGAGACGGCAATGGTCACAGATGCTAGAGAACACCATCGAACCATCTAAACTGTCCAAGAAATTCTCAAAGCTTGCCACACTAGTAATTTTGAGAGAAATTATTTCGTACACCCCAGGAACTGAAGCCAGGCTACACCGGCAACTTGTTTAAATCCAGCGGGCGCCGTGATGACCCACCATGACGAGACAAAGCCTCGATGACAAAACAGGACAGCACCGTTAGCAGAGTGCAACTGTGAGACTAAGCTTACAATGGCATTTGTGCACACATGGGGGTATTATTGCACTGGCATATAGTGTACATCACACGGTCTAAAGATTTCCAATAATATAGCAGCTTTGTCCAGCTGCAAGGACAAACAGTACCACTTAACTGAATGGTGGTGCTAAATATGACATATAAGTAAGAAAGTAAGTTTCTTCGTTTGTCGTTTGTACCAATTGTATTAATTAATTATATAATAAGATAGGTGGCCAGTTTAATGAGCGTTTGCTTCTCTGGCAGCCTTCCGGCATATTCTTGTATTCAACGGTTATTATCTTTATTTGTTTCATGTTGTGCTGGAGAATAAAATACGATGATGATGATGTAGATTTATATAGTGCAGTAATTGTCAAGAACCTCTAATGCGCTGACTGCACTAATATCGAGTGAACAAATACGTTTCAAACAAACGTCTGAAACACTCTGCACCGATGGTCAAGTGAAAGTTCCAGACTGTGGGGCTGGCGACTGAAAAGGTAAATGTCGGACACGAGGACAAGCAGCAATACAAACAACAGGATAAAGAAGCAATACACAGACGAACAGTATCAAATAAATGTCAGGAATACGTCACACCACAAACGTGCTGATACCCTGTTTTTGTCCTGCAGCTGGTCTTCAAGCAGCCTGATGTCTTGCTGAAATCGTTCTTTGACTGACGCCTCGATGCTGGCCGCCACCGTCTCTCTCTGCTGTTCCAGCTCTTCCAACTACAAGAACCATGTTACACTACAACACTTACACAGTGATTTGTTACTCACAGCAGCTGTGCTATTATTAATGCTAATGCATGGCATGGTGATAACATGCTGAGCCGCATTAAGCTACTCACCAAGAAGGTACGATACAGCTATTTGCTGCAGAAAAATGTCACGTGACGCCTTCCTGAGTGAAGTGCTTTATGAAGCAGATAAAGCACTTGAAAAGTTTGCAGCAACGCCGCGGGAGTCTGCGTGTTTATAAGATGACAGACGGAGCGAACGGTAAATCGCAAACGTGTTTTATTTTGTTATTTTGTGTAGTATGAGTGTTAACAGCCTCCATCTTTGTTTACGTCTGCTTTGAAGACAGCTGCATTGCTGCAAATAGTTAAGAAAGTATGCAGCAAGACTGTGAAGCACTAACTTGCAGCGATGAGTACTTAATGCAGCCCTGGACTCGATGAAAAAAGCTGGACATTTCTCGATGACCAACGATCACTACATTGGAAATGGTTCTATGGCGTAGCAGTCAGCGCTTTGGCTTCGATCAACGAAGTTAATCGACGTCAGGCCCAGTTAGTACTGAGATGGGCCACCATGTCCCGAGTTCAATTCCCGGTGCCGGACACTTATTTCGATATGTAACCAACCAGCCAGCCATACAAGGCCAACTCAGCCTTCCATCCCTCCAGGGACGGTAATGAGTACCAGCTTCGGCTGGGAAGGCAAAGGAAGGTATGGTTCATTCCATTAGCGGATGTACATGGGGTGTGCAGGTAAAACTGAGATCCCTTGAGAACGTGTGCCATACCTGAGCGCCTGAGAGGTCTGATCATGACAAGGCGCTATACAAGTCCACGTTTACCTTTACCTATAATATGTATGAAAATGCTGTATTCATTCTGTATTGCACCGTGTAGTATTGTTCTTTTGCAGGAGGCTGAAACATATTTGTATGAACTGCTATGACAGCATCTGAGAATAAATTCTTATTATCATTACATTATTACTGCTAAAACCAGACAAGCCATCTCATGATTCAGATGTAGGCATCATGTAAACTGACAGCAGACTGACCATCATTACAAAACACACAACAAACAATGCACAACTGTAAACACTGTAATGTTACCTGTGCAGTTAAAAGCATTGGCAGACTGGCCACGTGGTCAACATGGGAGAGACGCTGTTGTAAGTGGTTCAAAAATGCCAGCAGTCCTGAACTATAGACTGACTTACTTACTTACTTGTGTCCAATACGGCTGTGGAAAAGGTCAGAACTGTCAGAAGATAAATCACACCAAATGCATCACGAGACAACAGGCAGACAGAAGAATAAATGTGACATTCGCTGAAGGAGTTATTGATGTCTACTGCAACAGCTGGAAGCAGGGCACAATGTGTACATCCAACTCCTTGTAGATAATGAAGGAATGGTTTTGTGATCGAGGCAGTGTAGTTCATTTCAGGGGCGATTTTTACAAGTCATATGACCAAACCAACAGTGTCAAAGCACTGAAAGAAACCAGTTGGTCTTTCAGATAAGGCTTGAATCCCACCAGGATCACTCCACCATGTTACAATAATACAACTCTAGGCAACCACCTCTATGCATGGCGTAAGGGTCCCAATGTGACAAACCCAATCTGCTGGACCTGTAAGAACTGCTAATATAATGTGCTGCTGACTGTGAACACTGTGTCACACAACCCAGCACGGACCAGTTCTGATAATATACCCTATTAACCTCCAGACAATCACCATAACTCGGAGTCTCGGATGTTGTCTAGCGGAGGGGAGGGGGTCATTAAGGCCGTCTGAACACCAGTTTCTCACACTGGCATACACAGATCTGTTAACAATTGGGGTAGTATATGTGCTGCATGGTAATGGTACAGATCTACAGCAATGTGGATCATGGATGTCTCAACCGCGAGCCGTCCAGTTAGTGATGTGCGGAGATGTAATGCTCACCCGCTGCTGAAGCAGATGAGAGTCGCTGTGAAGCTGAAGAATCGTCTCGTCTCTCGCTGCAATGAGATCATTGTGACGCTTCTGTTGATCTGTCAAGTCTGACTGATATGTGGACAACTGACTGCGACATGTCGACAGCTCAGCGGTTGTGTCGGCGAGCTGCTGCTCGGTACGCCGACACTCTAGACAGACAGTCACACACAGCATGTATCACGGTTCGTACAGAAATCTGACTGTGGTTTTCCGGGACGAAATTACTTCGTTTTCCAAACTTTTCGATGCATTTTTTCATATTTATGTGAACAAAAACATGACAAAATTGGCTAAATACTGAATGGGACTCAAGTTTTTGAACTATAAACTTCATACACTTTATGTCATGAACTGCAAGAAAGTTAACAAATGCAGCGTAATAGACATCTGCATTTTCCAGGTCAGCATGAGAGTTTTCAAGGATTTTTCCGGACTTTTCCATACCTACGATCATTTTCCAGGCTTTTCATGGAACTGAAAATTTCTACATTAAATTCCAGGACTTTCCGTACTTTTCTAGGATCTGTACGAACCCTGATGTATGTAAAAACCACTCTAAGTCTGGATGCGGAAGATGTAACAATGCTGACTCAACTAAAAATTGGGAATATTAACTGGAACATTGTAACACCATTAACTCTCCTGTTCATCCAGCAAACCCTAAATATGGCAAAGAGCTTGTGTACAAATATTCACAACAACAGATGTCCTTCTGCAAGACCAAGCCAACTCCACTGCACCGGAGAAGCAACATTATTCTAGAGTTTGTGTCAGCATGCAAGCCAGCCAATATAAACAGTAGCAGCAAAAGTATCAGCATGAGATATTTACCTTCAGTCGACTGCTGACAGCGTTGTTCAAGATCAGTAATGACAGCGGTCTTCTGTTCTATGTCGGCCTTTAAACTTTCCACTTCACATTCTTTGCTTTCTAGCTACTCACACGTACACAGACAGACAGACAGTCACATACACTGGCTTAGCAATCGCAATACACTTCAGAATAATTTTTCCGCAAACTGGCTTCACATACACAGTATTTGCCACTGGTCAGCCTGTCTATCGATGTATACTTCTGCACTACTGTATTACCAGCTTTCTGTGTTCAACTAAATAGCTTTAACATCTTTCAAGCAAATCACGTAGGAGAATGTTCCGAAAACCTCACAACACAACACAGAGTATTTATATAGAGAGCATATTTACGTATTGCATGTAGTACTGACTGAGATTCGCAGTGAAGCAAGTTCTGCAGAGCTGCTGTCCACAAGCTGTGTCAATGCTGCTCTGTCTGCGTCACGCTGTGATATGTCTGCCTGTGTTGTTCACACATACAGACAGACATACAGACAGAGACACAACAGTCACAGAGACACACAGACACAAAATCAAGAAGTCTTCACTTCCTGCTCATTTCAACAACAATGATGACTGTTATATCAGACAAACTGCAGTGTAGATGCAACACCTGAACAGCAAAAATCTATAGAAGAACACGATGCATTTTCGTCCATTAAAATCATTCGAAAGTTAACTAACATTAATCCCCATTATCCAGTTATATTCACTTACATTCAAAATAGTTGTATGTCAAATATAATGCTTATATCAACATGAAGCATGCCAGACTTGAACAAGTTACCGGCACGGACTGTGTTTTACTCACCGGGTGTACCAAATAATTAGTAACAAGATTACTGGTGCACAGATTTTGAGAATAATTTCTCAAACAGGCAACGGTGTCCTCCACATTACGTGATCACCGCAACCTCTTAAGTTACAATATTACACTCGGATGCAAACGTGTAACATCATCATTATTATATAAATTCAAAAACAAATCTATGCCAGCAGTCAACTGGCTGATACTATTTTTCACTCCCTTTTTAGAGGTTAAGAAAGTGGCGGCCGAATACCACCCTTTAATCACCTGTAGTATATCTCTCATATTGTGTTTTTGCATGTATGCAAATTTCTTATGTACTGTATGCTACAAAATGTTTAAATAAATTTTAAATAAAAACGAAAATAAAAATAAATACTAAAGAAACAAAAGCCACATAACACGCCAAATACACTAAAGAAAACCTCTATGATAAAACCAAGCAAAACAATTCCACAGTTACTGTTAAGTCGCCTCGTGGAAAACACAACATTTCTAATTGAAGGCTGGTACCCAGAACAAAAAAAACATGCTACTGCAAGAAACGCCACCAGCATGAAACAATTACCTTTAGTTGACGTATCTGCTGCTCGAGCATGGAGATGGATTTCTCACTCTCGATCTGCTTTTCTAACCACTCACCTTCACTTCCTGCTACCTGTCACAGTCACTGTACCAGTGAATCAACAACATAACTGACAGCAACAACAAACAGCACTGCACTGTCTGTGATACTGAGTAGCCAAGTGAACAACAGTCTACAGAAAGGCTGTGAATTACAACACAGCAATCAGTTAGTTACTTACAACACACTGCTTAAAAAACTTCGAAAAGTTTCAAAAGTTTACAGTCCTAACCAGTAATACTCAAGTCTGGTGATGTACTCAAGTCTGACTCAGATCCATATTTTTAGAACTTGTACTTGGACACAGATGTCAATTTTGACTAAATACTGTAACATAAAATTTTGTCTTTTTAAAATGTCTTCATAAGAAGTGCTTCACATCTCATGATCAGTAAGTGATGAATTTTAGATATACTCGGAAGTGAATTAAAATATCACGGATTCGGATTCAGACTCTAGGATCTAAGTGGATTCAGCTGCATCACTGATCCTGTGTAGCAGCAGCAACGACAGATGATAACATTACCTTCGCTAGTGCAGCGTTGGCATCATTCAACTGTGTCCTCAGTGACTCATTGTCAGCCTTCAACGACGTCAAACGATCGTTTAATTCATTATTGACTGATTCTAAGTCTGACCTGCACAGTGCACACAATCATTTACAGTTATTCATCTCATTTCAACTCTCATTACTCAATTAGCTAGTTGCCTAATTTATGCACGGCCACTCCTAGAATACGTAATTTTCATTATGTGGGTTGCATTCTGTTACCAAGATGTTACCGTCCGTGAAAGTCACAGAAGATAAGGTGCTCACTTTCCTTTCATTCTCCGTGAAAAATGCTAAAATAGTGCAACTATGAGTCTAACCTAAATTCCTAACCCTAATTTCCAGAGCAGATTGATCAGATAAATCAGAGTGGTATTGTCGAATGGTATATTGTTTTCAAAACATCTGGTTCAATAAAAGAACGCACCCAAACAAGTACCGAAAAGGGAATAGGCTGTCAACAAAATGGGTACTGGCTAGCGACCAATCATCTGTCAGGTCGTGACCTGTACAGCGAATCAAGTTCTCATCTGCGGCAGGGCAGTGTGCCGGAAGCGGCTGTGCATTAATTAGGCAACTAGCTAATGTCTGTCTGTCAATCTGTGTGCATATCTGTCACAAATGTCATACCAGCCACTCAAGTCAGGTTTAAGGACCAGCTGCATGTATGCCACTGGAAAGTAAAGCAACAGTTAAATCCCACTCATGTGGCTCTATCCATCCACATGGAAAACAGTTCCAATGAGTTTCAACCATTATTCATCATTCATCAGATTGAATGTTTGGTAACTAAAATGTATAGGATACCTGTCGTTACAAGCATTTTGTGAGTGCCGGTTTCTTTCAAAAAATTAATTTGAGGCAGTTCTTAAGACATACTTAATGACAAGTGGTACTTAATTAAGTGGCAATGTACAGAGATATGCATGGAACCAGTCCTTAAAATGCTGTCAATGGTGAACACATATGGGTGGTTTTTATTATAGTTCAACAGTGTGAGTGGAGAGATAAATAGAGCAAGGTTTAACATCCCACCAAACACATTATAGGTCATATCGGGGACAGGTTTTTACGGGTCAAAAAACCCAACCAAGTGTCAAAGCACTGAAGGAGGATAGGTCCTAAGGATTAGACTTCAATCCCATCAGGTCCACCCCACCATGCTGGAGGAGATTATGTCAACTCCACCACATTGTATTATACACTGAACAAATCAACGGTCATACGCTCGGCTGATCAGCGACGAGTTGTGCTGTTGTAACTCCTCCAACTTGTCATCATCGACAGACATCGTCACCTGTTTCTCAGTTCTTAAACTCTCCAGCTCTTCTTGTGTTTTTAACAGCTGCAATATACACAGATAAGCACAACACACTTGTCTCAAGGGTTAATCTTTAGGCAATGATACTACAAAGGCCAGTTTCCTCCAAGATCTGTGGAAACTACTGAAGTGTGATTCTTGCAAGTCAGATCCCAACAAGTCCAAAAGCAGCACTGTTTACCGATAATTACTTATCAGTTACTACTATACCATACTTCACTTGACTACTCTTACTTGAGTACTCAAACATGCTTGGTCAGGAGATCACGCAACCAGTTCGGTGACCACTGTTATGCCACCGCCAGGCCAACGCTGTGGAACAGTCTGCCTGAACAGCTTCGGCGACCGGACATCACCTTCGGACAATGCAAACGATCGTTAAAAACGTTTATGTTTGGTTAGTTGGGCCGCGGCGCCCTGTGCCTGAACGTTAAGGGCGCTGACTAGAAATCTCCTTACTTAATTACTTTACTGATAATTACTACCGGTACATAACAAACACATGAATGCAAAACATTCATTCATTCAAACATTAGCTGATTAGAGTGAATTATCAACCGCATCGGTTAGTCTGCTCAGCAGACTATGCTAGCATGCCGGCACTCAGCAGTCTAAAAAGCAACCAGCTTGTACAGTTTTCCAATACCTTTCAGTTGTAGTAGTGCAGAGACAAACATGCAAGCAGATGACCACTCAATTACGAGCCTGACACGTGGTAAGCAGATCACATTGTCTACTGTCATTACGCAGACATACAGTCAATGCTCAATACAGACACATATTCAGTGGTTAACTCGTACCAACTGCTTGACTTTGGTCAGTTCCTCTGTAGAGAAAGCTTCAATCTCTTCCTTCACAGCTTGCTGCTGTGACATCTGATCCCTGTACTTCTCCAGCTCCGCTAATTTCACTTCCAGGTCCGACTTCGCCTGTAAACAAAGCATTCGCTGTCACAGTAATGATTAATCTAATCTAAAACTACTACAAACAGAATTAGGACCTTCATGTTACTATAACGAACCTTCTACAGCCTACTGTTATGTCAAAGAACTGTCCAGTGTCAACATAGGCTTGGAGAACTGCTGCATTATGAGTTGTTTAGCCACGTGAGGTTGAGAGTTCGGTATAACAAGATGTCTTATGCATCAACTATTACAAATACCACTATTTTATTTGTTCTGACAGCTTACCAATGTGTTGTAAGCAAAGTTCAATCCAAGCTTATTGAAAACTGGAGATGGAAAAACACTAAACTGGACAGTCTACGTGAGTTAGGAATAGCAAAATAACAGCAAAATAAAATGTAAAAGAGTGGAAACAAAATAACTACAAAAGTCCAAGTTAAACAAAACTACAGATAACAGTAAAAACACCAAAGTAATTACAGTTTCGAGATCTTTAAGCCGTTTCTTCATTTCCTGCTCATTTCAACAACAACAACGATGACTATTATATCAGACAAACTGCAGTATAGATGCAACACCTGAGAAGAGCAAATGCATTTTCGTACCGGTTCCATTAACATCACTCGAAAGTTAACTAACATTAATCCAAATTATCGAGTAATATTCACTAACATTTAAAACAGTTCCAAAGATTTTCAGTTATATTCATCAAACAGAATGTTCATTAATCAAATACACAAAACACTTGCCACTAAGTAAGTTGAGCGGCTCCTGAAACTCCTCGCAAATTAATTTTGTTGCATGAAACTGCCACTCAAAAAAACTGCATGTGCAAATTGTAGATTGCATTTTTTGCGACAGTTGAAAAGGGCAGCCGTATCTCATAAAGACATGTTAACGTTCTACATTGCTGTCATACGCCCTGTTATGGAATATGCGGCACCTGTTTGGCATTCTGGTCTTACTGCTGAATTGGCGGAGAGTCTCGAGTCGGTTCAGAAACGTGCACTTAGAATAATTTTTGGTGGTAGTTCTTTCACA